>ENA-ORDI01001786-ORDI01001786.1-marine-metagenome-genome-assembly--contig:-NODE-1786-length-11365-cov-10.061924_pt1 | contig 11365 bp, 8 predicted proteins | sample MGYA00248628_ERZ508525 | MGnify/ENA primary metagenome ERZ508525 (study PRJEB26195, sample SAMN05422138) | marine metagenome | isolation source: East of Porto Seguro, South Atlantic Ocean | place...
TCTTTTTCTTTATGATCGTCATTGTGGTCATCATCAATGTCGATCACTATTACATTGCCACTCTTTGATTTCCATTTAAAATTGCCTTCTTTCATATCATAATCGTCCGCATTTACTTCCTCGCCATTGACTATCACTTTCATTATTGTATCACCATCCACAATTTCCTTTTTGATTTTTACATCCATTTCATGGCCATCACCGACAAAAATTCCGTTATCATCCCCAAAAAATACCATTTCATGTTTTCCTTCGTGTCCAAAATGCTCAGCTACCACAGGTGCCATAGATACGTCGTGTCGACTCGTAAAGCGAAAGATACCAACGGCTACTACCGCTAGAAATAGGTATTTCCATAACAATTCTAGTTTTTCTTTTGTATTCATTTTATTCTCCATTTATTTATTAGTCGAAAAGATATTGAAATTTTAAAAACAGCTGACGATCGCTGATTTGGCTTTCCTGTATGGAATCTATGCTCAAATTTTCAGCGATCTGGTTTGATGTGGAACCAATATAAAAGATCGTAAACGGGCTGGGCTGATAGCTCAGTAAGGGCTGCAGCTGAAAGGTCTGGCTGAAATCATTATACTGCCCCAGGAGACGAAAACTGAGGGCCTGGTTGTATTGATAATTCATCCGTATTCCTGTTAAATAACCGGAATAATGTTCTTTCTTTTTATCCAAGGTGGTCATTTTGTGGTTTTCATAACTCCCGCTTATCTGCATTCGATCAGAAATTTTCAGTTGGGCCCAGAGAGAAAATGAATTGCTGTTTCCTTTTTCTGGAACATCCAAAAATGTCACGGTGTTCACGCCTTCGCTTAGGCTACCGCCGAAGGCTAGAAATTTATTGAAGCGGCTATTTATATTTGCCCTTATGGTCCACAAGTTTTCTAAATCTGTGGCTTTGAACCGTTCAAAAGGAATCACGGTAATATTAACATTCAACCGCGTTTGGCGAGGTAACACCACATTACCAAAAAAGGACGTGTAACGCGATTTTTTCTCCCCGTCAAAATTGTATTCTAAACCAGTATGAAACCCGCCGACTATTTTGCTGATCAACTTATCCGGAGTATAGAACCAAAAACTTTGCAGGTAGACCCGGCGCTGGTTATTATTGGAAATAAATCCGTTATCGGCCCTGAATGTAGGTGTTCTGTGATCATAGCCTGCTTCTAACCCCCAGTGTTCGGTTTCGCGACGAAATTCAAGCTCCATCGCATTCCCTGTAAAGGATTCCCCGTCGAAGGTGAAATTATGATCATCTCCGAAAATTGTACTATTCACTAATAGAGAGTCCTTTGGCTCTTGGGTATGGCTGAATAAAGTCTGGAATTCCACTTGGTATGTTTTATTAAATTTATAGCGCGTATCAAAACCAACGACGGACCCGCTACCGTCGCCATCAACCATACGACGATCTGTGGCCAGAAAGCCAAAAAAACTGGCTTCGTCCAATGTTCGCCTGAACCTGAAGATGTTGGATATGCTTCGTCCTCCGGAAAGAGAAAAACTCTGTTCCTCGCCTGGTATAATGTATGGCGAATCTTCATCCATGGCCGACAGCAGGTACCAAGAATTTTTTTGCCCCCGATTTATCATACGTCCAGAAGCGATAGGATTATTGATGGTACGGGTATAAATGGCATTGATCCAAGTATCGATCAAGTCATTCCCGGCATTAAAGAAAGGACGTTTTTCTGGGAAAAAGAGGGCGAATGTTGTGTTCACATCCACCTGTTCCTCATCAGCCTCGACCTGACTATAGTCGGGATTTATAGTGAGTTCCGCAACCTGATCAGAGCTGAAACTGTATTTTATCCCCAAAGATGCTTCGCCCAACGCTGTTCCTTTTTGAAGCGTATTATTTTGATCAAGCTCCGAAACCTGCGAACCAACAATTGCCGGCAAAAACTCAAAGCTGCCCCTTTGTGTGATCCCCTGGATGCCTATTAACGTTCCCAACTGGCATAAAAAACAGGGGTTGGTGCGGTCAAGTCCGCCCCAAATAATTTGTGAGCGTTTTTCTCGGGGCAGGCTGCGATAGAAGCCTATCTTCCATTCTTGCACATTTTTATCAGGAAAAGATAAACTTGAAAAAGGAATCGCCATTTCCACCTGGTAGCCGTCATCTGTTATTCTTCCCTTGGAATCATAAACCAGGTCAAATGATGGATCATCGTTTCCCCCGCCATTATTTTTCGCATCCATCTGGATTCCATAGGGGTTTGATCCAATCATTGTTCCTGCGTTTGCATCGCCGTACGTATCTAGAAAAATGGCCACAAAATCATCTCCCCAGGCTCGGTCGCGATTCTGATATGAGGCCCTGATATCCTTGGGGTCGGCAAAGGCCCAGAATGCTACATACAGGTTTTGGTCATCATAGGCCACCTTCACCTCAGTTTTCTCTAGCGGTTTTAAATTGTCTCCCGGGTCAATTTCCAAAAAATAATCTGTGCCCCTGGCCTGACCCCATTCTAAATCTGTGAGATCACCATCAATTATTATTGCATTTTGAATACGAGTTATCTCTAGAACAGGATTTTTCAGGATAGCCATTGTTTCCGCTTGCAGGATAGTTCCTGAACATAAAAGTCCTAAACCAACTAAGCGTAAAATATTTCTATTAATGTACATTTATTAATTTTCCTTTTGTATTTTTTATTAAACCGCTTTGACAAAAAGTTGTCTTAAGAGTTATCAGTTTTTTGATTTGTCCGTCAATATTTTTATAAAGTTGTCAATATGCGTACTTTTCACTTTTTCATAATCAAATTTTTCGATTGACTTCGCATTGAACACCTCCATTTGTATATAGAACATGATCGGGGCATAATAGAACAGCCTCGCTTGTATTTTGCTATTAATTGATTTGAGGAAATTCCAGTGCTTCTTTCCATATTCAATTCTGTCTTCTAGAAAATTCCATACTTCATCCTTTAGACTCTTATAGTTCTCAAAGGAAAGGGGGTGCTGCTTCAAAGAAACTTGTAGCAGTAATGAAACATTTGTATTGCGTGAAACCGATGTTTCAAACGCAAAATCTAGTATTTTTCGAAGTGCTTTCTTGAAATCTTTAAGCGTTATTATTTCATCAGCTTGAAGATTGATTGGTCGCCCATGTATATAATCTCTTATTACTGTTTCCAAGATATCTGTCTTTGAGTCAAAATATTTGAACATCGTGGCTTCCGATGCACCGATTGCATTAGCAATATCCTTGGTCCTTAAGGAATCCATCGAACCGCTAATACCGATAAGATCAAAAGTTTTTTCTTTTATTTGTTCTATTCTTTTTTCTTTTTGCATTTTATTTATCCTAAAAACGGCCCGAAAGGTAAGTGTTTACTTACCACTAAACAATAACTATATACAGATGTCCAAATACATTTTTTACTCTTCAAGAAAAGAACGCTTTTAAGAAGGCCCTAAGTGAGTATTCACCTCTTTTAACCGGCGTTTTTTTGTTTTTACATGAGAAGATCCTGATAAGGATTAATTGTAACAGACTGTTGTTGATTCAGCTTTTTATTATATTAACTATCTTCGCGTGTTTTCTGTTTCTTTTTTCAGTGCTTTCCAAGATGGTAAAAATTGCCCTGTTTTTTCTATATAATCTCTATATGTCTTTCCAAATTTATCGAGCATATACTGTTCCTCTTTTTGTACCAGAAATGACCAAATAAGCGCTAAAACCACCACTGAAAACAATAAAAACCAGGATTCAAACCACAGGGCCAATAAGCCCGTCATTGAATAAATAAATGCGCTATAAAGAGGGTGGCGTATATATTTGTATGGACCGGTTGTAACCAGTGTTTTTCCCCTTTCTTTGATGGGTAAAGACAGTACGCCGCCAAACAACAAATATAAAGCATCAATCGCAAGTATAACCATGAGTATGGTGCGAAAAGTTGGGTTTATGTTCATTTTTGGGAAAGAAATTATTTTTTCTAAAGCACCCGTTCCTAGCCAAAGAATCAGTGTCATTAAACAACCAAGCGGTCCAACACAAAAAATACGTTTTAAGTCTGGTGATGTTTTCACAAACGATTCTAGTCTCTTAAACGGTAATAGGGCTGGGTTTGTTCGGGTCAATACCGTATTTTTTCATGACCTGCTTGGACAGGGCAGGGGCCACCGACCCCGCGTTCGCCAGGGCGCGTATCGCCGTTAATACAATATAATATCTATCTACTTCAAAGAAGTGACGTAGGTTTTCTCGCGTATCGCTGCGTCCAAAACCGTCAGTACCAAGGGCGTAGTAGTCCCCGGGAACATATGGGCTGATCTGCTCGGCAACCATTTTTACATAATCCGAAACGGCCACGGTTGGAACTTTGTGTTTACTCAACGATTTTTCCAAGTGCGGCTTTTTCTGCCTCTTGTCTGGATGAATTAAATTCCAGCGTTCGGATTCTTCTGCTTCGCGACGAAGTTCACTAAAACTAGTAACATTCCAAACGCCTGGTTCAATGTTCCAGTCCTGTTTTAATAGTTTTGCGGCCGCTAAAGTCTCACCCATCAACGGTCCGCTACCAAGCAATCGAATAACCGGGTTTTTGGTAGAATGTATTTTGTACATTCCTTTAATGATATCTTTTTCGACACCGCTTGGCATTTCTGGGTGTTTATAGTTTTCGTTTTCAAGCGTAATGTAATACACCACATCTTTTTGATAATGAAACATTTCTTTCATGCCTTCGTGTAGAATAATTGCTATTTCATATGCATACGCCAAGTCATACGCTTTTATATTAGGCGTTGCTGCTGCTGCCAAATGGCTGTGTCCGTCCTGATGCTGAAGGCCTTCTCCGTTCAAGGTCGTGCGGCCTGCGGTGGCGCCCAGCAGAAATCCTCTTGTTCGCATATCGCCTGCTGCCCAAATAAGATCCCAAACACGTTGAAATCCAAACATAGAATAATAAATATAAAATGGTATCATGTTTACACCGTAATTGCTATATGCCGTGCCGGCAGCAATAAAGGAAGACATGGCGCCTGCTTCATTAATGCCCTCTTCTAAAATCTGACCATCAACAGCTTCCTTATAATAAAGGAATTGTTCGGAGTCTACCGGCTCATATAGCTGTCCGCTATGGGAATAAATACCGAGCTGGCGGAATAGTGCTTCCATACCAAATGTTCTAGCTTCGTCAGGTATGATGGGAACAATATATTTTCCAATATCTTTATCTTTGGTCAGTTTTGTTAATTGTCTTACAAAGGCCATCGTGGTTGAAAGCTCTCTATCGCCGTAGCCTGCGAATGCCTCATTAAATAAAGAGCGGTCGGGGATTTTTAATTTTTCTGATTTTTGATTTCTAAAGGGGAGCGGCCCGCCAAGTTCTTTACGCCTGGCACGTAAATAAACAGTTTCTTCGCTGTTGTCTGCAGGTTTATAAAAAGGTGCTGTCGTGGCTTCGCTATCAGTAAGCGGAATATTAAACCTGTCCCTGAAACTTAACAGCTCTTTTTCGTTTAGTTTCTTTTGCTGGTGTGTAATATTGCGGCCTTCCCCTGCTTCTCCCAGACCATAGCCTTTTATTGTTCTGGCTAAAACAACTGTTGGTTTACCTTTATATTCTACAGCTTCAGTATATGCCGCATAAACTTTTTCAGGATCGTGACCGCCTAAACGCAACCGTAATAGTTCCTTGTCGCTGATGTCTTTAACCATGTTTAATAGTTCGGGATATTTCCCAAAAAAGTGCTCTCTTAAATAGCTTCCGCCCGCAACTACATATTTCAATAATTCACCGTCTACAACCTCTTCAAGTCTTTTTGCCAGTGCCCCCGTTGCATCTTTTTCAAAGAGGGAATCCCAATCAGAGCCCCATATAACTTTAATTACATTCCATCCGGCTCCGCGAAAGGCTCCTTCAAGCTCTTGAATTATTTTACCATTACCGCGCACAGGACCGTCCAAGCGTTGAAGATTACAGTTTACAACGAATATAATGTTGTCTAATTTTTCTCTGGAAGCCAAGGTGATCGACCCCAAGGATTCTGGTTCATCCATTTCGCCATCTCCCAAAAAAGCCCATACTTTTCTTCCGCTTTTTTCTATTATTCCCCTGTCTTCCAAATAATGCATAAACCTTGCTTGATATAGGGCCATTAAAGATGTAAGGCCCATAGACACTGTGGGAAACTGCCAAAAGTCCGGCATCAGCCAGGGGTGAGGATAGGATGAAAGGCCGCCATCTTTGGACAGCTCCCGCCTGAAGTTTTCTAAGTGTGTTTCTGTTAACCTGCCTTCTAAATAGGCGCGGGCATAAAGCCCTGGTGAGGCGTGTCCCTGAAAAAACACCATGTCTGGCCCGTTTGGATGGGCCGCGCCCCTTATAAAATGATTATAGGCTACTTCCAACAGCGTTGCCGAGGAGGCATAGGTTGATATGTGGCCCCCAATCCCTTCTGTTTCTTTGTTTGCGCGTGAAACCATGGCCATGGCGTTCCAGCGCACCAAGGACTTTATTCTACGCTCTATTGCTCTGTTTCCTGGAAAGGGTTTTTGCTCAAAAGGGTGTATTGTGTTTATGAATGGCGTGTTGGTATTAAAGGGCATCCTGGCGCCTTGACGCTCGGCGAAATCAATCAGTTTTTCCAACAAAAACCGGGCTCTTTCGGGACCGTGTTCCTGCAGAGCTCCCTCAATAGATTCAATCCATTCTTGTGTTTCGTCGGGATCCGTGTCTTGGTGGGGGTTAAACATTTGTTTGAATAGACAAAATTACAATAAAACGGTTATACCTTTATATATTTCCAATCGCCTTGTTTTAGTTTCCAAAACAAAATCAACGCAAAGAGAATAAGGTAAATCGGAAAAACGAGCCATGGCCCATAAAACCCCAATCCCATTATTATACCTGTTAGATAACTGGCTGGTAGCAATAAGAACCAAACCAAAGAAGATTCCACTACCGCTGGAAAAAATGTGTTTCCTGCCCCAGAAAGGGCAAACCAAAGAGTAAACCCCACGGCATCAACAAATTGCAGAAAACCCACGACGCGCAAACCAAAGACTCCTAGTTGTATTACTTCCCGATCATCTGTAAAAAAAGACAAAATGATTTCCGGAAGCAAAATAAACACTAGACCCATTGTTCCCATAATGATTTCTGCCCAGCGGATAGATTCCCAAATGCTTGTTTCTGCTTTATGAATGTTTTCTTGACCCATATACTTTCCCACCAAAGTCGCACAGGCCTGACCAACGCCCAGAGCCGGCATAAACGATGCGTGCATTATGGTAAAAATAAGTTCTGTTGCTGCTAGCTCTAATAAACCAATCATACCCATTATTTTATAATACATCGACCAGCCAACCGTTATTGCTACTTCCTGTGTGCTTTGAGGAAGGGCCAATCGTATCTGCCGTTTCATCATAGCCTTGTCAATGGTCGGGGCCCATATTTTGTATTTTGATCTGTGTTCAGCGGTAAACAAATAATACACGTAGTGTAGGGTCATCCAGACAGAAGCAATAAGCGTCGCTATTGCTGCGCCCCGAACGCCTAGGGCCGGAAAATCATACCAGGCCCACAGATTGGCTATAATACCGAGATCTTTCCCCACAAAAAATTCTTTTACACCAACACTGCCATAGATCAACCCGGCATTAAGATACACATTAACAATATTGCTTGTAATGGAAACATTCATGTGAATTTTTGTTTGCTCAACTCCAGTAAAAAAACCCTGAAACACAAAACATATGCTGGAAAAGATGATACTTATATATACCAGGGATGTATAAGTAATACACAGGGAAAGAGTGCTTGGTTCAGATATAAAAAACGGCACGATTTCATCTGCCAGTTGGTAACCGGCCCACGACATTGGCAACCCATATAATGTTGCCAGGAACAATCCGTTGTGAAGCGCCGTACCGCATTCTTTATATTTTTTCTGTCCCAATCTCCTGGAAGCTAGTGTTTGGGTCGCAGTGCGTATACCAATAGTAAAGCTTAAAGCGCCCCAGAAGAGCATTGCTCCCATGCCGGTGGCCGCCAGCGCTGCGACTCCGAGCCGACCTACCATGGCCACATCCACCACGCTCATTAAAACACGACTTAAATTGCTAATTATAACAGGAAGGGCAAGCCGGATTACGTTTTGTGAAATTTCTCGGTCTTTGGGTAAAAAGAATTTTTTAATTGATGATAACATTACTCTGTCAATTCAATGGTAATGACATTTTTCTCAAGGAATGTTTTTGTTTTGCTGCACATTGGCGCATTCGTTTGCAGGGTAATTTTAACCGATTTCTCTATTTTCCTTATCTTCCTTGCAGTTTCAAGTATCTTATAGCCATCCTTCATAATAATGCGGCTTTTTCTATTTTTCATAATGACTACGTCCCCTCTTTCTATTTTAAAAATAGTGGTTTGATAGCTTAAGCCGTATTTTTTAGGATTTATTTTTTGCATATTTTAATACACGTTCTTAAAGGTTCGGAAATTAATGCTATTTATTACACCCGCCTCTGATAACTTTATCTATGGCTAAAGTTAGCTTTACAATGCGTCCCGACGTAAAAAAAGCCTTGGAAAACAAGTGTGCTGTGCTGGCGCTTGAATCGACAATTTTGGCTCACGGTATGCCTTTCCCAGACAACTATGAATTTGCAAAAAGGGCCGAAAAGATTGCTTTAGAGCTTGACGTTGTGCCCGCAACTATCGCTATTATCAATGGAGAAATAAAAATTGGATTACATAAAGAAGACCTTGAGTTTATTTGTAAAGAACCGGGCATTATTAAAACGTCACTTAGCGATTTAAGCGTTACAGTTGCCGGGGGGAAGTCTGGGGCAACCACGGTATCCGCAACGATGCACCTGGCTTATTTGTCGGGCGTTCGTGTTTTTTCCACAGGAGGCATTGGGGGTGTCCACCACGACTATGAAACAAACATGGACCTGTCACAAGACCTAATAGCGCTGAGCAATATTCCCATGATTGTTGTCTCGGCGGGCGCAAAAGCAATTCTTGATCTGCCAAAAACACTTGAAGCGCTTGAGTCTTTAAGTGTTTCAGTAATAGGATATAAAACCAACGAATTCCCTGCCTTTTATTCCAGATCTTCAGGTTTAATGCTCAACAATTTTGTTGCTTCTGTTGATGAAATAATAAAACAGTTTGGTGCCCGGCAGGCTCTACAAATTAATTCATCTATACTGATCGTTAACCCCATAAAAGAAAAAGCTGAGGTTTCGGCAGAAAAAATCGAGACCTATTTAGAATACGCTTTAAATCTGGCTCGAGAAAAGAAAATGTCTGGTAAAAACCTAACGCCCTTTTTATTAAAAACCATTGTAGAGCAATCTAATGGTGAATGTCTTAAAGCTAATATTGCGCTAGCCCTGAATAATATAAAACTAGGGTCCGAAATAGCGCTCGGACTGGCTAATAAATAGTCTTAATTCAGTCAACAAAAGTATCGCGTGTTTCATATATGTGTTCCCCTGGGCCCAAAAATTGCCGTCCCAATTCTCACCATCGTGCTTCCTTCTTTTACTCCAATCAAATAGTCGTTGCTCATGCCCATGGAAAGCGTCTTCAGTTTCGTATGTCCATCAGGGAGCTGTCCATTAATGTTTTTAAGCAATAAGCGCAACCGTGAAAACGATATTCTACTATCTTGTTGGTTTTCCGTTAATGGACCAATGGTCATTAGTCCTTCAATTTTTAGATTCTCTTTTTCTAAACATGATAAAATATCATCTATTTCTTCCGGCGGGAAACCATACTTTTGTTTTTCTCCACTTATATTTATTTCAAGTAGGGCTGGTATTGTTTTATTTAATTGGACTGCCCTCTTGTTGATTTTGTTGGCGAGTTTTTTAGAATCAATTGTATCTATTCTATCAAATGTTTCTACTGCTTTATTTATCTTATTTGATTGCAAATGACCAATCATGTGTTTTGTAATACGATTAACAACTTGAAGTTTGTTGAATTTATCAAGCGCTTCTTGAACTCTGTTTTCACCTATGTTTGTTAATCCAGCATTAATTGCGGCTGTTATAATTTCGGGTGGGTGTGTTTTTGTAACACCTACGATTGTTATCGGGTGGCTGAACTCGGAAGTTTCTTGGGCGGAGAGAATTTTTTCTTGAATACGTAGAAGATTATTACGAATCCCTTGTTCAGGATTCATTTTCGCTAGCCTTCTCTTCGTTCTTTTCTGTTTCTGTTTCTACTTTTTCTTGTGTTATTTCTTCGTCTTCGTTTTCTTCGTGGATTACTCTACTAATTGATGATATTTTTGTCCCCTTATCGAGCTTTACAAGTTTAACGCCCTGGGTAACGCGGCCAATGGTTCTGATTGCTGAAACAGGCTGCCGCATCAAAACCCCCTTGTCTGTTATAATCACCAGGTCGTCTGTATCTACCACTTCCATGATGGTTGTCATTTTGCCCGTTTTATCAGTGATGCGCATTGTCATCACACCTTTGCCGCCCCTGATTTGTGTTCGGTATTGAATTACGTCGGTCCGCTTACCAAGCCCCTTTTCTGTTCCAACAAGAATTGTGCCCTCTCTTTTTACTACGAGCATACCGACAACTTCATCGTCTTTTGCGCTCAGGTTTATTCCTTTTACACCCATTGTTTTTCTTCCTGTTGGTCGAACGTTTTTTTCAGAAAAACGAATGGATTTACCTTCTTTTGTGCCAAGAAGAATATCGTTTTCTCCGTCGGATATTTTCGCCTCGATTAGTCTGTCCCCATCTCTTATTTCTATGGCATATATTCCTCCTTTTCTTGGTTTGCTGTATGCAGATAGGGTCGTTTTTTTAACAATGCCTTTCTTGGTTGCCATGATAATATAGTGGTTTTCGTCAAAGTTTCTAACGCTCACGAAAGCTTCCACATTTTCTCCCGGCTCACAGCCAATTAGGTTTATAACTGCCCTTCCCAGCGTGGCTCGTCCTCCTTGGGGAATATCATAAACTTTAAGCCAATAACATTTTCCGCGATCGGTAAAAAAGAGTATGTAGTTATGGGTATTGGCAATAAACAGGTGTTCAACAAAGTCTGTGTCTTTTGATAGGGCGCCCTGTATGCCTCTGCCTCCGCGCCGTTGGGTTCTGTATGTCGTAAGAGGTGTGCGTTTTATGTAGCCGCTGTGTGTTATGGTTAATACCATGTCTTCCTCAGCTATCATATCTTCTATTGACACATCTGCGCCGAAGGGCAGTATTTCTGTTCTTCTTTCATCCCCAAAACGCTCTCGAATTTCTTCCAGTTCCTGTTTTATAATACTCATTCTCCGGGGGGTACTGTCCAAAATCCCCTTTAGTTTTGAGATTAGCTTAATTATTTCTTTATATTCTTCTACAACCTTGTT
>ENA-ORDI01001791-ORDI01001791.1-marine-metagenome-genome-assembly--contig:-NODE-1791-length-11340-cov-5.809287_pt1 | contig 11340 bp, 11 predicted proteins | sample MGYA00248628_ERZ508525 | MGnify/ENA primary metagenome ERZ508525 (study PRJEB26195, sample SAMN05422138) | marine metagenome | isolation source: East of Porto Seguro, South Atlantic Ocean | place...
GGCAATCACAGAGAAACACACCCCATCGCTTTGCCAGCATCAGGAACTCTCCTTTCGATAAAAAAATAGTATTTGTTCTTTTTGATGATCCATAGACACCTTCTCTATAATACGTAGCATGCTTAATTGAGACTTCTAAATTCTATCGTGCATTGATGGGTCTAAAAACTATAGCTTGCCTAAATGTTGATGGTTTTCCGCAGACATTCTTCTGAACCTTTAGTTCAAACGATTAATTACTAATCACAAATCATTGTATATATAATTTTTACTATCTGAGTTAAAATTGTCCTAATATGAATCTAAAGTTTCTTAATTAAATAGTTACCTTCATAGAAAGGGTTAATTAGAAAAAACTACTGCAACCATAAATTAAATAAAAATCGTAAGTGAATATAAATTTCTATTTTTCGTCCAATTATTAATATAAAAAATTCATCATATACAACAATCTCACTTGAGCATTATATTTTCTTTATTAATATACTAAAAGTTTTTTCAACAAATATTCCCATATCATTAGCCTTACATATAGTTTTAATGAGAAAAAAATCATTTACAAAGCATTTCTTTTATTTAAAAAAAATATGAGGAGCTAAACTTTAAACTGTTACTGATTTGATAGTAAAGACAAAAATGGAATTTACATGTAAACTTTCGTTCCAACGTAACGTGACTGAGGCGAGATTTAGTAAGTTGTATTTGATCCTTGCAATCAGCAAGGAGAGGTTATGAGGCTTTTCAAGAACAATCAACAATTGCGAGAATCACCCCCAAAATGACAGAAGTCATCATAGTTCAAAACGTTTTTCAGTAACATATTAAGATGGGCAATTTATTAAAAATGGTATCACCAAGGATGGAAATTACCTTTTCCGTCTCCTTTGTAAAAGATTAACGAATGTGAACTGGCAGAAACCAAAGCCAGGTCAATGATCCCATCCTTGTCGAAATCTCCATGCGATAACGTGATCCCATCTTCCCCCGTAATGACGGAATGAGTTTTTTGGAAAGTTCCACTTCCATCTCCTAAAAAAATGGCAATTCCACCAGATGTTCGATTAGAAACGGCCAGGTCCAATTCACCATCCTGATTGAAATCCTCGCTGGTCAATCCATGTGGATTGACTCCAGAATCATATCTTGCCAACGGTTTCAGATCCCCCATTCCATTTCCCAAAAGCACCTCTACCGATTCCTCACCTGCAACTGCTACAGCTGCGTCAACATGACCATCACCATTCCAGTCACCGTATGCTCGATAGTGGGGGAAACGGCCAACTTTAACCACATTTGCCTCCTTAAAGGTCCCATCCCCATTGGCTAGGATAATAGATAAAGTATGGGAGCCCAGGCTGCCAACTACCAGGTCAGTAATGTTGTCTTGATTAAGATCAACACCATCAATGATGTGTGGGCCTCTTTCCACATCAAACGAATATGAGACTTTGGGGATACCTGTCGAATCATTAATCAAAATAACCACTTTGGAGAGCCCTGCCTGAGTTACAGCCAAATCTGGGAGGCCATCCTGGTTAAAATCTTCTGCTACTACACTTGGAGGTCCATGAATTCCTTTTATTTCCCTACGTCCATAAAGACCACCCTTGCCATCACCAAAATACAAACTCAAGCTCCCAGCACCGGCATTGGTAGTAATGAAATCCAGGTTGCCATCTTGGTTAAAATCTGCAGTTTCAACCCATGTAGGTCCCTCACCAACAGGATATTGATGGTTGGAAATTATACCACCAGTACCGTCCCCGAGGAGAATGGTTAATGTTCCAGAAGCAGAGGCTGGAATAGCAAAATCAAGGTTACCGTCATGATTAAAATCATCGATGTTGATTGCGTGGGGGAAAAATCCTCCAGTCTGGTGGTTTCCCGAATTTTTTCTAAGAATTTTTTGATTGGCCAACAAGTCAAACCCTTGCTGAAAATTCGGCTGAAAGAACCTGTTTTGCCTATTATTCTTTTCAGTAAATGAGACTTCTATTGGACGAAAAAATGCTGCAGGTACAATCAAATCTTGCAGGTGGTAGAGAAGAGAAACGCTCTTTTTGGGTAACCACACCAAATTATCAAATTGGGGAACCTGCTTTTCGAAAAAAGCTCCGTCAATAGCTGTTTTTAATTTTAGCGCTCGAAGATAGGCGATCAAGTTATTTACATCTTGATCCGTCAAATTAAATCCTAGCGCAGGCATGAAATCAGTCAAGCCAACAGCATTACCTCCAAACTTAATAACTGTTGCCAAATATTCATCAGTTCTTTGTGGAAGTACTTTCAATAAATTGGGTACAGGAACAGGAGGCTTGACCGCCTTTTTTCCCCAGTCCCAACCTTCTCCATTCTTGCCATGACAAAGTACACATCTTTCAATGTAAACTTCTTCACCAATCTTTAAATTTATATGATTTTCAGCCAGAAGTGCGAAAGGCAGGAAAACTAGAACTAGTACTGTTTGATGAAGTACATTTAAAATCTTATTCATGGAACGCAATTGCTGCTGTCCAGTAAGACTTTTCCAAAGAGATCAACATCAATTTTATCCTCCAAGAGGAATTTGAAATAGCTGCGGTAAAACTGTTAGTGGAGCCTTCAGTTCCCCACCCCAAACTATCACAAATCGTAGTATAATTCCTCCAGACAGGATCGATGCGAATTTGACACCGGAGATCCAGTCAGCATAAGGTTGTATCAGCTTATCATAAATCATTTCAATAAAAGTAAGAATCAGAGGAATGGTCAAGCCAAAAATAATAATACCCCACCAAAACCATGGGGCCAGCACTCCCTGAGTAACGTATTCATAAGCCATGATACTACCATTAGGGGCAACAAACAGTCCGGAATTATCTATTTTGACCGGGTTAGATGCAAGATGATGCATAAACCTCTGTAATTCAAATAACTCAACCAGTACAAAAAATATAATAGCGTAACCAATTATACGCAACACTCCGGACGAGTCTTCAGATTTGGAGCTGTGAGCCGAAACATTTCCTGTTGCAAGTCCCACAGGACCAGCGTAAGATTGGTCTGAATTTTTTGAACTTTCGTAAGTTTGATACAGTACAAACATCAGCCCGGATCCTGCCAATCCAGTCAAGACTCCTGAGTTGAGAAATAAGTATGGTAAATACTCCTGGGACCATAAAGGGACAAACATTGCTCCGCTCAGAAGCAATCCAGTGTAAAAGGACACAAAACCAAGCATAGGGAAAGCAATCACCCCTAAAACACGTCTAATAGTTGCATCAATTTTGTAATACCAAAGTGCTGCATAAGCCGCAACCAGAGGAACTGCCAAACCAACACTCCAACCCCCAATCACGAGCCAGGAATCATAATTCTTGAAGAAAAAAGGGAATAATATTCCTCTTTCTGGTTTGCCCAGGTGAAAGGCAATAAAAGCTCCTGCCAGCGCAAGAACAGGTAGAACTAAATAAGATGTCATTCTGGAAAATTTTTCAAATTGCTTGAATTTAATCCCAAGTAAATCAGCTGCTACAGCAATGACAAATAATCCTCCGCTTAATCCTCCAAAAAAAAGATACATGGGGACGAAAATATCATTGCCCCATTTTGAGTTCATCAGGATGATCGATTCCATTTGATTCCTCCTAAAACAAGTCCCCTAGAAATAAGGAACTTTCGTGATTTTGAAAAAAATGATTTTGAAAGTTGCTCGTAGGCTGGATTGACTACAGTACGATTGGGTCTGGACTGCCTCATTAATAAAGCACCTGTAACGGTCTTCCGAGGATACTTGGGAAGGATAAGAAAATTCAAGGAATCTTCCATATGATTCTTGATAAAGCCCAGTAGCAATATATGTAACGCCTCATACAAAAGCAGGCTCACGCCGGGGATGTCCATCATCTTCGGCGTGAACTAATTTGACCTTGTCTGAAGCAATTTTCAGACCACTTGACTAATTATTGGGATAGGCTGTCCCCCAACCCCAGCTTCCAGCTGCTGATCCCCGCGCTGCGGAACGAGCACGAACCACGTTGGCCACTTCTTCTGCATCGCCGGCCACCAAAGCTTTAGTGGAACATATCGAAGCGCACATAGGAAGCTTGCCTTCCGCAATTCGGTTCGATCCGTACAGTTCCTGCTCAGCGGCCGAGAACGCTTCCTCCGGCCCGCCTGCACAGTATGTGCACTTGTCCATCACCCCACGTTTTCCAAAAGGAGATCCTTTGGGGAATTGCGGTGCGCCAAACGGACAGGCATAGAGGCAATAGCCGCATCCGATGCAAGTATCCTTATTGACATGTACAATACCGTCGGCCCTGTGGAACAAAGCGTCCACCGGACAAACGGAGACGCACGGCGCATTGGAGCAGTGCATGCAAGGAACCGCTACATTGGTTTCCCCTGGCTGTCCTTCGTTAACTGTCACCACACGGATGCGTGCAATACCAGGGGGAACATTATTTTCGTTCTTGCACGCAACTTCACAACCACCGCACTCAATACAGCGCTTTGTGTCCACATAAAACTTCATCCTTGCGGGTGCGTGTTTCACTTCTGGTCCAGATATTGTTGTTGCCATTTTCCTTCTCCGATATCAGGCCTTCATTATTCTGCAAAGACCGGTTTTTGTTTCTTGCATCTGAGTGATGCGGTCATAACCATAGTTCATTACCGTATTTGCAGACTCTCCCATTCCGTAAGGGATATACCCTTCAGGATATTTGTCTGACAGGTCCTTTCCGTTAAAGACACCGCCCCAATGGAAAGGCAGGTAAACCATGTCCGGACTTACCCTTCTAGTAACCTTTGCTTTAACCTTGATCCGGCTTGGTTCTGAATCAGTATCCTCAGGAGATTCTACCCAGATAAAGTCACCATGCCTGATACGATTATCGTTGGCAAGCCTGGGGTGGATCTCAGCATACATTTCAGGCTGCAATTCTACGAGCCACCAGCAATTACGCTCACTGTTTCCACCTCCTTCAAATTCAACCTGCCTGCCTGAAGAAAGAATCAGAGGGAATTTTTTGACCCAATCAGCCTTCTGCAGACTCTTATAAAGTGTCGGAACGCGATAATGATCCTTTACATCGTCATATGTGACCCAATCCGTAATAAGGTCCGGCCTGGGACTGTGAATAGGTTCGCGGTGTTTCGGCACTGGATCATCTTTGAAAGTCCAGACATTGAACCTGGCGCGGCCATTTCCGTATGGAGCCAAACCTTTGGCTATCGCATCTTCAAACACCTTACCCGTTAGATCTGTCTTCCAGTTCTTCATTTCAGCATATCCTTCATTAATGGAACTGGCAACGGGTGCAGATCCCTTCCCAGCAAGCAAGGTTCTGCCATCTGGCGCCTTGGTTCCCCATCTAGCACGGAATCCCAAACCTCCTTCTGCAACTGGAATGCTCGTTCGATAAAGGATATGCGAACCAGGATGTTTTTCTGTCCAGCAAGGCCATGGGAGACCCCATTGCTCACCGTCACATGGACCTCCTTCTGCTATCTTAGTTTTAAGGTCGAAGGCATGTCCCCATTCCTGTTGACGCTTCATCCGTTCCACGGTTTGACCTGTCATCCCAATGGTACGCATGCCAAGGTTCCATTCTCGAGTAATATCCTCTGGCAACTGTTTCCACGGTCCATTTCTATTCTTTTTGAACTCATTTCCAAAGCCGAGCCGCTCGGCCAGGTCAATTATAATATCAAGATCCTTGCGCGATTCCCAAACCGGTTTAACAACCTGGTTGCGCCACTGGATATCTCTGTTGGAGTTTGTCACCGATCCGGACTGCTCGTAAACCGTTGCAGCTGGCAAGATGTAAACACCATCCTTGCGATCGGGCAGGATGGAAGTTGTAGTCACAAAAGGATCAATATCAACAAGAAGATCCACTTTATCTAGAGCCGTCTTTACTCGGTCCATTTGTGATTGACTGTTGCAGGAGTGCCCCCAGTAGAAGGCAGCATGGACATTAACATCCTGCCCAAGCTCCTTTTTATCCATCAGCACACCTTCGTACCAGCGGGCCACGGTAAACCCTTTCTTGCCCATTATCTTCTCATCCTTGAAGCGTGACTTCATCCAGTCATGCTTGACACCCCAGACATTGGACCAATGCTTGTAAGCAGAGTTGACACCCAAACCATAGTAACCTGGCAGTGTATTTGAGAGCACTCCAAGGTCAGTGGCTCCCTGGACATTATCGTGTCCTCGGAACACATTACAACCACCTCCAGGCCTGCCCATGTTACCCAGTACTAATTGCAGGACAGTATACGAGCGAGTGTTCGAGGTCCCGTTTGTGTGCTGAGTGCCACCCATAGCCCAAATAATAGTACCTGGCCTGTTTTCAGCTAGCAGCCGAGCCGTATGCTCTATATCTGCAACAGGCACCCCTGTAATGTCAGACACAGTCTCAAGATCATAGCGCTTCAGTTCCTCTTTCAGGTTGCTGAAACCATAGGTACGATCCTGGATCATGCTCTTGTCTTCCCAGCCATTTTTCAAGATAACGTTCACCAGGCCATAGATTAAGGCTACATCCGTACCTGAACGAAATTGCACATTTTTATTGGCAAATGCTGATGTTTGAGTAAAACGCGGGTCCGCAACAATTATTTGCGCTTTGTTCTCCTCTTTCGCAGTCAGAATATGCTGCATCGCTATTGGATGTGAGGTGCAGACATTCTCTCCAATAATGAAAACACTTTTCGAATTACGGATGTCGTTCATGGAGTTTGTCATTGCCCCGTAGCCCCAAACATTTGCCAGCCCGGCAACCGTAGTGGAATGACAGATACGGGCCTGGTGGTCAATATTGTTGGAACCCCAGAAGGCAGCGAATTTTCGCAAAGCATACGCAGTCTCATTATTGTGATGCGCTGACCCGAGAATCATTAAGGAATCGGGTCCATGCTTCTTTCGAATATCCTGCAACTTGGAGCTTATCTCACCCATTGCAGTATCCCAACTAAGTCGTTTCCATTTTCCACCTTCGAGCTTCATTGGGTACTTCAAACGTTTTTCGCTGATCACATGCTCCCTTGCTGCGGCACCCTTGGAACATAAGCTACCCTGGTTTATCGGATGTTCAAACCACGGCTCAATGCTCACCCAAGTGTCGTTTTCAACTTCTGCAATAAATCCGCAACCTACAGCACAATTTCCGCAGATTGTTTTTATTTGCGTCAGATTACGTGGATTTTTTGCAGCCCCTGCAGCTTTTGCCTCCCTTACTAGAGAAGGGCCCATAGCTGCTAATCCAATCCCCATTCCTGCAGCAGTAATAAAACCACGGCGGCTCACACTGGGTTGGAGGCTGTCTGTAAAAGCAGAATTCAGGTTCTGCCCTTCACTCTGTATAACTCTTGAAAGTTTCATAATCCTCCTTAGGATTTTAGGTGTATAGGGTTTTATAATAACGCTCTGCCTCTTCAGTCCGTCGATACAAAATAGGACCTTTGGAAGTATCTGAGCCTATCGCTCCTTCTGATTTCGCCAAGGCCTTACCTGCGGTCAGCATTGTCGCCGAGGTGGCTCCCGCTGCTACAAGTAATCCTTTTAGAAAGCCTCTTCTGTCCGAACCTTTTTCGTTTTCCATATCCCAATCTCCTTCCACTCAGAAAGTGTTCTCGTTAAAAAAGCCTTAACGGCAATTGTAAACAACTACCCTACCGCGGAAGAGTAGCCTTTTATATCAACCGAGACTGTTTTGCATCTATAGCGGAGTATTCAGACTCAATTTATTAAATTAGCTAACGCAGGCAATGGAATCACAAATGATGCTTCCATCTTTGTTTATAGAGGCGACCTCTATCTCCACCTCATATCCTTCTTCAAGGTCTTCCAATTCCCCGCCCATTAGGCCAACTGTTTCATCTTCAATCACCTCCACATTTGTCCGCAACGCGAAATTGACTGTAATCTCATTGCCATTTTCCTCAACAATCAATGCTGAGCGGTTAGCAACATCAAGATGCCTTATTCTTCCTTCAATCATTGTTCTTACCCCAATTTTGAAAATTAAACACCTTATTCACTCAGCAAATTCATTGGATATAGTACTTGCTAATTTAATAAGTGAGCTAACTTTTAATCTTAGTATATACTTATAATAACTGAAATCATTGCTGAAATAATCCAATGTTTCGTTAGCGTATAACTTAATTAAAAAGTTGTCAACAAAAAAATGCACTTTTTTTGTTTTTTTTTAAATTATTTTTTTTAATCTTATAATATTAGTAAGTTATACTGTAATTATTTTTTGTTATGAGTATTGATTATCAGCTTAACTGGATAAAAGTGTGAAATCTTTTAAATTTATTATATATAAAATTTGTCTGAAACGAAAATCTACAATTTTTTATAACAGATCAATTGATTTTATAAAGTTGGTTCTCCTTAAACACTGAACTGCATTATAATCAATTCCTGTTGATTCAAACCATAAATACTTCACATCTAGACACACCACCAACAACCTTTCAGCCCCATTCTTGCAAACCAATCCATTTGATGTTATAAAATTAGCATTCATAAATAAATTTCACAAAACGTTGTAAGACAAAGAATAATCATCTTCATTTCCTACTCAATTTTTAATTTTATTTTATTGGTTAGTGAAAAGAAATAGGATTCTTATAGTGAAGTGAAACTTTTAAATCTTGAATAAATAAAATTTCCAAAATAGTTAAATGTCCAGTATTCAAGGGGTTCTATATTTAAGGAATGAAAAAGAAGAATTAAGATGGTTTGAGGATGTTGATCCTAAAGCTGAAGATGGAAAATATGTAGGGCAAATTAAAAATGGTGAACCTTGTGGTCATGGAACATTCACTTATCCAAATGGAGAAAAATATGAAGGTGAATGGAAGGATGGGAAAAGACATGGTCAAGGATCATACAACGATTCTGATGGCAGAAAATATGTAGGTGAATGGAATGATGGAGCAGGAGAAGGTCATGGAATGATCACTTGGACTAATGGAAATAAATATGAGGGAGAGGTCAAGGATGGTGAAATGGTGGGTCAAGGGACATTTTATTGGTTTGATGGAGATAAGTATACAGGCGAATACAAAGATGGGAAAAGACATGGTCAAGGAACATACATTCATCTTGATGGGAGAAAATATGAGGGACAGTGGAAAGATGGTAAAATAAATGGACAAGGAACATACACTTACACTGATGGGAGAAAATATGAAGGACATTGGAAGGATGCAAAATTATATGGCCAAGGAGTCTACATTGGATTTTATGGAGAAAAGTATGAAGGGAAATGGAAGCATGGGATTTATCATGGTAAAGGGATATACACTTTTACTGATGGTATTAAATGGATAGGTGAATGGAGAGAAGATAAACCTTGGAATATCACAGAATACAGCAAAGATGGAAAAGTAAATGGAATGATGGTGAATGGAGTACAACAGTAAATAACTAGCTAAAAGCTAACCTATCATCTCCTTTTGATTGAATCCCAGTTAATATAAAGATTCTTCAAACGTCACAAACTTGCTCCAAGGGCCACTAAATTAATTCTTGTAATGAAACAAAATACTGTTAGATACTGCAAGCCAGCTAAAACGCATTCACTAAGTAAACTTAGATAGACATAAACTAATCAAATCTCTGCTATTCATACCACATTTATTTCAATTCGATTTCGTCTATTAAAGGAATGAATCATTCTAAGTTTCCTTGAAAAGAGAAAATCTTATTCCTAATATTACTAACAAAATAATAAAATGTCTGGAAATCAAGTAGATCAATTATTGAATGATGTGGGATGGTATGAAGGGGAATACAAGGACGGTAAATATCATGGTCAAGGAATTTCCAGTTATCCCGATGGATCAAAGTATGAAGGAAAATGGAAGGATGGGGAAAAACATGGTCAAGGGACACTAACTTCACCTGGTGGGGACAAATATGTGGGGAAATTCAAGAATGGGGCATTTCATGGTCAAGGGGTCTGCACTTATGTTGATGGAACAAAATACGTTGGGGAATTCCTATTTGGAGAATATAGTGGGCATGGCACACATACTTATTCTGATGGTGCGAAGTATGAAGGTGAATTCAAGGATGGGCAGCCACAAGGTCAAGGAATCTTCGCTAAACCTGATGGAACAAAGTATGTAGGAGAATTCAAGGATGGAAAATTTTGTGGTCAAGGCACACACACTTATTCTGATGGTGCGAAGTATGAAGGTGAATTCAAGGATGGGCAGCCACAAGGCCAAGGTACTATAATTTTTGCTGAAGGAGGCAAGTATGTGGGAGAATTCAAAGAATTTAAACCATGGAACGCAATAGAATACGACAAAGACGGAAACATCTTAGGAAGGTGTATAAATGGTGAGATGAAAAAATAATTATTTACTAAATCCTATTGATCATCCCTTCTTTAATCTCACTTATCTGCTATTATAAAGCATTTGAATATGGATGGAATAACACTATTAATTTTTCATATTATTGTCATTGGAGCCGTTGTTGCTGCCACATTTATTATCGCTTTTTCTGCAGGGAAAAAAGAAGGCATTCGCTCTATTCTAAAAAAACAAGAGGGAAAGAACCAATAATATTCTCCAGAGAAAATATAATTTAAAATTGAAAATATTATTTAGATGAACGTATTTAAAACAAAACCATGCGGCATTATTCTTTCAGCACTTTCCCCCAATAACGTTCTTCACAATCACCAACTATTCTTGTAGGATAAAAAATTTATCTTAGTCTACATATACAAGAAAAAAATCCAGTTCAGATTTTGACATATGCAAGTATCAACTGCTTAAAGAATACATACTCTTCAGCAAAAGTTTTGACTAAAGAATTCAGGGAGGTTATTTCCTCAAGACAAAAAAGGCATTCGGCCCTGAGCAAAATGCTGAAAGTTGTTTCAGATGATAAACAAAAACGACAGTTTTACCACCAACCATTTCTGCAAACTCAAAACGCCATGCTGCAGTTTTTTTTTGAAATTCACGTTTAAGTACCTCAAACCGCTGCATTTCTTTACGCAAAACATAAGCAGCCGCTGGGTGCCATTCTGACTCTAAAGGACTACCGTAGATTCCTGAAACACGATATTCAGTTTCTTGATTAACAGCTTTAATACATTTATTTTTCAGTTTTTTTTCAGACTCTGCCGCAAAAGTAACTGACAGCAAGAGCCAGAAAAATACGACTATAACAGAGCGCATCATTCAATTGAGCAAGATCGGACTGACCCGTACATTATCTTCATACAAGTCAATCTGATGAAACGAAGATTTCTGTTCAGAATGTAGTTTTGAAGAAGAAGCCGCGGAATTGAGCAGCAATAATTCCGGACCAGA
>ENA-ORDI01001792-ORDI01001792.1-marine-metagenome-genome-assembly--contig:-NODE-1792-length-11328-cov-3.906053_pt1 | contig 11328 bp, 5 predicted proteins | sample MGYA00248628_ERZ508525 | MGnify/ENA primary metagenome ERZ508525 (study PRJEB26195, sample SAMN05422138) | marine metagenome | isolation source: East of Porto Seguro, South Atlantic Ocean | place...
CGTAGGAGTCTGGGCCGTATCTCAATCCCAGTGTGGCTGATCATCCTCTCAGACCAGCTACCGATCATCGCCTTGGTAAGCCGTTACCTTACCAACAAGCTAATCGGACGCAGACCCATCCTAAAGTGTGAGCCGAAGCCCACTTTAACAACTGTATCCCGAGGGATCCGCTGCATCATTCGGTATTAGCTCCGGTTTCCCGGGGTTATCCCAATCTCTAGGGCAGGTTGTCTACGCGTTACTCACCCGTTCGCCAGTTTAATAATTTTCCGAAGAAAATGTTCTCCTTGACTTGCATGTGTTAAGCACGCCGCCAGCGTTCGTCCTGAGCCAGGATCAAACTCTCCATTGTATGTAATAAAGATATTTGTCGTTCTGGCCGGAATCGACGTTAGACTCGTCGCATACCAAATTTTCAATAATCATGCTGTAAAAAGCCTGAAAAATTACCGACTCGTTTTTACCATAGCAATATTTATTCTATAAAGAAAATTCTTTTTTAGGACAATCAATCTTCCGTTACAATGAGGGTGGGTTCTGGAAAATCCAGAAAGCGGGATGGAGATATTTTATCAATTCTTTCTTGAATATAAAATTCGACTAATCTTTCATTTTTATCTTGCGTATCTATGAAGGATTTCCAGGTGCTTCCCATAAAAATCCCTGCGCCGATTAAGAGGGGTGGGATACTATATTTTAAGGAGGATGATCTGATGTTCATATTCGCTGGGATCTGGTCCCCTTTTGTTAAATCTGTATGGGAATTATTTTTCTCATAGTTATTATACAATGGTATCGATGTCGCTTCAGAATCCATGAATCGATTTCCGCCAACCAAGGATTCAACTTTACCCCAGGACCCAATTAAAACCATTAGTCCAACAGTGGTTAAGACGCCTTGTCCTTTGTCCCATTCTCGCAGCATAAATTGACCGCCTCCCGGCAAGATTGATCCTGATAAAAAAACCAAATACCGGTTATGACGTGGAACAGACCCAACATTTTCGATTGTTTGATAGAGCGGTGTCATTAATTTATTATAATGGGAATGATTGAACAGGGCTTGCGCAGTTATGAATGATGTTCGGGCTTCTTCCCACTTCAATTTTTTCATATGCGCATATCCCCGGAATGTTATCATATAGGGGTCATCGGTATTTTCCGTTGCTTCCAAGAGTTCGTTTACTTCACCAGCTAATAAACTGACATAAATATCCCGGTAGCTTGCTGCTTTATGGGTTAAGGAGACTTCAGGTTCCAATTGGATCACCTGCCGATAATACCGATGTGCCAAGTTATAAATTTGCATCTCCTCATAACACCGGGCGATATAATAATTAATGGTCGGACTTATGGGGTCATCCGGGAATCTGTACAAAAGTTGGAAGGCTGTAAGAAGACACCTTTCATAGTATCCTTCCTTAAAAAGGAAATCGCAGAAAGAAACGATCTCTTCCTTTTGATAAGATGTGTATTCATTCCATTCAGATTGGATACTTTCCACAGACCGGTAGGCCTGTTGAGATAACACCCAACTGAACAAGAATCCTAAAAGAATTTGTTTTTTTGTGTTCCGCATAAAAAAATTCCCCCATCCGGAGATGGGGGAATTTAATAAAAAGTTACGGTTTGGGAATAGTATTAGCGAATCAGCAACATTTTCTTTCTTGTGGTGAAAGATTTGCTCCGCAATTCATAAAAGTAAATGCCTGAAGCAACTGGGTTACCCACGGCATCTGTTGCATCCCATTCCATCGTATAAGCACCCGGGCTTAATACCTCATTCACAAGTGTTTTAACATTTTGACCCAAAATGTTGTAGATATTGATCATCACTTGTTCTGAACCCGCAGGCACATCAAATGAGATCTGTGTGGATGGATTGAATGGATTAGGGTAGTTCTGATTCAATGCAAATTCATCCGGGAAAATTTGGTCAAGATCGGTTGCAACGTTGGATGTATTAATCACAGCAGGATTATCTTCATCAGGATGGCCGCAAATCACATTTAAGATATCTGGGTCCATGGATGTACCAGGCAGATTCGCTGTTCCAAAATGGAATGCGATTTCAGCTGGGAGTGCACTGGCACCCTGGGGTAATCCATAAGTCATGAAAAATAAATCGCCTTCTTCGCCATTGCCTTCAGTCCAGGCTCGGGAGGTATTGTAAGCTAAAACTTTCACAAAGCCATCCAAGCGGTTACTTAAAAGAGTCATGGTACGTGTCTCGCCATTTTCGTCGGTAACGTTCAATAATTTGCTTCCTTTATCAACACGTGAACCAAATGCACTGGATGACCATTCACCATCGCCGTCCAAATCTGTAAAAGGTTCGCCAGCATTATAATTCCCGTCACCATTTGAATCTTCATAGGGTTCAGCGCCATAGTAAAGCGCATCACCGGCATTATGATAAACATCCAATTCAACCCCGCGAATTGATTCGTTATCTACCATTCGTACGGTAAAAGTGACGGTATTCTCAGCTATTTGCACCTCATTAACGAAATCAAGGCAACCGCAAATACCCGTTGCTATTTCTTGCCCGTAAGTTGGGTTTGGACTGCCATCAGGCAGCATGGTGCGAGTATCAATATGGATCGCTGAATCCGCAGGACAGTCTATGTCTGCCCAAACGCTTGTGATAAACAATCCGCTTGTTAGAATTATTCCAAGAATTTTTCTCATATGAAATTCCCTATTGGGTTGGCTTGAAAGTTAATTAATTTGATACCTATTCTGCAATCATCCAATTTATTTCATGAAAGCTAATTTTTGAGTACTAACATTGTGACCGGAAAATACTTTCATAATATAAACACCGGTTGGGACTAATCGGCCGGCTTGATCTTTTCCATTCCATTCAACAGAATATAATCCTGCTTCTAATTTGTCATTAACCAGTGTATTAATTAAACGTCCGGTTATATCATAAATACTCACAATTAAATTATTGGATTCAGGCAAGTGAATGTCAATGGTGGTTGAGGGGTTAAATGGGTTTGGATAATTTTGACTCACAATAAATTTATCGGGCAAAACATGATCCTTGGACTCAATTGATGTCAGGGTCCCATCATATAATCCTGTCCGCGCCATATTTCCACGGTGCAGCTTCCAGGAACTTCTTGGACCACTCGCCGACTTAATATCAATTACCTCTAGTCCCGATGTCGTACCAAATACGATTTCATAATCATCATCGGCATCCAATTTTCCAATAGCGGGAGTTGTTTCAATATTCCCGGCAACAGTATAAGGAAAATTATTAAAAATTGAACCGTCATGATGGAAAATATAAATCGTACCTGATTTCGTGGCGGTGACAATCTCCAAATCACCGTCATTATCCAAGTCTGCAGTGACAGGACAGGATAATGCATTGGTTCCCATATCAAAGGGCCAGCCATCCAATTCTGATTCTGTCATGGGATTCCAAACATGAATTTTATCATCGTAGCCAACAAACAATAATTCATTACTGCCATCATCGTTAATATCGGCGACTGAAATACCGCCCCGAATATCATCCCCTACATCATAGGTTGTCATGACTGTCCCATCATGATGAAGGATATAAAGATTCCCATTATCATTCCCCGCCACAATTTCAAGGTCATTATCACCATCTAAATCAACCAGGGTAGCAGGTGACCTAAATCGATGAGACGCCACAAATGGAAAACCGGATTTAATTGATCCATCGCTATTGATTGCGTAAATATTGTTTTCATATGTTGTAACGACAATATCTAAAAATCCATCTCCTTCCAAATCGCCAATAGCAGCACCCACAACCATTTTTTCATCCAGATTAACCGGAAACCCATCCACATTTTCTCCCGTATGATGGATAGCATACAGTTTCCCTGATGTACCACTTTGTGTTGTGAAAACGATTTCCAGATCACTGTCACCATCCAAATCGCCCAGTGCAGGTGCGCCAATGATAAACCCCGATTGCGAATAAGCTAATTCCTGGGTCCCATTGGTGCTTAAGATGTATAGTTTTCCGTCATAGGATCCGAAGACGATTTCATTATTTCCATCGCCATCTACGTCGCCAGCGGCAGGACTGGACTGTATTTTATCGCCAGCTTCAAATGGAAATCCGGAAACAGGGATCCCGGCAATCATGTAACTGTAAAGATTATCATCTTCGCTGCCAAAATATATTTCTCCGTAAGAATTATTATCCAGGTCTGCAATAAGGGGCGAGGATTTGATGGAAACCCCTTCTACGGGAAATCCATATTGGTTTAAGGAAAGAGAAACAGCAATATCAAAATCGATATCATAGTAAGGCTCACTTGCTCCTGCCTGTATATGAACTGTGCAGGGAATATTCCCTAACTGTGCATTATTGAATGCATATAATAAAAAATGATCAATCAAGGTAAAGGAGGAATTGCCCGCGGGTATGGGATCGTCAAATGTGATTGTATTATCTAAAATCGTAATTCGATCATCTTCTGTTGAAAGGGTTGCAACAACATTTTCTGCATCAGCCCATCCTTCTTCATTGGCAATCACCAGTTTCATTTTCACTTGTTCACCAGGATTAAATACGCCATCTCCGTCTGTATCATTTTGATAATTGATATCCTGTATGGAAAGGCTCGGGTAAATTCCGGATGTTAATGCTTTATAAATATTCAGCCGCCCTGAACCCAGCATGCCTTCAAGGCTTGTTCCCTGGCATGAGCCGGTCATATCGGAGAATTCATCGGTGGAGGTTATAATGCGCTCTTCCACCCATTCCTGATCTGCTGTAGGAAATTTTGACCAGAGTAAGGCCACCGCTCCTGCTGTAAGGGGTGACGAAAAAGATGTTCCCCAAACAGAACCATACCCGCCTCCCAGGTTTGTTGTAAATATATTTTCTCCTGGTGCGCACAGGTCAACTGTTTCTCCGGCTGTTGCCCAACAACCAAAATTATCGCCTGGTCCGGTTGCCGACACAGAGATCACATGATTTAATCCGGAAGGATTATGAAAATCAAAATTCGTATTGCCATCTTCCCCACCATTCCCCGAACTAGCAACAATGATACAGCCATAGGTATTATAGGCTGTATTGATCACAGATTGATTACCGCCACCGAAGCCGCCCCAACTGCAATTGATCACATTGGCACCCATCTGTGCGGCACCCAAAATTCCATTGTAACCAGTCTCAATAAATTCACCATCATTAGAGCACCTGAACGGCATTAATTTTACGGACCACCCTACAGAAGCAATACCAGTATTATTATTCGTTACAGCTGAGATACAACCACCCACACTCGTTCCATGATCCAGGGCACTATTGGGATAAGTAGGATTATTATCATCGTCTGCCATGTCCCAGCCAATAAAATTGTCTATATAGCCATCACCGTCATCGTCCACACCATTCTCATCTCCGGAATCAAAAACCCAACTATTCCCACTTTGAACAAGGACAACGCCATCACCATCAGCATCCTCTCCAAGATTTTGCCATATATTGTTAATCAAATCCGGATGATCCCAATCCATAGCATCATCCGAAACACCAACAATCATAATACCATCTGACATTTGACCGGGAATCTCGCCACCATCAATATCCCATAGATCATAAGCTTCATCTGCTTCAATATTTTGCATATACCATTGCTGGTTCCAATATTGATCATTCGGTGTATAAGTGGGACGGTTGATGGTCATGGTTTCTGAAAACCGAATTGCTGATAACATTTCAACTTCTTTCACCAAAGCTAAAATATCTATTCGCGGGGATGATAGCTCGATCACATAATAGCGGTTTAAATAAATATCACCGTCGCGATCTGTAGGACGAGCGTTGGGCAACCATTGGCGAATCTTATCTGCTGCCAAATCATCCAACTTTTGATTTAAATCTTCCAGGTTTGTGCGACCTGTATTTTCATCAACTTGAAAATTATCTATGGAATTTTCGATATAAACCAACATGCGATCAGAATAAATATCGCCATAGATCGCACTTATAATAAATAAGTTTAACAGAAGTGTAATTTTTTTCATGGGGTTTTTCTCTTTTCAAATAAAAATTAGGGGCATTCCGCCCCTCTTTTTAACATTAAGGAAATTATTTCATCAAGACCATTTTTTTGGTTGTTGAAAAGATCATTTGCCCTTCGGAACCTTGTGCCGTCAACTTGTAAAAATACAGACCTGAGGGCATATCACCTGCATGCAATCCGAATACATAATGACCCGCATGAAGGTTGCGTTTCACAAGTGTTTTGACTTCCCGACCGGTCACATCATAAAGTGCAATAGAAGCGAAGGCGCCTGAGGCCAAATCAAATTCAATAGTTGTTGTTGGATTAAAGGGGTTCGGGAAATTCTGCTTGAGCCCAAATGATTCCGGAACATGGCCTGTTAAACCATCATCTATACCCAGGACATTTGCAGAATCCAATTCAGCCCGAATCATCATGGCGCCTTCAAAATAGTTTCCGAAGGGTTCCCAACCATTCCCAATACCAATATCAATAAAGCTGTTTGTGGAAGGATTATCTGTATCTACACCGATGGGCGGCGTTTGATCCGTTTCTCTCATGCCAACATAAAAACTACCGTCAGTGATGGTAATATTAAAATCCGATAATGAAACATATTTCCAGGTATCACCTACGAATGTGATTGGAAACGCTTCTAATAATATCGTACCGGGCATCCCATTCTCACCATCATCGTCCCATACGTGAACAAGCCCAACACCATTGGAAGTACCAGCAGTGTAAAAACTAGCTCGGTATAGATCAGCGGGATAACCGGAGGGTGTGAATTTCACGGTGATATAGTTTAAGGTACCGGCATTAATGCTGGTTTCTGCATCACCATCATCATAAGCAATCTCATAAATTGTATCTGATTCCGGGATTGCGCAAACGGGACCTGCTTGGTCACTTTCTTCGGTTCCATAAACAGCAGAAACCTTGTAACAATATTCTGTCCCGTTTTCTGTCAAGTTATCAACATATTCATTCGTACTGATATTGGATCCATTGAACATGAGTTGCCATTCACTGCCATCTACTCCGGGATCACGGTAGACATTAAAACCTGGTTCAACTGCAGTCCCGGTTGTAGTGACGACGGAACGGATCAACCACTCACCGCCCGGATCCAGAATATCATTGATCCGGAACCAGTCATCCGAACCGAAATCAGGGCTGGCGATGTAAGAATATGCGGTGGTTGCATCCTCATCAATGCTCATATAAACTGTAGAATCAACAACCAATGCAATTAAAAAGTCCCCTGGAAAAGTCCAGTTTGAAAACTCAACCGTGGTCCATGCTTCATCTTCCAATGTGGCAGTTGTTGTATAAACAGGTTCCGTTTCGGGGATCCCGATGGGAGACACGTTATACGCTTCAATCCCTGCCGTTATGGGTTGATCATCCAAGGAGTTGGGAGCAAAACTTGCAGAATGAACCGTCACAGATTCGGTACCATAGGGCATATCAAATACCGATCCATACTTGACTGTTTCTACACTCCATGCCCAACTATTTTCAGGTGAACCATCGTCATGTGCAATTTCGTCATTGTCATAAGATTCTGATGGTGGCATATCCCAAGTAAGTGAGACCTGGCTGTCTTCACTATAAATATTTAGATTTTGAACCGTAGGTATTACATTATAATTAACTTCCCAAACATGGATATCATCAATAAAAAATCCATCGCCATTTCCCCCATCATCATTATCATCGAGTCGGACTCTCCATCGGAACCGAACATCTGAACCGGCAAAATCAGAAAGGTCAAGCATAATATTTCCATTAAAAGGATCACCGGCATCATAACTATCCCAACCTAAACCCCCTGGGCGGGTGATATCTCCATAATCATAAAAAACCTGATTCCATGCAATGCCCTGTGGTGTCATGGAAACCTGGTCATCACCATTATCCGTAAAAAGAACACCCGAGGATGAATTGGATACTTCAACATTATCTACGAAAAATCCGATAATGGTGGCATCATCAATCGTTGAATAAGCAGGATCGGATCCAAAAGCGAAGCGGATTTTTACATTTTGTCCCGCATAGGCACTTAAGTCAAACGTGGCATCGAGCCATTCACCGGGTGCATCACCGCCGCTATAGCCGCCCCAGCCAGGAATATCGGCACCTTCGCCGTTATATCCCCAGCCATAACCGCTGGTAAAATCATAAGCAGGTGCACCATCTAAAACATCCCAAGTATCAAAGTTATCAGTTGAAATCCTGATATTAGCTGCATCCCATCCATTATAGGGAGGATAATCCCCGGGAATCTCAAGGGCATAAAATAAATTGAACGTTAAATCTGTTGTCCCATCAGCGGGAACATCAATACCCGGCGTATCAAGAAATTGAAGCCAGCCATCCAGATAGCCGCCTACATCTTCGCTGCCGCACCACCAGGAATTTCCTTCAAAAGCATTATTTTCAGATGTATGCCAGGGGGAGTTGCCTATATCAGCGACTTCACAAAAGTAGTAATCTTCAAGAAAATTATCGCCATCTCCATCAAAATCAGGTAGGTTACAATTCAATGCAAAGGAAAAACTGATCGCTGAGTTTTCACCGATCTCCGGAAAAGTCATTATCGGAGAAATGATTGCGGAAACAGTATCATAATTATCATCATCTATATGAAGACTATGTGTAGGACTGTTATATTCTGTTTCAGTTAATTCCCACTGGGAGTCTATGATCCACCCGGTCAAGTCCCCTTCAAAATCTTCGAACCAGATTGTGGTGGAATCTTCACGGGATGTCCTGGATGCATTGACATGTTGATCATTTTCCATACCTGTGAAAGTTGAAATGGTTGTCTCTTGTCCAATTGATTGAGCTTTAAAGTTGATATCTTTTGCAAATAAAAGGCTTATTGTTGTAAATAGAATAAGTGTTGAACGCATACGGTTCTCCCTTTCTTTATGTCTAAATCGATAAAGTGGGGCATTGCTCTCACAATGCCCCACTTTTTTCATCAATTATTTTATTGGAGTTAGAATTATTTCATTAACACCAGTTTTCGGGTCTTGGTAATCCCGTTTGCTGTCATGCTGTAGAAATACACACCACTGGATAATTGTGAGCCATCAAAAGCAAATTCATAGGAACCTGCGGGTTTTTTCTCATTGATGAGAGTTCGAACTTTTGCGCCCCGAATATCAAACAGATCCATTTTGACCTGACCCGCACCATTCATATCATATTGAATCTGCGTGATTGGGTTAAATGGATTCGGATAGTTTTGACTCAAGGTAAAATCCTTGGGTGTGAGGTCTTTATCAATGCCAACACCCGTAGTATCTTCATATTCCCAATCATTTTCGTAAATACCCACATAAACCCAGTTCTTGTAATCTTCATAACCTTCATCATCAGCAATAGTTAAAACATTAAAGTCAGGCATTTGATAGAAAACACCCACAGATTCATCCATACCCTGGTTTGCAATATGCATACCCGCTTCTAAAGCGGCTTCGGATGGATATCCACCTGCATTTAGTTCACCCCAACCATAAGTGTTGGTCACATTTTCAGCTTCTGACCAGTGAAGTCCATTATCGGTTGATTTGGCCATAAAGACGTCAACATTTGTCGGAATATATGTTTCTGAACTATCAGAATCATATTCAATTTCATAGTCCGACATGCCAGAAACAGCGAACCACATGACATTATCCGATTCTGCGCTCATGGTTATATTGGGATAAAAATACTGCATTGTTCCAAAGTAATCACCGGAACCATCATGAAACATTGTTGGGATATTAGATTGCAACCACTCGGCTTCATAATCAAGCGCCATATCATGTACTAAAGAAGCAGTCCAATTATCTTCACCTGACATAGGATCGGGACTATAAATATGCCAGATGCCTGACCCGCCTAAGGTCCACGTGTAATACAGGGAGTCGGCGTATCCGTCTCCATCGCTGTCATCACATCCGCCATCTTTATCATAACAAATACTCCTCAAAGTCGGAAAAACAATGTGCAGTCCACCTTCAGTATCTGTTCTCTGTTCAAAGGTATAAAATGGCCGCCAGCCCGGGGTCATTAAATAAGGGATATAGTCACCATCTTCTGTTGTGTCACCTTCGAAGAACAATGAATCTCCATAATGGTAGTAATATTCGTTTTCTTCTTCGGTCCACACGGTGTAAAGTGAATCGGTCAACCGCAGTGCAACAGCATCAGGAATCACATGATAACCGGAATTTTTGAATCCTCCTTCATCAGTCCATGAATCACCATAATCTTCCGTCATTTTGTAGAAAATGCCCTGGTTCTGACCTGAGTTCTGATCAACATAATCATCATTTCCATCTATATCGGTTAAATTACTCCAGCCAACCTGGACCATATATCCAATGCCATCAGCGTTGATGTGATAATCAGGTGTGGAAATATAATTAATACCGTACCATAATGAGTCTCCATCAGCGGTTATTTCTTCATCATCTGCCCAAACATAGGGCGCATTCATCAAGTTATAGCCATTGACATGATAGGAACTTGTGATCATGTAGGTTTTTGCTTCACCGGGTGCCCAACATGAATAGGCGGCTAAAAATTTATAAGAATTACCTTCTGGAATCAGCATTGCATTTCCATTCCAAAGATCTGGAGGGTCACAGGGTGTGGTTGCACAACCTGTGTTAGATGCAACTGGATTGACCCAATAGGCATCTTCGCCCATTCCCAGTGTATTGTAGGTATGGAGCGGGTATCCGCCATATGAGCCGCCACCAAAGGATGCATTAGTATACTCATTCCAAATTGCGGTTGGTTTTGCGCCTCCTACATACCCGGCGCTGGGGTACCTTCCTTGGGGTGTCCCCGTGGCTGTGGGAAGATTAGGCGATACATCGCCATTCGGATATTCCATATTCAATTCCTGGGAGGTGAACCAGTCTTCACCATCTTCAGATTGAGCAGCGCCAATAATACCATGGGTTGACTCTTCAGTAATCCACTGGCGATAGACAGCGAAATAGCCTTCATCCACACCATAGGCTAAAGGATTCGTCACTTTATAATAGGCACCATACCCATTTTTTGATGAATCAATATTGGTTGTAGAAAAGTTGGATTCACGGCTATCCACCTGCGGTGCTTTTCCATGATTGTATGTTACACCGTAGGTGTTAAACGATCCTTGTCCATCCACGATTTTTACACGTTCTTCAATAAGCCTTGAAATATCCTTTTGCTGTGCAAATAATGATGTTGATGAACAAAAGTATACCATTAAAGCCAAAAAAGAAATAGCTTTTTTCTGCATGATTATCTCCTCTTT
>ENA-ORDI01001794-ORDI01001794.1-marine-metagenome-genome-assembly--contig:-NODE-1794-length-11316-cov-3.933446_pt1 | contig 11316 bp, 11 predicted proteins | sample MGYA00248628_ERZ508525 | MGnify/ENA primary metagenome ERZ508525 (study PRJEB26195, sample SAMN05422138) | marine metagenome | isolation source: East of Porto Seguro, South Atlantic Ocean | place...
ATTGCTTGTGTACTATAAACACATATATTTCCGTGATTTCCTAGTTTCTTACCATTAAACTCGGCTCCAAAAGCGTGGGCACAATCCTCAACTATCATTGGTCTGAAACCAAATTTTTGATAAGAATATTCTTGTAATTGCTACAAAACAAGATGTGGCAAAGAATTTAGTAACAAAAGTTCGTGTGATGCATTCAAATTTACCGAGTTGGTTGAAACAGCAGTGTGTAGAGGACAATAAATTAAACTTACGATATAAAAATGGTTCTCAGATAAAGTTTGTTGAAGATATGTTAACGAGGAAGGATTTATATAATCTTATTAATTATGATAGTTATGTTAAAATGGACAAATCTTTAGGCGGAGATGATCTTATAAATAAATAAGTTTCAAGAGAGTGAAAAATGGAAGATTTCAAACCAGGATTAGAAGGAATTATAGCTACAGATACAAATGTAAGTTATTTAGATGTAGATCAGGAAGAGATAGTAATTCGAGGTTATGATCTTATTGAACTTGCGGATAAAAAAACATTCCCAGAGGTTGCTTATTTAGTTATAAATGGAAAATTACCAAATAGTAAAGAAATACAGGAGTTTGAAAAAGTATTATTAGATGATTCATCATTTCCTGAAGATACTTACAAAGTTTTAGAATTATGCCCAAACACCTCTATGCTTATGGATGTCATCAGAACAGGAATATCTTTTTTGGCGGGTTATAATAAAGAAGAAGATTTAATGAATACTAATGAAGAATCTAATTTTACGAAAGGGATTAGATTAATTGCCGATGTAGCAGTTTTGACTGCAAATTCTCACCGAATATTAAATGGTCATAAACCTGTCAGGCCAGATGCTAGTAAGTCTTTTTCAGAAAATTTTATAACAATGATTACTGGTAAAAATCATTCAGATAAAGAAATAGAAATATTTGACAAGATATTAACTTGTTATATAGAACATGAAATGCCAAATTCCACATTTGCAGCTAGAATTATTGCTTCGACTTTATCTGATATTTATGGTGCATTTGTGGGTGCTATTTCTTCATTAAAAGGGCCTCTTCATGGTGGTGCCAATGAAGCAGCGATGCATATGTTACTCGATATTAAATTAAAAGGAGGGCATAAGATTGCAGATGATTATGTGATGAATAAATTAAATAATAAAGATAGAATCATGGGTTTTGGTCATAGGGTATATATGAAAAAATACGATCCAAGAGCATTCTTTTTAAAAGATTATATTGCAAAATTAACCCCTAATATTCCTGATGGAGAAGAACTTCATAAAATTTATAAAATTGTTGAAGAAGTTATGGCAAGAGAAAAAGGTTTATATCCTAATACTGATTATCCAATAGCTTTGTTATTTTATTTATTGGAAATTCCAATTCCTCTATACACTCCAATATTTTTCGCATCACGAACAGCTGGTTTAGTTGCTCATGTTATTGAACAACATAATAATAATAGGTTGTTTAGGCCAAGAGTATTATATACCGGCCCTAGAGGATTAAAATTATAATAAATCAAAATTTATTGCCATTTGATCTCATTATTTTTGATATTGATGGAACTATAAAAGATCAAAATAACCCGGTCGCAAAAAATATAATTGATTTAACAGAGCATATAAAATCATTAGGTTGTTCGGTTACTTATGCAACTGGAAGGATGACAAATTCAGCTAAAATTCATGCTGGTTTAAAACCTAATGTACCTATGATTTCTTATCAAGGAGCGCAAATATTGGATCATTCTGATTATTCTATTTTGAATTCAATAGAAATGGATAGAAAATATATTTCTTCAGTTTTAGATGTTGTGAAATTTTTTCCTGTTAAAGCAATGGTACAATACTCAAATCAAATATATTGCGATAGCTATGATGGATGGATCCAAGATTATGCAAATAGAAATAATGTGGAATTAATCTTTGACAAGGATTACCTTGAGGCTCAACAAAGAGATCCTTTAAGAATGGTTATGGTGGGCGATCCTGGAATTATAAATAAGCTTGAAAGCGCTCTGCAATTTGAATTATCAAATGATGTATATATTACAAGATCTCTTCCTCATTTTTGTGAAGTTCTGAATAAGTTTGCAGATAAAAGTTATTCAATCGCTTGGATATGTAAAAAGCTTAATATAAATAAAGAAAAAACTTTGGCTTTCGGTGATAGTTATAATGACATTAAAATGTTGAAAAATGTTGGTTATGGAGTTGCAGTTTTTAATGCTGTTGAGGATTTAAAAATCGTTGCTGATCATGTATTGGATATTGAAGGCAATCTTGGAATAATAGATTTTTTGAATAATACGTTTAGTTAAATTTCTTGTTGTTCAATAAGTTTTTCGTATTCTTCAACTTTTTTATAATTTTCCTTTGCAAGATATAGACATCTTTTAAAATAGAGTTCTGCAATTTTAGATTTATCTTTTATCTTTGTGTATTCAACTATTTTATTTATTTTATGGTTTTGTGGATAAAAAGAGGAAAGAGATTCAATGTCTTGTTCACATTCTTCAATTAATGAATCTTGAGAATTCCCGATTGCAAACAATAATTTTGATAATAATTTTGATAATTCTGTCATTCTGTCATTCACATTCATAAATTCGTACATTAATGAATTTACATTTGAATTTCCCGATTCTTTTTCATCTATTTTTTCAATATTTTTTGAATTGTTGTTTAAATATAAATTCAAGTATTGAGAAAGTATTTCATTAATTTTCATCATGTTATTAGGGGTATCATTGATATCAATGCTTCCGCCATCAATCAAATCTTCATCTCTTAATTCTGCTAAATCCTGCATATTTTCTAGGGGTCCTATTAATTCTGGTGATGGGGGAAATGCAAATGAATTAAAATCTGACGAATTTAATGAATTATTATCATTTACTAAAAATGGAGGCATATATTTTTTTATATCTACTTCTATAGGAAGTGTGATGATGTAAGTTGCCCATATTTCACTCGGATTATCTTTATTAGTGAAATAAAGGAGGGCATGCCCTTTAGGGCTTTCTTTTGATCCTTTTTGGAAAATTAAATCCAATTCGTTTTACCTTATATTAGATAATGAATTAATATAATATGATAAATATTTTAATCATGTATATTAATTTGTAAATGAAATTGTTTAGATTTATATCAAATAATATTTTGTTTAAATTTGATCCTGAATTTATTCAGGATGTTACTCAAGTTATATTATCGAATAAATTTGCACCATATTTAACTTCTTTATATTCTACTAGTAATGTGCATATTAGTAAAACTTATATAATGGGCGAAGAATTAAATTCCCCTTTGGCTTTAGCTGCTGGTTTTGATAAAAATTGTTCTATTTTAAAAGCTTTGGATAAACTAGGATTTGGTTATATTGTTGGTGGCACAGTAACATTGAATTCTAGGACTGGGAATTTAAAACCCCGTATAACGAGATATGTAGATGATAATTCTATGGTGAATTCTTTAGGATTCCCTAATTTGGGAGTAGACAAAATAATAGATAATCTAAGTAAATATGATTTGAAAACTCCGTTAATTATGAGTATTTCTGGAGATTCGATATCTGAAATTACTCAATTATATAAACTTTTGAGTGATTATTGTTTTGGATTTGAAATTAATATAAGTTCTCCTAATACTGAGAAATTAAAATATTTTCATGACTATTACAATTTTGAGAATCTAATAAAAAGCTTAAATGGGATAAAAAATAAACCTTATATGATTAAACTTCCAAGATTGGAAATTTCTGATTTAGATCAAAAAACCAAATTGTTATATGAAAAATATTTTCAAATTTTATTAGATTATAAAGTTGATGGATTAGTACTGTCTAATACATTTCCTGTAGAAGATAGTATATTGAAAACAGGTAAGGGAGGATTAAGCGGTAAACCTTTATATCATAATACTAAGAATTTAGTTTCTTTTGCAAGCCAATTTTTCAATGGAGAATTAGATATTGTTGCTTCAGGTGGAATTAGTACTTCAGACGAGGTTAAAGAATTAATATATGAAGGGGCTAAGGGAATTCAGTTATGGACCTCTTTGATTTATGAAGGACCTAATTTAATAAAACGACTAAATAAAGAATTGTCATGCGAATAAAGAAATTAGAAGGTAATATTATAGCTAAAATTGCTGCAGGAGAGATTATTGAAAATCCTTCTTCTGTAATTAAAGAATTGATGGATAATTGTATAGATGCATTAGCAACAAATATAGAAATTGAATTTCAGAATGCAGGGAAAGATTATATTAGAGTCTCTGATAATGGGGCAGGTATTATTTATGAAGATTTGAAAATTGCATTTTCAAGGCATGCTACCAGTAAATTAAATTCTGTTAAAGATATATCTACAATTGAATCTATGGGATTCCGAGGTGAGGCGTTGCCTAGCATTGCTACGGTTTCCAATGTTGAATTATTATCAAATGTTTCATCACAAAGTAATGCAGGGAAAATTAATTTAGAATTTGGTTCAGTTTTGAATGTTAAACCTGATGTAAGAACTAAAGGAACTACTGTTGTGGTAACAAATTTATTTGGAAATATGCCTGCAAGGAGAAATTTTCTTAAAACTACAAGATCGGAGATTCAAAAAAATTATGATTTAATTAAAAAATATGCTTTATGTTATCCTGAGATTAAATTTAAAGTTATTTCTGATGGTCGGAAATATATTGAAACATCCGGGTCTGGATCTTTAGTTGAATTACTTTCTCATATATATAATAACGAATTAGCAACTTCTATGATCCCAATAGAATATAATTCACAGCATATATGCATCAATGGATATATCAGTAATGTTAATATTAAAAAATCCAGTAATGTAAATATTAATTGTTTTGTTAATAAAAGAGTTATAAAAAATAGAATTTTTAATTATGCAATAGAAAGAGCCTATGATAGTTTATTAGTCAAAGGAGATTATCCGGTTTGTGTTTTAAATTTAAAATTAGATCCTTCTTTTTTGGATATCAATGTACATCCGTCTAAAAACGAAATTAAAATCAGAGATGAAAGAGAAATATTTAGTCATGTTGAAAAAACAATTCGATCAAATTTAATTAATTATAATACTAATAAAAATGATATTTCTTCTATTGGTTTGAAATTTGATTTTAACGTGACTAAAAAACAATCATCACATAATCCTATTACTCAATTTGAACAAAAGTACAATGTTAAAGAATTTGCAAATAAGAATAATCCCAATATACAAGAATTTATTTTGTCAGAAAATGACCCTAAAAATTTAATTTTTGAATTTAAATTATTAGGACAATTGAATGATTCATATATATTAGGAGAATATCAAAAAACTATCTGTATTATTGATCAACATGCAGCACATGAAAGAGTAAATTATGAAAAATTGCTATTTAATTCTGCAAATATAATAAATAAGCAGGAATTATTAAATCCAATAGTTTTGAATTTGGAAATTAAAGAGAATGAATGGTTGGAGGAAAATGTAAAAATTATGAATGAATTAGGATTTGATATTGAATCTTTTGGAGTAATTAATGAATGGAAAATCAATAAAATACCTATTTATTTAATAAATAAGAATATTGAATCCAAAGTTATTAAAATAATTTCAGATTTTACAAATAATATATCTGATACTAATAATACAGATGATAGATTGAAAAGTTTAGCTTGTCATTCTTCCATAGAATTTGGAGATAAGTTGTCAAATATGGAAATGCTTAAATTGATTGAAGATATTTCCAATTGTAAAGAACCATGGAAATGCCCTCATGGCAGACCAGTTTTGATTCAGATAAATGAAGTTGAACTAAGTAAATGGTTTAGTAGAACTTAAACAGACCCATCTATTTGAATATCTATAAGATTTGGTTTACCTGAATTGAGACATTTTTTCAAAATAGGTTGAATTTGAGCTGGATCATCAATTTTATAAGAATTAATGTTAAATCCTTTTGAAATTTCACTGAAATTAAAACTTTCTTGAAAATCCATTCCCATATATTTACTAGACTTTGTATCACCTAATTGTTCTTTATATATGTCCATATTTAATTTGAGTACCCTATATGTTCCGTTATTACACATAATATAGGTTATAGGTATATTGTTTACTGAAGCTGTCCATAGTGCTTGTACCGACATCATACCTGTTCCATCACCTACAAAAGCTATTACAGGTTGGTCTGGAAATGCAAGTTTTATTCCTAATGCTCCTCCCATCCCCCATCCCAATGATCCGCCTCGTCCTCCAAAAATAGAGTTAGGTTTGTTAAAATTAATAAAATTAAATATTGAATTACCTGATGTGACAGCATCATTAACAATTATTGCATTTCCAGGTAAAATTCCTGAAACTTCATGAACCATTCTATCTGCAGTCATTGGAGAATTAGAATAATTTTCATTTAAAGAAGATATAATTTTATTTTCATTTATTTTCTGTTCTTCCTTTAGGATTTTATTTTTTTCTTTTACTAATTCTATTGTGTTACCATCTAATTTTGATTCAACTTCAGTTGTTAAAATTTTCAACGCTTCGCTGGGGTCTGAAATTATTGCAACGTCGGTTTTTTCTGTAGTTGCAACCTGAGTAGGGTCATTATCAATGTGAATTAATTGTGATTTTGGATTAAATATTCTCATTCTAGGATTAGAAAACATGTAACTCACTCTTGGTAACCCTCCAACTGCAAGAATGGTATCAAACTCTTCAAATTCATCTGAAGAGTTAAACCCTAGTTTAATATTTCCTTTGTAGCTTGGATGATCTGAAGGAAATATCATTTCTGAGTAATTTGAAGAATAAACTTTCGCTCCTAATATTTCAGCTAATTTAGTAGGAATATAAGGGTGATTAGTTTGTACTAATCTATCTCCAATTAATATTCCTGGGTTTTTTGAGTTAACTAGCATTTTCGCAGCTTCTTTTATTAAATTTTCGTCAGGTTTGATAATTATTTCATCGTTATAAGTTTTGGTAGGATGAACATTAGTTGTATCATCCAAAGCATTAGTAGTAAATGCAACAAATGTAGGTCCGGTGGGAGGGCTTAAAGCTATTCTAAATGCTTTTTGTATTGTTTGCGCTACTGCATCTGGATGATTTACTTCAACTGCCCATTTAGTAAAAGGTGAAACCATTTCTACTAAATCAGTTTTTCCATGTGCAATTTCCCTTGAATCTTTATTGCCAGCAGTTAAAACTAAAGGAGTACCTCCGGAGTGAGCATTGTGTAAAAGGCTTAGCCCATTTGCTAATCCTGTTTCTATATGTAGATTAACAAAAGCAGGCTTTTTGGTTGCCCTGGCATATGCATCAGCCATTCCCATTGCAGCTGATTCTTGTACAGTTAAAATATATTCAAACTCAGGATATTTTTCCAATGCATCCATTATTGCAGTTTCTGTTGTTCCGGGGTTCCCAAAAATATATTTTACACCTTGAGCTTTTAAAGCTTCTAATAAAATGTATTTACCGGCTAATTTTTCCATTTTGTTTTCTCTCTCTTTTTGTAATTTGTTTCAATGCTGAGTATAAATATTAATGATAATAATATACATAAACCTAATGAAGATAAAGCAACTGGTTGCCCTAGATTCATAGTTGTAACTATAAATCCCCAACTTGTTGTTCCTAATATACTTCCTAATCTTCCACTAAATCCATGTAGTCCAAAGTATTCACCTATAAATTCATCTGATATTAAAAGATGCATATATGGTCTGTCACAACTCCATACTCCTGAAATAAGAATCCCGGTAAACCCGCTTATAAACCACCATATATTATCAGAAATTATAAAAATTCCAGCTGATATAGCAATTATAAGATTTAATATCCATAGAATTAAAACTATGGATAGAATTTTTTTTGGTTTATATTTATCTACCATTTTCCCCCATATTAAAGCACTGGGAATTGCAGTTATTATTCCAGTGAAAAGGAGATATTGTATTTGCCTTTCCGACAAACCAATTGTTTCTAAAATATATAATGAAGTGAAAGTTGAAGCTGTATACATAGCCCAAGAATACCAGAAGCGGGCAATCAAGAATTTAGCTAATCCTGGAAATTCTTTTATGTCTTTTAATGTATGTTTTAATTGAATTGCAGAACGTTTTAAAATATTTGTTGATATATTTATATATCTGTTTTGCTTTTTATTTGGTTTTTCTTTCAGATAAAAAAGTATTGGGATGCCAAAAATTATTATAAGTATTCCCATAATAATAAAACCTAAAGGATATCCTTGATCTTCTATAATAAACAAACCAATTAATATAGCCATTATTGCACCTAAGTACCCAATACCAGCTCCTATCCCACCAATAAATCCAATATTTTTTTTGCTACTTACATCTTTAAGCATGGAATTATAAAAAATATCTCCAATATGAAGAGTTGTTACAGCAAATCCAAAACTTAAAAGACTTACAATAATTGTTGAATTTCCAATTAACGTGGTAGACAATCCACACAATATAGTAGAGATACCAAGAAAAACTTTCCTGGTTTCAGCTTGATCTGATACTGCTCCTATAATAGGTGAAATTATCAATGTGGCCAACAAACCAATTGCCAGGGTATATCCAACAGTAGCGTCAGTTCCATTTAGTTTAGTTATGACCCATAAAGGAAAAAAAAGACCTGTTATCCCAGCATTGAATAATGTATTTCCAATGTCATATATTATCCATGAAATAATTGATAGATTCATAACAACAGACTATTTTAAAGTAATTCGGGAGAGAGAGGGAATCGAACCCAACGTTTCAATAAAAGAATCAAAACCGACGGAGTTGAAGTCCGCGGGACCCACCAGAGCCCATTCACTCCCATATTCATTTTTAAGATATAATTTTATCTAAACGTTTTGCAATATCTTGTTTAGGAACTGCTCCTACAATTTGATCTACTGCAGACCCATCTTTAAACATTAATAAAGTTGGAATTCCTCTAATCCCATAATTTGTAGCAGTCTGAGGATTACTGTCTACATCTAGTTTTGTTACTTTAACTTTCCCATTATAATCATTTGATAATTCTTCAACTATAGGTGATACCATTTTGCATGGGCCACACCATTCAGCCCAGAAATCTACTAAAACAGGTAATTTTGAATTGAGAACTTCGTTTGAAAAAGTATCATCTGTAACTTCTAATGCTGCCAAATTTTTCACTATATTATTTATATAGATTAGAATATCATAAGAAAAATCAATCTAAAACATTAAATTAGATATTATTTAATTTATTTAGGTAGATCTATCACAATATCGTCTGATTCTCTCCACCAAATTGTAAGTGGTTTAATATTTCTAGGTATATCGAAAATCATCCACCCTTGTACCTCGAATCCTTTATTTAATTCTATGTGTCCATTTAAGAAAGGTGTATATTTGTCTAATTCAGATTCTTCAGTTGCAACTATGACTGAATTCACATATGGATCTATATTCCATCCTCTTGATCCTCCTCTGTCTCCAAGTTCTGCTGCTTCAGTGTCAATAAACATAGGAACATAGGTTATAGAATCGTTTATTATTTTTAATTTTACAACTACCAATTTATTATTTGCAGATATTGGTTTGACTAATCTTAATTTTCCAGTTGTATCAGTAAATGTTATTCTATCTCTAACTATGGGCGGAGTAGCTCCAATAGCAATAGTGCGTCCTTTCCTGATAAAAAAATCCGAATCATCACTTTCACAACCTAACGTTGATATGATTAATATAAACGTTAGGAAGATTATTGGATATTTAATATTGTTTTTTAAGCGTTGTTTTAACATCATTATTTTATGAATTTTATATCTTTGTTATTATATTTCAACTGATGTTTCGTAGTTTAATTTTGAACTACGTTTTAAAATCATTTTAAGAATTTTTAAGAATTCAGTTATTTCTTCTTCTGTATTGTAACGACCAAGACTGATTCTTACAGTATTTAGGGCTAAATTAGCATTTAATCCTATAGATTGTAGTACGTGTGAAGGTTCCAGAGAATTTGTTGTACAAGCACTGCCATTTGATATGCAAATATCTTCTAAATCTAATGCTGATATTAAATCATCAGCTCTTATATTTTGAAAAGTTAAGTTAATTATGTTTGGTAAGCAATTTTCAGTATGCCCATTTATAATTGTATCTGGAAAATTTTTATTAATATAATTTATAATTAGTTTTCTCAATTGGTTTAATTTTTTGGACAATTCTGGTTTTTCTTCATCAGCTAATTTCATTGCTGTTGCGGCACCTGAAATATATGCTATATTTTCAGTACCAGACCTTTTTTGTCTTTCTTGACCGCCCCCTGTCATTTGTGATTCAAATGGGGTCCCATTTTTTATATATAAAACTCCAACTCCTTTTGGTCCATTAAATTTATGCGCTGAAATACTCATAAGATCCACACCTAATTTCTGAACATCTAAATTTAAAAAAGGAGCAGCCTGAATAGCATCGGTATGAAATAATGGGACTTTAGATTCAGTTTTCTTTAGTTTAGTTAAAGTTTCGCCTATTTCTCTTATGGGATTTAATGATCCTAATTCATTGTTTCCATATATGACAGAAACCAGAACAGTATTTTCTTTGATAGCGTTGAAAATAGATTCTTTTGATACTATGCCATATTTATCGGTTGGCAAATATGTTATTTCAAATCCTTGTTTTTCAAGTGCAAGACATGTATGTAATACTGCATGATGCTCAGCTGCTGTGGTAATTATATGATTACCGAAATATTTGAGTGACTGTACAGGACCTTTTATTGCAGCGTTGTCAGATTCAGTTCCTCCGCTAGTAAAAATAATTTCATTTTCAGAACAATTCAATATTTCTGCAAATATTTCTCGTGATTTGTCTATTGAAATCCGTGATTTTCTCGCAGGTTTATAAGGACTAGAAGGGTTGGCAAATGAATATTTCAATTCATGTGAAATAACATTCAATACTTCTTCTCTGATTTGTGTTGATGCTGAATTGTCTAAGTAAATCATATTTAATAATTGTTTATTTTTATATACTTATAAATTATTATTGTAATATATTATAAATGAATATTTTTATAATAATAAGATAATTTGGAATATAAATATGACAAGAAAGAAAGAAAGAATTGCAAAAAACAATTCTAAATTAATTGTATTTGCTTTTGGTTTTATTGGTTTTATTATTGGAATAGCTTTAGGTGTTAATTTTGTTTCAATATTACTAATTACAATTATGCTTTTTTTATTAATGATGTATGTAAAAACATCAGATAATTATGGAGAATATAATATTG
>ENA-ORDI01001797-ORDI01001797.1-marine-metagenome-genome-assembly--contig:-NODE-1797-length-11305-cov-2.998308_pt1 | contig 11305 bp, 8 predicted proteins | sample MGYA00248628_ERZ508525 | MGnify/ENA primary metagenome ERZ508525 (study PRJEB26195, sample SAMN05422138) | marine metagenome | isolation source: East of Porto Seguro, South Atlantic Ocean | place...
CGGAGGGCCTCGATGATAGCGCGCCGGGCCGCTGTGGCCCTAATCCCTGAGCCCCGTAGTGCGTCTGTTGCGGAAACGGTAATTTCAGTCATTGCTCTGTTGCGGCGGTGGAAGCGCCGATTATTGATAGCCTGCCGGATTGCGGTGTGGTGAGCGTGTCATAACGTGCCCGCCGCGGTCAATTCTCAAGGGAAATAGCGGCCCGGACGAGCCATCGCGACAGCCCTTCGTCGGAATCCTCGGTCCAGAAATTCGCAGGAAAAAGCCCCGGACCGTTTTGTGGTCCGGGGCTTTGTATATGAACTGTGCTATCGCTAGGCGAGAAGCTCGCGAAGCTCGGCGATATTGCGATCGCCGCGCAGCCGACCGAGCGCTTTGCGTTCGATCTGGCGGATACGTTCGCGTGTGAGGTTCAACTCGCCACCAATCTCTTCAAGGGTACGCGGCCGCCCGTCGAAAAGCCCGAAGCGCAGTTCGAGCACACGACGCTCACGATCCTGGAGGTTGCTGAGGACCCGGTCGACCTGCTCGCGCATCGACGACTGGGCAGCAACATCGGCCGGTGCCGGTGCGGTAACGTCCTGAATCAGGTCGCCGAGTTCGTTCTCGGCGTCTTCACCAATCGGTGTTTCGAGCGAGACTGGCTCCTGCGACATCTGGAGAATTTCGGATACTCGCTCGACAGAGAGTTCTACCCGCTTTGCGAGCTCCTCGATGTTCGGTTCCCGGTTCAACTGCTGACCGAGTTCGCGGCGAGCCCGCATGATCTTGTTCAGAGTCTCGACGACGTGAACAGGAATGCGGATCGTGCGTGCCTGGTCGGCGATCGCCCGCGTGATTCCCTGTCGGATCCACCAGGTGGCATAGGTGCTGAACTTGAACCCCTTGCGGAAGTCAAATTTTTCGATCGCACGCATCAGACCGATGTTGCCTTCCTGGATCAGGTCCAGCATCGAAAGCCCGCGGTTCAGGTGCTTCTTGGCAACGCTGACCACCAGGCGGAGGTTTGCTTCTCCCAGGTGCCGACGGGCCTTCTCACCCTCTTCATGCACTCGCAAAATGTGTGCGGCAAGCACCGGGGTGAGCGGTCGCAGAGCCGCGAAAAATGTTGGCTTAACCAAGTGGTCGGGCAGGTCGGTCAGTGCCGGGTTGAGACCGAGTATGTCGACCATGTCCGGTGCCAGCAGTCGTGAAACTACCGAGAGTTCAACCACCAATTTGTGTGCCTCGTCTGGCTCCACACCGAGGGCATCGGACAGGTAGTTGATCAACTCGTCTTCGCGCTTGCCATCTATAAGTGCGCGCATATCAGGGTCAGTGAGGATCGCGCCGAGCGTCACCGGGGTCTTGAGACCCAGGTACTTGGCTACGGCAGATGCCGTATCTCCGACCGGACCGAGTTTGGTGAGGATATCGTTGATGACGGTAAAGGGGTCGGGGGTTCCGACTTCGATATCGCCCTGGATTTCCTTTTCGATCGCCTCGATGCGCTGTGCGAGCTCAACCGCTCGTGCAAGTACAACTTCGTCGGCCGCGGTGAGTAGGGCGACCCGGCCGATCTCGCGCAGATACATCCGCACTGTATCTTCGGTGAGTTCGGATTCCTGTACCTCCTGGGCGAGGGCGTTGGTAATACTGGTTGCTGAATCGGATGCCCTTGCGGCTTCCCACATGTCCAACTCCGACCGGGTCACGGCATTTGCGCCGCTCTCGGTGATCTGGTTGGCTTCGTCTTCCGTGCCTTCGATTCGTGTGAATGCGGGAGTGTATTCCGTCTCATCATCGAGGGCGGCCGACACATCGTTGACAGCGGTTGTTCGTCGCTTTTCGACCAACGGTTGTTCCTTTCGGGCATCTCTTGCCCGTGCCTGGACTTACCGATAACCCGGACAGGTTCCGATCTCAGGCTTTTCTTTTTTATGCCTCGCGCGCAGCAAGCCCCACGTTAAGTTGCTGGGCTTTACTTCAGGTTGATAATGGTGGTGACCACTCAAGTCTTAGATGAAATCTGAACTGTTTTCGATGCATTGTGATCGAAACCGAACCCACCTGAACTTCTCGTGATCGCGTTCACCATTCAATCGACCTCATATTGTACGACATCACCCACCTGCTCTAAAAGGGGGGTGTCGATATTTGTTACGAAATCCGTTGTGCCCGGGATGCAAATTGCGGGGTGACCAGGGGCGGGCGAGTGATGAGCGGCGACTGGAAGCTGAGCGGATTTTCCCGCCATGCAGGGCGAAGGTCGTGCGATGGGAATCTTTCTGAACCGGTTGAATGTTTGGGATCGCCTTCTCACGGTCCTCGACGGATTTATTTCCGCAAACCGGCCTGCCCCCCTCCCCCCTTGGGAGAACGGGCTGATCGTGCGCCTACTCCCAGTTAATCACGAACTTTCCAGGTGCCCCGGACGAAAATTCCCGGTATGCCACCGGTGCCTCTTCGATAGTCGATCGCGAGGTAATGACCGACGCCAGCGGAACGTTTCTTTCTGCCGTGTAGCGCGCGGCCTCGGCAAGCCCGAAGGTCGAAAAAGTCCATGATCCAAGCAGGGTGAGATGACGGTGGATGATGTGAGGAGTTGGCTGGAAGGTCACTTCTCCCCCTTCGCCGACTAGGCACGTCCTGCCGAATATCCGGGTCGATTCGACAGCTGCCACCCGTGTTTCGGCGAGTCCGGCTGCTTCGAGGCTGGCATCGGCACCGTCGCCGTGCGTAAGTTCACGAATCTGCTCGGGCGCATCGCCATTTGAAGCGTCAATCGTCGCCCACGCACCGGAATCTGCGGCCGTCCCGAGGCGTTCCTGAGAGATGTCCACAGCGATGACCCTGGCGCCCATTTCGGTACCGAACATCGTTGCGGCAAGCCCCACAGGCCCCTGTCCGAAAACTGCAAGCACGTCCCGGCCTGAAACATCGAGTTTCTTGAGGGCCTGGAACGCGGTCGATGCCCCGCAGGCGAGATATGCGCCCACCTCGTAATCGACCTCATCGGGCAGGGTCACGCAGGTCGATTGGTGGACAACCATGTAGTCGCCGTGACCCCCGTGCATCGAACCTCCGTAGTACTCCTTCTTTTCCGCGACCTCGCAGAGTTGCTGCCAGCCCGTGAGACAGTACTCGCACTCGCGGCAGCCTTCGTAGTGGTGCTGGATGATGCGGTCGCCGATCTGAAGACCTATGACGCCCGGGCCAAGTGCGACAATTTCGCCACACGGTTCGTGGCCGGGGCGGATGAGCTGGCCGTTGTTCTCGTTTGGGGTTTCGCCCCGATAGCGGCGCAAATCCGAGCCGCACAATCCGGACGAACGCAGTTTCACCAGCACCTGCTCGGGCCCGGGTTCGATATCCGGATAGTCGATAACTGCGGCAAGGCTATTCCCTCGAAAGGCCACTCCACGCATGTGCGAATCTCCTCGCAAATATTTCAACAAACTACCGATAACGGAAGCTGGCGCAGTGTAACTCAGCCATTCGAGCGCGTTACGCCTTTGCAGTGGAGCATGACCGGCGGTAAGCTTCACCCGCCCAGGCAGCGCAACGAGACCGCGGCATTGCCGCGACCGAGATTTTCAAACGGATGGCAACAACAATGGCTGGCAGCTTCAGTTACGACACTCTCTTTTCCGAGAATTCCTCCGACACCCCCCTGAGTGCCGTGAAACACGCAAAGTACGACTTCGCGGTCGCATACCCCGCGCCCGAGACACTGCCCATGGACGGGCTGATTCAGGCGCTCAGAACCGCCGTCGATTCGGACAGCGGGAAAACCGCCCGGGAAATGGCGTACTACCCGCACCAGTTGGGGTCGCAGGAGCTTCGTGAGTACACGTCTGCGAAACTGGCCAGTGATCGTGGTTTCACCGTTGGCGCCGACGAAATTGTGTTGACCAACGGTTCGGGTGAGGCGAACGGACTGGTCATCCAGGCGCTCACCAACCCGGGCGATGTGGTCCTCGCTGAAGATTTCGTGTATATGGGGACTACGAACCAACTCCGCAGGTTCGGTGCCGATATTCGGGGCGTAGCGATCGACGATGGCGGGATCATCCCCGAGGAACTGGACGAGCAGATCGCCACGCTGACCGCGCAGGGCGAAAAGCCAAAGTATCTGTACACCATCCCTGAACACCAGAACCCGACCGGTTCTACGCTTTCAGCGGAGCGACGTAAGGCGATCCTGGATGTCGCCCACAGGCATGGGATGCCGATTTTGGAAGACGATTGCTATGTTGATCTGCGTTTTGAAGGCGAAACGCAGCCGGCCTTCCGGACGCTCGACGATTCTGGCATCGTGGTCTACGTGGCCTCGTTCTCAAAGTTGCTTGCCCCGGGTCTTCGCCTGGGCTACTTCACGGCGACCCCCGAAGTTATGCGCCGGGCGCTGGGATTCAAGATTGGCAGCGGCCCCAACCAGTTCGCTGCGCTGGCGGTCGAAGGGTTTTTGCGAAATAACCTCGATTCGCACCGCGATTCGTTCAATCCGGTACTGCGGTCCAAACGAGATGCGATGGTGGCTTCCCTGGCAGAGAATTTCGGTGACACCGGCGCAACATGGTCGATTCCACAGGGCGGCTGCTATGTATGGTTGACCATGCCTGAAACGGCCGATATAGCCGCCATTCGCGACGAGGTGTTCGAACAGGGTGTCGGCTATGTTGCCGGCACAAACTTCGAGGCGGATGCTTCGGGGCGGATCGGCAAAAACTGCGCACGGCTCTGCTTCGCGTTTGAGTCGGTCCAGAAGAACACCGAGGGTATCGCACTGCTCGCACAGCTGTTCAAACAGCACGGCCAGATGTAGGTCCGATACTCAAACAGCAACCGTACCAACGGTTCTGAGACTGCGATAAAGGGTCGGCGCAAGCACGTCGGCCTTTTTCTTTTGCGCCTCACACCTCGTCACAAAAAATTAACCCACCTCCGTTGCCTATCCGGTGGTCTGGGGCTAAATTCTAAGCATAGGTATTTTTAGCAGGCCCGGCCCGGCGGTAAGCGCCCGGGCTGGAATCGATTACCGGAGCCCAAAGGAAAGCCGAAAATGGCATCTGCAGAACTGAACTCCATTGCCAGGGCCATGGTCGCCCGGAAGAAGGGCATTCTCGCAGCTGACGAAAGCACCGGGACCATGACCAGCCGACTCGACAGCATCGGCGTCGAATCGACCGTGGAGACGCGCCGCCAGTGGCGTCAGCTGTTGTTCACAACGCCCGACATCGGCGACTACATCAGCGGTGTGATCATGTACGACGAGACGATTCGCCAGTCGGACGACAGCGGTGTGGGGCTGGTCGATGTGCTTGCAGCTTCGAACGTTCTTACCGGTATCAAGGTCGATAACTCGACACACGACCTGGCTGGCGCACCGGGAGAGAACATCACCGAGGGACTCGACGGGCTCCGTCCCCGCCTTGCCGAGTATTTTCTTATGGGTGCCCGTTTCGCCAAGTGGCGGGCGCTGATCAAGATTGGCGAAGGCAGGCCTTCCGACTACGCCATCCGCACGAATATGCATGCACTTGGACGTTACGCCGCGCTTTGCCAGGAGCAGGGGCTGGTCCCGATTGTCGAGCCCGAAGTGCTCATGGACGGCACCCACAGCATCGACGACTGCCGCTCGGCAACCGACCGCAGCCTGAGCGCGGTCTTCGAGGAACTCGACGCCCAGAACGTCGACCTTGCCGGAATCGTGTTGAAGCCGAACATGGTTCTATCGGGATCGGGAGCGTCCGATCGTGCCCCGGCCGAGGAAGTGGCACGGCAGACGGTCGACTGCTTCCTTGAGCACGTACCGGCCAGTGTGCCGGGTATCGCTTTTCTCTCGGGCGGGCAGGGCAACGAGGAGTCGGTGGTGAATCTCGATGCGATCAACAAGATCGCTAACCGCGAAGACCTGCCGTGGGAGTTGACCTACTCGTACGGCAGGGGCCTGCAGGCGGCTCCACTTGCCGCATGGAAGGGCGAGGTGGCGAACGTCGCCGCGGCCCAGGCCGTGTTCCAGCAGCGGGGCAGGGATTCCAGCGTCGCACGCGAGGGTGTTTACAGCTAGGCGCCGGTACGATGCTTCCGTCCCCCGAGCTGCACGAGCACTCGATTCATGTCGAGCAAAAAACTCGCGCCGCCGGTACAGTTGCTACCCCTGTGTGAAGCCACGACTATCCAGGCTGGAGTGTGCGTAAGACGATGCCCGATGAAATATCAGACCTCGTAGCGGCCCGAAAAAGCGAAATGATCGCCACCCGGCGGCACTTCCATGCTTTTCCCGAACTGGGGTTCGAGGAGAACGAAACTGCGGCTGTGATAGCTGAACGTCTCAAGGATGCGGGCCTCGAAGTGGAAACCGGTATCGGGCAGACCGGGTTGGTCGGCGTGCTCAGGGGCGCAAAAGACGGTCCGACACTGATGATCAGGGCCGATATCGACGGGCTACCTGTCGATGAACTTACCGGGCTCGATTTCGCCTCGACGAATGGCAGAATGCACGCCTGCGGCCACGATGGGCACATCACTATGGCCGTGACCGCGGCCGAAATCCTGGCGGGCATGAAAGACCAACTTGCGGGCACCGTGATATTTACTTTTCAGCCCGCCGAAGAGGTTGTGCAGGGTGCGCTCGCGATGATCGCCGACGGTCTATTCGAAAAGTACCCGGCCGACCGGGTTATCGGTACGCACCTGTGGAACCCGATACCGACCGGGATTATCGGTGTGAACAGGGCAACGGTGTTCGCCAGCGCCGACCAGTTCCGGCTGGTGGTTACCGGCAAGGGCGGGCATGGCGCGATGCCGCACACGACTATCGACCCGGTGGCTGCGGTGGCCGAGATCATCTCGACGGCGCAAACGGTCGTCAGCCGCGAGGTTCCTCCAAACGAGATGGGGGTGCTCACTTTCGGGCAAATCCACGGCGGCTCCGCGCCGAACGTGATCGCCGATAGCGTGACCGTCGAAGGGACGGTGCGGGCGTACACGCTCGAAACCCGTAACACCATCATGGAATCGCTGGAGCGGATCGCCAGCAACGTTGCCGCAGCCATGCGGGCAACGACTTCCTTTGAGAGGATCCACGGTGCCCCTCCGGTGATCAACGACCCCGAAGTCGCCAGTTGGGTGACTCAACAGGCCAGTCTGGTGGTTGGCGAGGGCAATGCCCGGGAATGGGAGCCGGTGAGCGTCGGTGACGACATGGCGGAGTTCAATAACCGGGTGCCGGGTGTTTATTTCCTGCTTGGTGCTGCACTCGACGACGAAACGGTTGCTGCAAGGTCGGTGGAAGGGCATCACAACGCACGGTTCGACTGGAACGAGGACTGTTTGCCGATTGGGACCGAGTTGTTCGTGCGGGCGGCGGTCGATTTTCTCTCGTAGGGCAGCTATACCCGCGCATGGTGCTTTCTCGATCTGGAGAGGGAACAAAATCACGCTGCAGGTTCGTCAGTACAGTGACACGTACATCCAGGCTAGGGGCTGAACTCAGTTATGTGCCTGATCGACTGAACCCGCATGCCGTAAGCGGTTTTTCGTAAATCCACGGGCTATATTCTGATTTGAATTAAAAATGCGAATTCTGAAAATACTCGCGCTCGGAGGAGTCGCTGGCTTCGTGGCGCTGCTCTGGCCGATATTCATACAGGCCGAGACTTCGCTGGCGATTATTTTCGTCGTTCTGTCGTTCGCAGGTATAGGCGTTGGCGCGTTCGCCTTGTTCGGCGGTAAACGCTGGATGCTGTGGGCGGCGCTCGGCGTGTGGCCGGGTGCGCTCGTGGTCGGTCTTTTGTTCGCCGGGATAGCGCTCGCCACCATCGACACCGACAAAGGCGGTTTCGAAGGGCTGGTAGTCGGGGCGATCATTATTCTTGGCGTGTTCATCAGCGGAATCGCAGGCGCGATCACCGGTGGCATACTCGGGGCGCGACGCACGCGCCGGATAAACCGGGCGAGTTAAACCACAGGGGCTGTTCCGCCGTCGACGTTTACCGCGGTGCCGGTGATGTAGCTGGCACGGGCCGAGGCCAGGAAGCAGATCACATCGCCGGCCTCGCGCGCCTCACCGATCCGGCCAAGCGGTACCCCAGCGGAGAATGTCGCCCAGTGGTCTTGGAGCGTGTAGCTCGGGTCTTTCTTGTTGGCGGCTTCCCAGCGCGTGCGGTGCTGACCGGATTTCAACACGCCGACGCAGATCGTGTTGACGCGTATGTTGTGCTCGGCCAGTTCGCCCGCCCATGACTTCGTCAGCGATATACCTGAGGCACGTGAAAGCGAGGTCGGCTGGGCTCCCGGACCTGATGCCTTACCGCCCGGAGTAGTGGTGTTGATGATGGCACCCGTTCCCGACGCCTTGAGATAGGGAAGCACGGCGCGGGCGCAGTAGATGGCCCCGTAAATCTTGATCCCGAAGTCGACCTTGAGATCATCGTCGGTCATCAGCTCCAGTGTCGTGGCCGACGAGGTGCCTGCATTGTTCACGAGGATGTCGACCCCGCCGAACTCGTCGACGACTTTAGCCACCATCGCCTGGACGTCGGATTCGACCGATACGTCGGCCGCGACACCGATAACCTCGCCGCCGGTTTCGGCCTTGATCTCGGTGATTGCCGCATCGAGCTTGGCCTGCGTACGCCCGACAATCGCTACTTTTGCACCTTCACGCGCCATCGATGCTGCAGCAGCCTTGCCGATTCCGTCGCTGCCACCGGTTACGATCGCAACCTTGCCAGTCAGTTCGAGATCCATTGTTTGTATTCCAATCTTTAGCCCGGTGTTGTAGGCCCGGTACGGGGTTCAGTGCCCGTCTCGGTAAATAACGTTCAGTGTTCGGGCAAAAAGTGTGCAGAGGTCCGGAAGCATGTCGATAAACCCCGGGCCAAGCGTCGGTCAGAAACGTCGGCAAGATTATAAGGACGAAATCACGCGCAATGGGCACAGTGCGATTTTTGGACTTACGAGTTGTACCCTTATCTGCTGTGTGTTTATTCCAATCGCGTATTTGGCGCACTGCGCCCATATTCGATTCGTGAATACGACTGCAGACTGTGACCGGGCCTCAGACAGGTCGTAACCAGACAGGGACAAAAAGTGAACAACGGGCAGCGATACGAGCCGCTTACAGTACCGAGGAGAGTGATACTCGGACCGGGACCCAGCTCGGCAAATCCCAGGGTGCTCCGCGCTATGTCGTTGCCGATCATCGGCTATCTCGACCCCGCGTTTTTCGAGCTGCTCGACGAACTCAGTGGGATGCTGGGCGAGGTTTTCAAGACCAATCAACGGGCGTTTGCCGTTGCCGGTGCGGGCTCGGCAGGAATGGAAGCCGGACTCGTCTCCCTTGCGCAGCCCGGCGATACCGTGATCATCTGTTCGTACGGCTATTTCTGCGAACGCCAGATCATCATGAGCGAGCGCCTCGGTTTCAACGTGGTCCCGCTGCGGACCGAGTGGGGCAGGTCGATGGATCCCCATGTGCTCGCCGACGCGCTAAAAGAGCACCCCGAGACACAGCTTGTAGTCGGTATACATGCCGAGACGTCAGCAGGGACCCTTCACCCGATCGCCGAGTTTGCCCGCCTCGCCCACGAAGCCGGGGCAATGTTCATGACTGATGTCGTGACCTCGCTTGCCGGTTGCGAACTCGAATTCGACGAGTGGGACCTGGACTTTGCGTACTCAGGGTCGCAAAAATGCCTGGCGGCACCTCCGGGAATTTCCCCTGTCGCACTGTCTGAGCGCGGTCTCGACTACATCCGCAACCGGCCAAAGCCACCCACATCGTGGTACCTCGACCTCCAGCTGATTGCCGACTACTGGGGTCCTGACCACATCGCGCACCACACCGCGCCGGTGAGCATGATTTACGGACTGCGCGAAGCGGTGGGAATGGCGCTGAACGAGGGTTTGAGCGCCCGCTGGGAACGCCATGCAGCGAACGCTTCAGCATTACGGGCGGGCCTCAGGGCGCTGAACCTGGAGTTGCCGGTGCCGGAGGACGAGCGGCTCGATCAGCTCACGCTGGTCAGGCTGCCGAAAGGCGTCGACGACGTGAAGCTCAGGAACCAGCTACTCGATGAGTACTCGATCGAGGTCGGTCGGGGACTTGGCGAGTTCGCGGGCAAGATCATTCGAGTTGGCCTGATGGGTGAATCGTGCGTGCCCGCAAACGTGTTTGCGCTCCTGAACGCGTTGGAGAAGATACTGCCGGAGCACGGTTTCGAGGTGGCGAACGGAGTGGCGGCTGCTGCGGCGAGTGCGCAACTGGTGAAGCAGCCTTCGCCCCTGTTTACGGGGTAGAGGTTGCGACAGGCGCGCTAGTCAAGAGCGTAGGCGGCGTCGAGAAGGTCGACGACGTAGCGGACCTTGGTCGTCGGTTCGCCTGATTCATCATTCGCAATCTGTCTGAGTGCAAAGTCCAGTTGCATCGCGCAACCCGGGTTCCCGGTCGCAACTATTTCCGCGCCGGTGGCGATCACGTTGCGGGCCTTGCGCTTGCCCAGCCGGGCCGACATTTCTCGCTGGGTTATCGAGTAGGTACCGGCCGATCCGCAGCAGATTGCCGGCTCTCCCAGTTCAACCAGTTTGAGACCCGGAATTGAACTGAGAATCTGGCGAGGTGCCTCGGTTATCCGCTGGGCGTTCAACAGGTGGCACGGGTCCTGGTAGGTCACGGTCACATCGAGCATCCCGGCCGGCGGCTCGAAATCGTATTCGACCAGCAGTTCGTGGATGTCCCGGGTCAGATCTGCAACTTTTTTGGCCCGCTCGGCATACTCGCCCTCATCGCGGAAAAGCTCTCCGTAATCCTTCATGGCAGCCCCGCAGCCAGCTGATGCGGAAACGATGGCGTCCGGGTTTGCCGAGAGGAACGAATCGATATTCTTCTTCGCCATTTCGATTGCCGAGTCGGGCTCGCCAGCGTGTGTGTTCAGCGCACCGCAGCAGCCCTGGCCTGCGGTGAGGTGCACTTCGAGTCCGTTGCGGGTCAGCACACGCACCGTAGCTTCGAGGGTTTCGGCGTGCGTCAGCGACATCACGCAGCCTGCGAGCATCGCCACTTTTGCCTTTCGGACACCCTTCGCCGGATGCACCTGACCTTTAGCGGTGAAGAATTTCTTTGAAAGCTCAGGCAGGTACTCGTCGGCCATTACGGCGTCGCCGGGCAACAACTTCAGCAACCCGGTACCGCGCGCAATCGCCCTGGCGCCGGTTTTCTTGTAAATCTTCAGGGCAGTCCCGGCCATTCGCAGTTTCACCGGCGACGATAGCAGAGTCTTGTAGCCGACCGACCTTGCGACCCTTTCGGTGATCGGCC
>ENA-ORDI01001798-ORDI01001798.1-marine-metagenome-genome-assembly--contig:-NODE-1798-length-11305-cov-2.649715_pt1 | contig 11305 bp, 11 predicted proteins | sample MGYA00248628_ERZ508525 | MGnify/ENA primary metagenome ERZ508525 (study PRJEB26195, sample SAMN05422138) | marine metagenome | isolation source: East of Porto Seguro, South Atlantic Ocean | place...
GGGGCAGCGTCACTCGACCATGAGCACCAGCTTCGTGCAGGGCGATGTCGAGAAGGTGCTGGACAAGGAAATCATGTTCATCCCCGAGGTGATGGGGCCCGTGGTCGAACAGTCGATCGGCATCCTGCGCGATGGTGATATCGGCCTGCTCGACAACGTGCGGTTCTGGCCGGGCGAAGAAGCCAACGATCCCGAATTCGCGCGCGGCATCGCTGCGCATGGCGATTTCTACGTCAACGACGCCTTCTCCGCCGCGCACCGGGCGCATGCCTCGACGGAAGGGCTTGCGCATCATCTCCCCGCCTATGCAGGCCGTGCGATGGAAGCCGAACTGAAAGCGCTCGACGCCGCACTGGGCACGCCGGAGCCGCCCGTCGCAGCGGTGGTCGGGGGCGCCAAGGTCTCGACCAAGCTCGACGTGCTCACCAATCTCGTCGGTCGTGTCCAGCATCTCATCATAGGTGGGGGGATGGCCAACACATTCCTTGCCGCCAAGGGTGTCGATGTCGGCAAGTCGCTGTGCGAGCACGACCTCACCGCTACGGCCAGCCGCATCATGGACGAGGCCGAACACGCGGGCTGCACCGTGCACCTGCCTTACGATGTAGTGGTAGCGCGGGAATTCGCGGCCAACCCGCCCAGCCTGCGCACCTGCAACGTGCACGAAGTGGCCGCAGACGAGATGATCCTCGACGTGGGCCCGCTCGCGACCGAGGCTCTGGGCGATGTGCTCAAGACCTGCAGCACCTTGGTGTGGAACGGCCCGATGGGGGCGTTCGAGACCGAGCCCTTCGACACCGCAACCGTGGCGCTGGCCAAAACCGCTGCGGCCCTGACGCAGGACGGCTCGCTGACCTCGGTAGCAGGTGGGGGCGACACGGTTGCCGCGCTCGCACATGCCGGGGTGAAGGACGAGTTCACCTTCGTCTCCACCGCAGGCGGTGCCTTCCTCGAATGGATGGAAGGCAAGGATCTGCCCGGCGTGGCGGCGCTGACGGCATGAGCGAAAACGAGGCAGTCGGCGCGAGCGGAGGGCTCGTACCCGTTACCGACGGCGAATGGGCGGGCTGGTCGACCTGGCAGAGCGATGCCTTCGAACAGCGCGCGGGCCCGTTCTACGAACGGCGCGAGGAAGACGGCAGCATGGTTGCCGCTTTCCGGGCGGAGGAGCGCCACATGAATGGCGCGGGCTTCATGCACGGCGGCTGCATGATGACTTTCGCCGACAGCGCGATCTTCACCATCGCGACCGATGAACTCGCCGGATCGCACGGGGTGACCATGCATCTTGCGGGCGATTTCCTCGATCCGGCCAGCGTCGGCCAGCTGATCGAGGCGCGCGGCGAAGTCGTGCGCGCGGGCGGCAAGACGATCTATGTCGTCGGCATGATCCGCGCCGATGGCAAGCCGGTACTCAGCTTCAACGGCATCATCCGGAAGATCACCAGGAGATAAGTCCTTGCGTTTCTTGTGCCTGTTCGCTCTGCTGTTGCTGTCCTCGGTCGCGGGGGCCCAGGCGAGGGAACCGGTGGACGACTACGCAAGCTTTGACGCTTTCCTTGCCGACTTCCGCAAGGAAAGCGGCACCCCGGCGCTGAGCGCGGTGATCCTGCGCGACGGGCACATCGCCTGGGAAGGCTATTACGGATGGGCCGATGACGAGGGCGAGGTGCCCACCAACGCCGATACGACCTACAAGATCGCCTCGACCACCAAGCCCATCGCGGCCACCGCGATCATTGCCGAAGCGCTCGCCGGCGGCCTTTCGCTCGACCTACCGATGGCCGCCGATGCCGGCTTCGCACGCACCTGCGAGTGGCTGAACGAGTCGGCCATTCCCTTCGGCAGCGGGGGCACGGACAAGCATGGCAATGCCATCGCGCCGATGGATTGCGGCAAGCCGCTCACGCTCGCGCAGATGCTCGACATGCGCGCCAATGGCAAAGCATTCGTCTACAATCCGGTCGCCTATGCGCGGATCGATCGTGCGATCACTGGCGCGGGCGGACGCACGCTGCGCGCCATTGTGCGGGACCGCGCGGCCGAGCCCGCGGGCATGCGCAATACCGCGCTCGGCTGGCGCGATCCCGAGGGCGGTGATGCGCTCCGTTTCTTCGCTCCCCCTTTCCACGTGATCGACGGGCGCCCGGTCAAGCAGGTGCTGCCCGACGACGATTTCCGCGCGGCAGCGGGGATCATCGCCAGCCCGCGGCAGATAGCCGCTTTCGACATCGCCTTCGATGCGGGCGCGCTTATCCCGCCGGTAATGATCCGCGAACTGGTCGAGGCCGAGATCAGCCCGCTGGGCGACTATCGCCGTGGCTGGTGGCTCGAGGACTGGCAGGGCCAGCGGTTGATGTGGCATTCGGGCTGGAACGAGAAGAAGGGCTCGGCGCTCTATCTCAAGGTGCCGGACAAGCATATTACGCTGATCGTGCTCGCCAATACCGAAGCGATCTGGTGGGGCAATTCTCTGGTGAAGGCGGAGGTTGCCGAAAGCTCGATCGCGCGGCGCTTCCTCGAGCAATTTGCCAGCTAGCGATATTCTGGATTGGGGGCGTCGAAACGGCGGCCTTCCTGCCACAGATCGAGCGAATTGCCCCACGCGGGAATGCCGCCCGCATCCTTGAGCATGCGGGCAAAATGCATCAGGTTCCACGTCATGAAGGTGGTGTTGCGGCGGGTGAAGTCGTTGTCGAAGCCTTCGTATCCCTCGCCATTCTCCTTCGGGTCGCCATAGCTGGGCCCGGGTCCGGCCTCGCCGACCCATCCCGCGTCGGCCTGCGGCGGTATCGTGTAACCGACATGCTGCAGCGAATAGAGCACGCCCATGCCGATGTGCTTTATGCCGTCCTCATTGCCGGTGACCACGCAGCCGCCGACCTTGCCGTAGAAGGCATATTGCCCCTTGTCGTTGGTCTGGCCCGAATGCGCATAGAGCCGTTCGATCAACCGCTGGCAGACCGAACTTTTCTCGCCCAGCCAGATCGGCGTGCCCACGATGAGGATATCCGCGTCCGCGACCTTTTCCCAGATCGCAGGCCAGTCGTCGCGTTCCGCACCGTGTTCGGTCATGTCGGGATAGACCCCCGGCGCGATGTCGTGATCTACCAGCCGTACCTGCTCGAGGGTGATGCCGTTGCGCACTAGGATCGCTTCGGCAACGCCGAGCAACTTGTCGGTATGCGAGCCGCCAGGGCTCGGCTTGAGCGTGCAATTGATCGTCAGCGCCTTCAGATCGGAATAATTGGTCCGATTGTCGTCGCACAGCTTTTCCTGGGTCGCATCGAGCATGAAGCATCCTTTCGCCTTTGCGCCATCTACGCGTGGGCAGGCGGATTGGTGCCCGCACGCTTGTCGGCCGTTGCGGGTCTGGTAAGCCGGGGCCATGACGGAGCGGGCGCAGGCAATCAGGAATGTGGTGATCGTCGGCGGCGGGACCGCGGGCTGGATGACCGCCGCCGCGCTTGCGCGGTTGCTTGGCGGCACGGGACTGGCGATCACGCTGGTCGAATCCGCGGCGATCGGCACGGTCGGCGTCGGCGAAGCGACCCTGCCGCAAATCCGCCGATTCAACAGCCTGCTGGGGATCGACGAGCGTGAGATGATGGCGCGCACTGCGGCGACCATCAAACTGGGGATCGAGTTCCGCGACTGGGGGCGGGTGGGCGACAGCTACATCCATCCCTTCGGGCGCTTCGGGCAGGAGATCGGGCCCGCATCGTTCGTTGATTACTGGGCTCGCGCGCATGCGCGGGGGATGGTCGCGCCGATCGGCCAATATTGCCTGCCGATCATGGCTGCCATGCAGGGCCGTTTCGAGCCTCCGCATGGGAATGGAACGCGCCAACCCTATGACTACGCTTTCCAGTTCGACGCCGGACTTTATGCGGCCTGGCTCTCGGAACTGGCGCAATCGGCGGGCGTGGTGCGGCGCGAAGGCCGGATCGTCGATGTCGCTCGCAACAGCGAGAGCGGCGCCATTTCAGCGGTCAGCCTCGAAGATGGTGCAGCCATAAGGGGCGATCTGTTCATCGATTGCTCGGGCTTTCGCGCGCTGCTGATCGGTGAGACGCTGGAAACGCCGTTCGAGGACTGGAGCCACTGGCTACCCTGCAATCGGGCCTTCGCCGTCCCCTGCGCGAATGGCGGTGATTACGGGCCTTACACGCGCGCGACCGCGCGGGCTGCGGGGTGGCAGTGGCGCATCCCACTGCAGCACCGCGTGGGCAATGGCTTGGTCTATTGCGACGCTTTCTGGGACGATATGGACGCGGCCGAGGCCCTGATGGCCAATCTGGAGGGAGAGCGCGGCGCAGAGCCGCGCCAGCTCCGCTTCACCACCGGACGCCGCAGCGCGTTGTGGCGCAGTAATTGCGTGGCGATCGGGCTTGCGGGCGGGTTTCTCGAACCGCTGGAATCGACCAGTATCGATCTCATCCAGAGCGGCATTCTCAATCTGGTCGAGCTGTTCCCCCATACTGCCATCGAAGAGGCCGACCGGCGCGAATACAATCGGCTGATGGATCTCGAATTCGAACGCATCCGCGACTTCCTCGTGCTCCATTATGTCGCAAACCAGCGCGAAGAGGAGTTCTGGCGGGCCATGCGCGCCATGCCGATGCCCGACAGTCTTGCAGACCGGATCGAGGATTTCCGCGAGCGGGCGATGTTGCCCGATTACGCCGACGGCCTGTTCCAGCCGGTCAGCTGGATATCGGTATTCCTTGGTCAGAACGTGGTCCCCCGCAGATGGGACCCGCGGGCCGATGCAATCGATGCGGACGAACTGGGCAAGAGGCTGACTGCCATTCACGGTAAGATCGCCGATGACGCCGTCGCAATGCCACTGCATCTGGACTTTCTGGAGCGGGCAGGGGCTCGTTATGTTTACGGGGCCGGGCAGTGAGGGGCGAATGCGGCACGATCGTGGTCGTTGGCGGCTACGAGGATATCTGGCCGGTCGCGGGTTTGCTCGCCTCGCAGCTACCGCCGCATTTGACGGTCCACGTGATCGAGCAGTCGGCATCTGCCTCTTCGCTTGCATTGCTGCCGGTGGACGATCGCTACTTCGGCGCGCTGGGCTGGGGCGTTTCCGAACTGGCCGCAGCCGGGGCGCGGTTCACGCTCGGCTTCGTTCTCGACGGGCTGCGCCGGGACGGCAAACCGATCGTTGCTGCACCCTCGGGAGACCTGCCCGCAATCGCCGGACTCGCGCTACACCAAATTCTGCGCCGCGTCGCAGCGCAGGCGGGCGCGCTCGACCGGCTGGCCGAGCTTTATCACGGCTTCAGCTTTTGCGCGCGCGCGGCGGAAAGCGGGAAGATGGCGCTGCCCGCCGACGGCCCCGACACGCCGCTGGCCATGCTAGGCCCGCTCGCATTACTCGATCGCGCGACGTTGGCAGAGGCGCTGGACAGGGGCTGCGCCGCGCCCAATGTCGTGCGGCACACAGCTTCTGCTATCGCGCTGGAGAGAGGGGAGGGCGAAGTCGTCGGTACGGTCCGCCTGGCAGGCGGCGAGCGGCTCGAAACCGGCCTCTTGGTCGACCTTCGCACGCTCGATCCCGACTCGGCCCGAGGTGATGCGATTCCATTGCCGCTGCTGGAAACGGCGCAGTCGCGCGGTATCGCTTTCGAACTGCGCGCGGGGCAGCCGCTGCCAGCATATCACGTGAAGCCGCGTGGTGAGTGGGACCGGTCACGCCCCTTTGCGCTCGCGGCTCCATGGCAAGGCAATCACCTCCGCCTTGGTCCTGCCGCTGGGCAGATAAGCGGGCTGTTCTCGGCCGATAGCCGCCTGTTGCTCGCACACGCACTGGATCTGGTGCAATGCCTGCCCGCCATGCGGGATATGACCGTGGAGGCGCGCCGGTTCAACGCGCTGCATGCGCGAACAATCGAACGCCTGGCCGAACTCGTCGCCGCGCCACTGGCGTTGAACACGCGCAGCGAGCAAGAGTGGCAGGCGGTGCGCGCGAGCCCGGTTCCCGAAGCCTTGCGGCTACGAATCGACCAGTTCCGCAACCGGGGGCGGCTGCCCGAATTCGATGGCGAGATCGTCGACCGGCAGTTCTGGATCGATCTGCTGATGGCCTCCGGCGTTGTCCCGCGAAGCCACGACCGCCGCGCCGATGCCTTCGATCCACGCCAACTCGATCGCGCCCTCGGCACCGTGCGTGCCCAACTCGACCAGACCCTGCGGGAAATATCTTCGCAGGCAGAATTCGACGCGCGCATCGCACGGGGCTGACGGGCTGACCGCAATTAGTTGCCGCCCCCAGTTGCAGGGTCAAAAAACCCTTTGTATGCGCCGCAGCATACGAATTCATACCACTATTAGCGACGGGGTTTTCCAGATGACTTTCGATGACATGAAGGCACGTATCGCCGAGGGCCAGGGCTTCATCGCCGCGCTCGACCAGTCGGGCGGTTCGACCCCCAAGGCGCTCAAGGGCTACGGTGTCGCGGATGACGCCTGGACGACCGAAGACGAAATGTTCGGCCTGATCCACGAGATGCGCCAGCGGATCATCGAAAGCCCGTGCTTCGGCAATGGCAAGGTCATCGGGGCGATCCTGTTCGAGAAGACCATGGAAGGCCAGAGCGGCGGCAAGAGCGTGCCCGCGCGGCTCAAGGAGCGCGGCATCGTCCCGTTTCTGAAGGTCGACAAGGGTCTCGAGGACGAGCGTGACGGTGCGCAGCTGATGAAGCCCAATCCGGGCTTGGAAGACATGTGCAACCGCGCGCGCGAACTGGGCGTATTCGGCACCAAGATGCGTTCGGTGATCAAGTCGGCCAATCCGGTGGGGATAAAGGAAGCTGTGCGGCAGCAGTTCGCCGAAGGTGCGCGCATCCTTTCGTGCGGCCTCGTTCCGATGCTCGAGCCCGAATACGACATCACGGCCGCCGACCGCGCCGAGGGCGAGAAGATCATGCTCGAAGCGATCGAGGAAGGCCTTGTCGCACTGCCCGAAGGACAGCAGATCATGCTCAAGCTGTCGATCCCCAAGGAAGCGGGGATCTATGGTGGGCTGACCAACCACCCCAAGGTCCTGCGCGTCGTTGCGCTGTCGGGTGGCTATTCGACCGAGGAAGCCTGCAGCGAGCTGGCCAAGAACCCCGGGATGATCGCCAGCTTCAGCCGCGGCCTGCTCCAGGACCTGCGCGCTACGCAGAGCGACGACGAATTCGACGGGACGCTGTCGGGCGCGATCGACCAGATCCACGCCGCCAGCGTCGCCTGATCGCCTAGCGTCGCTCGAACACGAAGCGGTAGTCGCCGGCGGGGATCGTCCGGTCGGTGGCCTGTTCCGGCGTGGCCGATACCAGCACATAGGTGCGACCCATCACTGTGTAGGGTTCACCCAGTGTGAGCGGGGCGGTCTGCACCCAGTGCGTGGCTGCTACTCGTGTCGAGACGGTAATCTTGCCGGGCCAGACGCAGCGCGCATTTGCAGGACAACGGCTGTCCTCGGTCACGGCGAGCGGGGTCAGGATCGTGTCGCCCGCCCAGACAGGGGCGTTGATCGCCACCGCGGTACCTTGCCGGGCGGCATCGCCGTTCGAACGCGGCGTGTCGGGGATGATCGCGCAGGCGGAGGTCAGCGGGAGGATCAGTGCGGCTGCGAAATAGGCTTTCATAGGGCCGCTAGAACGCGCCTGCGCTTTCGCATGCCTGAACAGGTGACGCGGTGCGCGAACCGCTTTAATGACCGGCACCAATGACCGATTGCCAACTCTATCTCATTTCGCCGCTCGACGTGTCGGGCGAGTTTTCCCTGCGGCTCGAACGCGCGCTCGATGCAGGTGCGGGGATCATCACCGCCTTCCAGTTCCGCGTGAAGGGCGTGGACCAGCACGAGGCGGCGCGTCTCGCAGAGCCGTTGCAAGCCATCTGCGCTGCACGCGAGGTGGCGTTCATCGTCAATGACGATGTGGCACTGGCGAAACGGCTTGGCGCCGACGGCGTGCATTTGGGGCAGGGAGACGGAGACCCGCGAGAGGCGCGCGAGGAATTGGGCCGTGAGGCGCAGATCGGCGTGACCTGTCACGCGTCGAAGCATCTGGCGATGGAAGCGGGCGAAGCAGGGGCCGATTACGTCGCGTTCGGCGCCTTTTTCGCGAGCACGACCAAGCAGAGCGAACACCGCCCCGCACCCGAAATCCTCGAATGGTGGAGCGCGCTGTTCGAAATACCCTGTGTCGCGATCGGTGGGATCACGCCCGAGAACTGCGCGCCGCTGATCGCTGCGGGAGCCGATTTTCTCGCCGTATCGGGCGCGGTGTGGAACGGCGACGAGGTCGCTGCGGTGAAAGCCTTCGCGGAGCAAATCGGCAAGGCATGAGTTGGTTCTGCTGAAAGGGGGCGGGTCGCGCTCCTCCATCAGCAGAGGTATTCTATGCATCGCTCCCTGTTCGTCGCCGTTTCTTTGTGCGCGCTTACTGCATGCGGGATGCAGGGTCAGGACAATCCCGAGCAAGGTGAAGCCAGCAGCATCGCCACCGCCATCCCAAGCGGCGGGCCCGATTACGAAACCTACAGCGACGACAATCATGCCGACAGCATGGCATCGAACGACGGTGCCATCGCCACATCCGACGGTTCCGATAATCCAATCGAGGATCCGGAACATCGTCCGGTCATGCGCGCGCAGGTCGTTCTCGATAGGATCGGTTTCGGACCCGGTGTGATCGACGGCAAGATGGGCATAAGCACCGAGAACGCGTTGTCCGGGTTCCAGGAAGCAAACGACCTCGCGATAACCGGCAAGCTCGATGATGAAACCAAGCGCGCCTTGGCCGAGTGGGACCGTATCCCGGCTACGCGAGTGGTGACGATCCCGGCGAGCTGGGGAGACGCGCAGTTCAAGCCAATTCCCGAGGATCCGGCCAGGAAGGCCGAGGCGGACAATCTCGGATACACGTCGCTGGATGAAAAACTGGCGGAGCGTTTCCACACCACCGTCGAGGTTCTGCGCCAGCTCAACCCCGATGGTCGTCCGGCGGGCGCTTCACCTGTCGCGCGATCGGGGGCGGCCGGGGAGCAAGCCGGTGCCCGGCCGACCGAACGCCCCGGTGATGGGTATTTCAGACCCGGGCAGCAAATCCGCGTGCCGAACATCGGAGGCGATGCAATCGAACCGGGTGCGATTGCCGACAAAGGCTGGCAGCAGACGCTGGTTGCGCTTGGCGTTGGCAGCGACCAGCCGGAGGTCGATCGGATCGTCGTGAGTAAGTCGGCAGACACGCTCAAGGCCTATCGGGGCGACGAATTGGTCGCCATGTTCACCGTCAGCTCCGGTTCCAGCCAGTTCCCGCTCCCGCTGGGCGAATGGGACATTCTCGGCGAAGCCTACAACCCTCCCTACAGCTATGATCCCGCGGTGCTGGGGCAAGGGGACGGAGCGACCTATAAATTGCCCCCGGGCCCCAACTCGCCCGTCGGCGTTGTGTGGATCGATCTGAGCAAGGAGCATTACGGAATCCACGGCACGCCCGATCCGGAAACCATTGGCCGCGCCCAGTCGAGCGGCTGTGTTCGACTGACCAATTGGGATGCGGCACGGCTGGCGGGAATGGTTTCGCAGTCGACACGCGTGATTTTCGAGGCGTGACGGGCTAGGCTGCAGGCATGAACCTCGTCGATCGCATTCTCACCATCGTCATCACCGCTACGATCACCAGCGCAATCTGGATTGTCGCGGGCGGCAGTCTGATCGAGAATGCGACCAGCGCCAGCCAGCGCGGAACGACCCGCCCTGCCGAGGTGGCACCAAGCCCCGAGACGACCGATCAGAATGGTGCGAACGCCGGAGGCGATGGCGAAACCGTTCCGGCCACGTTGCTCGACCTCGATGCGCCCACCGCCAGCAAGACCGGGCAGCCGCGCCAGCTGGTTATCCCGGTGCAGAACATCCGTCCCTCGGACCTGAGCGATACCTATAGCGATTCGCGCGGCGACAATACGCGGCTGCACGAGGCGATCGATATCATGGCACCGCGTGGCACCACCGTGCTTTCGGCCGCCCCGGGCAAGGTCGAGAAACTGTACCGCTCGGATGCGGGGGGCAACACGATCTACGTGCGTTCAGTCGACGGGCAGACGATCTACTATTACGCGCATCTCGATGGCTATGCCGAGGGACTGCGCGAGGGGCAGCGCGTGCGCCGCGGCCAGCGGCTTGGCGAAGTGGGCAGTTCGGGCAACGCGTCCGACGACACGCCGCATCTGCATTTCGCTATCCTGCAGACGACCACAGATGCCGAATGGTGGGAGCCCGCGCATGCGGTGAACCCCTATCCGCTGCTGACCGCTCGCTGATCAGCGTTTGAGCGGACCTGCGCGGTGGCAACGCAGCCGCCCCAGCTTGCCGTCGCGCCCGACCTCCTGCAGCATGCCCGAACCCAGCCGCAGCATCTGCACGCCGCGCATCGGTCCGCGCGTGAAGATCACGTTCTTGCCTTCCATCAGATAGGTTCCGCTGCCGCGCACGGTGCGATAGCTCGATCCTCCGGTGATCGCGAAATCGCGCCCTTCCTGTTCGACCCACGCCGCTCCGGTCGCATCTCCGGGAAGCGCACAGACATATTCGCCCTGGTCGAGCAACAGCAGGCGCCCCTGCGCCGAAGTGGGAGCATGGGCGAGGCTGGCCGCGAGAGCGAGAAGGGCGAGGGGGCGCAAATGTTTCATGATCGTGATCCGTCGCGTGATATAGCGATTGCCCGCGCGATTTTCCACTCGCTTGCCCGCGCGGCTTCGCTCGGCTAAGGCGCGCGGCACATGCCGCCCGCGGGGCGGTGCGCTCTTTTACAAGTCGAAGGTAGCTTCCCCATGAAGATCAGCGGCGTGGACATCCGTCCCGGCAACATCATCGAATATGAGAACGGCATCTGGAAAGTTGCCAAGATCCAGCACACGCAGCCTGGCAAGGGTGGCGCCTACATGCAGGTCGAGATGAAGAACCTGCAGGATGGCCGCAAGACCAATGTGCGCTTCCGCAGCGCCGACACGGTCGAAAAAGTCCGCCTCGATACCAAGGACTACCAGTTCCTCTATGAAGATGGCGACATGCTGGTGTTCATGGATCAGGAAAGCTACGAACAGATCAACCTGCCGAGCGACCTGTTGGGCGATGCGCGCCCCTTCCTGCAGGACGGCATGCAGGTGAAGCTCGAACTGTGGGAAGAAAAGCCCATCTCTGTGGAACTGCCGGCGCAGATCGAAGCCGAAATCGTCGAGGCCGACGCCGTGGTGAAGGGGCAGACTGCGTCGTCGAGCTACAAGCCGGCCGTGTTGGACAATG
>ENA-ORDI01001799-ORDI01001799.1-marine-metagenome-genome-assembly--contig:-NODE-1799-length-11303-cov-2.087119_pt1 | contig 11303 bp, 3 predicted proteins | sample MGYA00248628_ERZ508525 | MGnify/ENA primary metagenome ERZ508525 (study PRJEB26195, sample SAMN05422138) | marine metagenome | isolation source: East of Porto Seguro, South Atlantic Ocean | place...
GTAGGCCTAGGGTTTCGCTACCTCATGATGCCCGGGATGGATTCGCCGCGGGATGTGCTGTGGTTCCTGCCGCTGGCCTTGGTGGTGATCGTGCCATCGTTGCACAAGGTGCTGATTCCGGAGCCGTACAAGTCGCTGTACACTTTCGGAAACTGGTTCCGTGCGTCCTTCCTCTACATCTTCACCTGGCTGTCCATCTCCTTCCTGGTGGTCAATCCGCCGATCGGGGACATCGCAGCCCCTGAGGTGGCGGGGAAGTGGACGATCGTGCTGGTGGACGAGGATGGGATGGTCATTCTCGACGAGGGCAACCTGACCTCCAAAGGCGGCGAATTCACCCTGTTCCGCAACGACAGCATCGCCTCCGCGACCATCATCTTCGCGGTGCGTGACAACACCGACCCCGACGCCGTCACGCTCAACTTGAACCATCTCATGATCGCGCCCGGCGCGGAATCGGTGGCGGTGGCCGACGGATTGGTCGGCGACCTTGGGAGCGGGAACGGTTCATGCGACCCGATATGGGATGATCTCTCGCCCAAGCAGCGTGAAAAGATCGTACTGCACGAGGCGGATTCCTGTGTGGCCCTGAATCTGGGGAGACTATCCATCGGTGACTACGACCTCTCGCTTACGCTCTCAGAGCAGGGTGATCCGTGGATCAACTCCGCCAGCGAATCGTGGCGGCTCACCGTGCTCTGATGTGCTACCTGGCTACGCGTCAAGCCCACGCCGGTTTCAGCAGATCAGCGTGTTGATTCACCATCGCCTCGAACATCGGCCGCAGCTTTTCCCTTAGTATTTCGTCCATCACGCTGTCACTGACTCGCGCGGAGCGCCACCTGCGGACGTTCTCAGCGAGCGGTGTACAGGCGAGCAGGTCCCCGAACAGCAGGTTTTTGGTCGTCTTGTCTTGCATTCCATCACCAAGGGGGGACCGCATGGCACGAATACACCTTGATTTCCCACGGAGGGTATCCCGACTGCAAGTGAAAGTGAATTCACTCACCTGTTCTGTGGATGCAAGTGTTCCAATCGATGGAACAGCGTGCAGCCAATCAATCGGCGAGCATCTGGCATAGGCGGCTGCACAGCGCGTCGAGTTGCAGTGCTTCACCCCCGCCCTCGACAAGTCGGAAGTCGATCTCCGCCATCGCCTCCGTCAGGTCGAGCTTCTGGCTCTCGGAGAGGAACTCGATGTCGAACACGGAGCGGTGCAACTGGTTCACGAAGTCCGTTCCTGCCAGGCCGTACTGGTCGAGGATATCCCGCAATCGTCGCCGTGCCGGATGGAATCCGTCCTGCTTGCAGGCGAGCACGAACCCGTGCAGCGCTTCAGGCGGTGCGGTGGCGGTGGTTTCGTAGACGAGAGCGCGGGTGATGTGCGTATCGAGTGAGGCGGCAACCTGCAGCGCCGTGATGGCTTTCCTCAGGTCGCCGAGGCTGACATGCACTATCGCATCGCAGGCGTCGTCGTCGAGTTCGATGCCCTCTGCGGCGGCGATCTCGCGCACTTCCTCAGCCACCTGGTCGGAAGCAATCGGGCGGAAGCGGAACACAGCGCAGCGGGATTGGATCGGTTCGATGATCTTGGACGAGTAGTTGCACGACAGGATGAACCGGCAGGTGCCTGAGTATTGCTCCATGATACGACGAAGCGCCCCCTGCGCGTCGGGTGTCAGTGCGTCCGCTTCGTCGAGGAAGATGACCTTGAACGTCGCACCTCCGAGCGGTGCGGAACGGGCGAACTGCTTCACCTTCGTACGGATGCTCTCGAGCCCACGCTCATCGCTGGCGTTCATCTCCAGGGTGTTCTGCCGAGAGGAGTCCGTGAACACATCTCTGGTCAGGGCAAGTGCGGCGGTGGTCTTACCCGTCCCCGGGGGGCCGGCGAACAGCATGTGCGGGAAGGTTCCCGACTCGGCGTAGACTTCCAGTCGGTTGACCACTGCGGCCTGTCCGCGGATGTCTCCGACACTCTTCGGCCGGTGCTTCTCGACCCACATCTGACTCATGCTGCGCGTACCGTCGCCGACTCACGTACGACCGCCGATAACCATTGCGTCAGTAGTATGTCGTGGAGATGCTCCTCGCGCGGGACACTCCGAAGGAGAGTCCCGTGGCCGAAAGCGGTTAATGCCTGCAACGTTTCGCCGAAAGTCGGTTGCAATGCTTGGGATGAATGAATCGCGTCGTAAAGTGATGGCTGCAAGCCTGCTGGCGCTGCTGATGGTGCTGGTTCCGTGGAGTGCATTTTCATCTTCGACCGAATTGGAAATTGGATCGGGTCCCCTCTGGGCAACGGGCTCCTCGACCGCCAGCGCCGACACGATGCTCAACGTCACCTCGCCAAATGCTACAGACGGCTCCTCGTACAACCTGAACCTCTCCTCAGGAATGATGGATGAACGGCCTACGCTGCTGTTCACATTCCCGTTGACCTCCAACGTCACCGGAGGAATCGTGCCTGCGGCAGGATCCATCCAGAGCGCGTCGGTCACGCTCCACTTCGTGTATGTCGGAAGCGCAGGGAGCACCTACATCCACGCAGCAGCATTGAATGGGACCTACGAGGAGGCGAATGCCACCTACCTCAACAGAACCCACAACACCACTTGGAGTGACGCCGGGGCGAACGGGGATGACGATCGAGGTCAATGGGAACCGCGAGCCCAACTTCCGGGAAGCAGCGGCTCGGTTACGGTGAACATCACCGCCATCGCCCAGCAGGCGCTCGCCGCTGGTCTCTCCTACCTGTCCCTCGCCGTGACATCGTCTGGCATGGCCGTCTATGTCCTGCACAGCAGCGAGCATCCGACCACCAGCAAACGGCCGACGATGACCGTCACACACAGCAACAGCCAACCGGCGACGGGGGCGGCTGTGCTGCTCTCCTCACCTGCAGATGGTTCAGTGGTGATGACACCTGATCTCGTGCTCAGCGCAGATACAGAACCAACGGTCTCCTGGACGAATCTTTCCGGTTCGGGAGTCGAGGCCCACTTCTCCAGCAGCAAGGACTTCAGGAAGGCGACCGATGGTGACTGGGACTTCGTATCCTGGCCCTCTAACTCCGACTTCAGCATCTCCGGGTCCAACGGCACTTTCACAGTGCCTTCTTCCGACGCTCTGCTGGAAGGAAAGACGATTCACTGGCGACTGCGCTCGACCATGTCAGACCAACTGTCGGAGTGGGAGAGCGGCTGGTTCATGCTCCCTGAGCACGATGTCACGCTGCAGTCGAACGGCTCAGCGAACGAGACGTACTATCGCGACACGCTGAACCTGAGCCGCGGCACGATCGATGACACCTGGGTGCGCTCTGGGATGCCGAACTACTCTGGAGGCAATGACGACTCCAGCATGAGGGTCGGATTCTCCAACAATACGAATTACGGCGAGATGCACACCATGATCAGGTTCGACCTTCCTGACACCGGAATGCACACCAACGCAACCATCGAGTCGGCGAAACTCTCGATGCGGCGCACCGACAGGGAGGGTGACGCGTGGATATCTGTCCACGAGCAATATCTCAACGACTGGTCTGAGAATGATGCCGACTGGAACACCTCGGACGGCGTCAACAACTGGACGAGCGGCGGAATTGCATTGGGCGCCTACCAGAAGATCGGAACTGCGCTGGATGTCATCAACGGCAACAAGACCGGCCCGACCTTCGACTTCGATGTCACCTTTGCAGTGCAGGAGTATCTCAGGGACGTGAACACCTGGGGATATCAAGGCAGCCCGGGCATCTCGTTCATCCTTCTGGGTCCAACGAGCGGCAACGACTGGGTGGAGTTCGGGAGCAGCGAGGACGGTGGCTGGACCTACCGTCCGAAGATGCTCATCACCTACAAGTGGGGAGACGGGATGGCTCCCACTCCGACCAATGTCATCTCTCCGCGCGATGGTCAGGGTGTCTGGGTGAACAGCAGTTACAACCTGTCTGGGAATACGACCCCGACGCTCAAGTGGGACACAACGGGCATAAGCAACGACGAGATCATCCTCGAGTTGGCGAACACCTCGGACTTCGACATAGGTGTCGTTCACCACCTTGAGAGTTGGGCGCAGAACTCCGGGATCAGCACGTCCGCGGGCACGTTCGCCGTACCAGCAACATGGAATCTTGAGAAGGGGCGCTACTACTACTGGCGCATCCAGGTGGTGGAGGATGGGGACATATCCGCCCATACCACGCAGAAGTTCTTCATCAGCGAGTTGAACTCGACCTATCTGGGTAACAACCAGTGGGAACTGCGCCTGCGGCACGGCAACGCCTCGTCGAGCATCGACGCTCCGTTCTGTGGTGACACCTACATCGACAGCCTGGCGACCAACATATCCAACGACGCCGGCGAATTGTCGATCACGAGCAGCCAGTACACGCTGTTCGGTTGCGACGTCCGCAGCCATGCGCTACCTCCTGGCTTCGCGGTCACGGATGTAGAACTCAGCATGTGGTCCTCATACATCAGTGGTTCAGTACCCGCCTCGGTCTACGAATTGAATCAGCACCTGTGGCGCGAAGACAGTGCCACGTGGGACACATACAACGGAGTCGATTCATGGGATGTGGCTGGAGCGGGAGGAAGTGATCGAGGGCAGTTGCTCGACTCCATCACGATTCCCTGCAGCGGCACCTGCACCACCCCGACAGAGTTCGAATGGAACGTCACCGTTGCCGTGCAGAACTCGATGCGTTGGAATGTTCCGGTAGATTTCGTCATCATTGGTTCGGGCAGCGGTCAGGCTGCAATGACGGACAAGGAGAACGGGGGAACATCAGAATACCCAGAACTCGTAATCACCTATGCGCCCGGCTCCATGGACGTCCCGGACCCGCCCACGCCGGTCTCGCCGGTGGGTGGCGTCTGGTCGATGGCCGCTGACATGATCGGGCCGAATAGGCAACCGGCCATGCACTGGAACCATTCCGGATCGATCATCGCCAACGGCTGGGTGGTCGAGATGGACACGGTCTCGACGTTCTCCTCCTCCAACTACACCATCGCACGCTCGTGGTCCGAGATCAACGACTTCAACGTGACCGCTCGCACCTACACTCCCCCGAACAACCTCACGACAGGCATGACATGGTACTGGCGTGTGCGCGGCTCGTCTTTGACGAACCAGTTGGGCAACTGGAGCCAGACAGCCTACTTCGAGGTCCCCAACATCAACGCAGCTTGGGAGGATGCAACCACTTCGTGGATCGAGATACGAGATTCAGACGCGTTACCCGATCAGGGGATTCCCGAGGTCCGTGATACCTGGCTGTCCGGCGGAACAGCGAGAGACCTCACGCACTACACATCGGATGAGTTGGTCGTGGGTCTAAAGGCCAACGATGGTCCCAAGTCAGCGCTGCTGTCCATCCCGTTGGAAGAACTCCCACAGCGGTCAAGTGTGCGCATCGTGAGGGCGGAGTTGAACCTGTGGGCGCTCACCGTGAACACGACGATTGGTGGTCTCCCACCGCGCATCTCTGCGCACCCAACGCTACGTGGGTGGACGGATGCTGCGAATGGCACCACATCGAATGGCACGTGGAATTGGAGTGCGGTCGCAGGGCTAGGCAGCAACGAAACTGGTGAACTGGTCGATGTTGGTGAACCGTCCTCATCCAGTTGGTTCACTCTCAACGTTACCGAGATCGCTCACCTCGCAGTCTCCAATGGGGATGATCGCCTCAACGTGACGCTGTTCGGCGGCTTCCGGGCAGCCGAGGCGGTGTTCTACTCCTCGGACAGCGTCTGGGCGAACAGGCGTCCGTACCTCACCATCTGGCTGCGCAACGGAACTGGCACTCCCCCCGGGGCAGCCGCCACACCGGTATCTCCAGCGGATGGAAGCATTACGTGGGATGTCAGCGGTCACGCGCTCGGCAGCGACACGACACCCACGTTGAACTGGACGCATCCGGACAGCACCAATGTCTCCGACTGGCGGGTGTATTTCTACCAAGACCCCACGAACTGGCTCGGTATTCGTGAAGGCTGGGAAATCTACGATTCACGCCATGACTCCGGTTTCGACCTGACCAACCTCTCGTTCACACCCACCACTCCCCGTTCCGAGGACTCGATAGACAGGTGGTTCGTACAACCGATCAAAGATGACATGCTCGGTCCGCGCAGCACACACTTCGTCTTCGATATTCCAAAGCAGCTGGGCAGCGAAATCAACTCGACCGACGCCACGTTGCACGTGCAGGAAGGCTCCGCAGTGTCCCGTCTATCGCTTCCCGCCGTCACTACCGATGCGACGCTCGATTCGTTCAGTCCGAACGTGATGAATGGTGCCAGCAGCACCCTGACGATTGGGCGCAGCATAGGCACGACCAACCCCAACTACCGCACTGTCACCGTGCTCATGATGAACATCTCGAGTCTGCCTGTACCTGAGCCTTGGGAAGTGATGCATGCTGAGATCAGGTTGACCTGCTTGTCCAATTGTGGGTTGTCCTCCGCATCGATGGATGTCTCAGTATCTCCGTTGCTGATTCCATTCGCTGAGGATTTTGCGACCTGGAATCGGCGCGGTGTTTACGGAGTCAACATCCCTTGGCAATCACCAGGCGCACAAGGACCCAACGACAGTGGTGGAATCGAGTCATCGACGAGCGTGACCACGACCGGCGTGTATGCTTGGAACGTCACCCAGATGCTGCAGGCGGCGCGCACACGAGGCGACGACACCCTCAATCTGCTGTTCGAGGGACCTGTCGGAACGAGCCTGTTCAAGCAGTTCCACTCCTCGGAAGCGGCGAACGCCACCTATCGTCCGGCGCTCAACATCACGCATCGTATCGGTACGCAATGGCTACCGGCCGATGTCGTGTCAACCCTGCCCGCCTCCGGTTCGACCCTGTGGGAGCCAAATCAGCCGCGACCGACCGGTCTCGACCCGATCAGCAGGTGCTGGATCCATCCGAACCCGACGAACGTCACCTCGTGGCAGGTGCAGACATCGCTCACCTCTCGTTACGCTGCGGGCAGCACTTGGCTGTATGATTCGAGCGACCCCTCATCCCACAACGGCAGCTTCAACCTACCGAACCTCTGCTACACCTCTCCCTCAGGGGTCGTCTGGGGAGACCAGTGGCACTACTGGCGCGTGAGGCCGATCATTGGTGACAGCGTGGGCAACTGGACCGACGCAGGGTCGTTCAGGGTTCCCACTGATCAGGGATTCGACGATGGCCTCGGCAATCATACGGTTCGACTGTACCGCGGCTCCGTGTTCGAGCAGAGCGGTGCGCTGCCGACCGTTCCCGACACGTGGCTGAACTCCGCCAGCGGCGGATGGCGAGATGTCAGTCAGGCCACCAGCACGACACTCGTGGTCGGCTCCAGTCCGAATCAGGCCGGTGCCGCAGCGGTCGGTCTCATCCAGTTCGACCTGTCGGAACTGCCATTCCCACCCAACATGCTCGCCTCCTCGGCGAAGTTGCGGGCATACCGCGTGGGCTACTCTGGTACTGGGGTGCACACCGTGAGCGTGCACGATTGCTCGTCATTCAACGAGACCGACACCTGGAACTCCTTCTCGATCGTCAATAACTGCAACGCGACCGCCCTCACAAGCACCACACATTCCGCCAGCGGGCTCGGTGTATGGTACGAATGGGACGTGGCCGCTCTGCTCAACAGCGTGGGCTACAACGGGATGCTGAACCTCGCCATGAAGAGCAACTGGTCGGGGGGCTATCTGCAGTTCGCGTCGGGCGAGTCTTCCAATTCGTCTCTGCGGCCGTATCTCAATATCGAATACGTGGACAACGTGAACGGCACCCAGCCTCCGGTGACTCCAGTGCTCATCTCGCCGTTCGACCAGCAGATCCTCTACACGAACATCGGCTATCTGCTGGAATCGCCAACTCGGCCGATGCTCGTCTGGCAGTATGACGCGAGCACCACCGGCTACATCGTGCGCATCAGCAACGCCACATCCTCGCTGGTGTTCCACTCTTGGAACTCGACGGTTCAGGGCACCTTCGGCCTGGGCAACTACACTCCCGGATTCGACCTCGCCGCCGGCGAGATGTACATCTGGAGCGTTCAGGCGATCAACGGCAGCGTCCTGAGTCCGACGAGCGCCTCGTGGTCGTTCGGCATCGGTGACCCGCACACAGCGTCGATAGGGACGAACATCTGGGAGGCGCGCTATCAAGAAGGAGCGGACGCTCCCATCTTCAATCACCCCCAGATGCATGATACGCACATCAGCAGTTTCTACACGACGATGAATTACGGTTCGGGTCAGTTGCGCGTCGGAGTGGGCTGTGACGGCCCGATGAACAACCAGAGACAGTGCAACGGGTTGCTGAAGGTTGACTTGGGACAGTTGCCGCTGCCTTCCTCCACCCGTGTCCACTCAGCCCAGTTGTCCCTCTGGCTGGATGACATCCTGACGCCGAACACCGGATACGTGGACATCACCGCCTACGCTCTGCTGAATCCGTGGTTGGACGAGAATCAGGCAACATGGCAGCAGGCGGCTCTGGGTCACCCCTGGAATGTGAGCGGCGCAGACGGAACCGACCGCGGCCTCATCGCGCTGGACACGGTGCGCATCAACGCCATGCAAGGTGCTGGCTTCGTCAACTTCGATGTGAGCGGTGCGCTCGGCGCCGCTGTCAACGGCACGTTGTCCATCGTGCTCGTTGGCACTCCGCAGCAGAATTCCCCGACGCCTCAGGGGTGGGCGGTCTTCACTCACAGCGAGTCCGCATCCACCAGCCAGAGACCGATCCTGATGCTCAACTACACCAGCGTGTTCGATGTTCAGATCAGCGGCGCGAACCAGACAACGGCTGACAACAGCGTGCAGCTGAACTCCACTCTTGTGGACATCGACGGCAATCCCCTGTCCGGGTCCGTTGAGTGGGAAACCTCGGATGGCAGCGTGTCATCCACAGGGCTGTTCACCCCACGCAACGCGGGTATCGTCACCCTCACCGCACGCTTCGGCCGAGTCATTGCGCAACACAACATCACCGTGCTTCCAGGCATCCCGATCCTACTCGTTGGAGGGCCGCTCACCGCCGCCATCTCAGCCGACGAGTCGACGTCGTTCGTAATCGATGTGATCGACCAGTTCGGCAACTCGGTCAGTGGCGAGACCATCACCTGGGCCGTGACCAACGGGACACTGCTGCCGGGGACGACGATGACCACTCCTGTGAGCAGCGTCACCTTCGTCGCTTGGAGCGAGGGCACGCAGTGGATAAACGCCAGTTGGGGAAGCCAGACCCTGAACATCGCAATCGCGGTTATCGAAGGGGCTCCTGACTACCTGACAATCGATGGCTGTACGGTCGTGGCAGCAGGGGAGGATTGCCACTATGACTGGAGCGCGTGGGACCAGCACGGTAACGCGGTGGCACCTGGTCTCGCCGGTAACATCAGCTGGTCGGTGGAGAACGGCAGTTTCAACGACACGACCTCCAACTACTCCGCATGGGGGGTCGGGTTCTGGAACGTGACGGTGTCGAGTTCGCTGAACATGTCGGCGAGCATGCTGGTCGAGACCGACTACGGGCTGATCGACCTCCTCGTGCTGAATGCGTCAACGACTTCGCTGACGGCCGATGGCAACGTCACCTTCACCACTGTGCGCATCGATGTGCGTGGAAACCAACTGAACTTGACGCTGCCACTGTCCGCATGGGCGTGGTCAAACGGCTCGCTGTACGCTGAAGATCCGGTGCGCTGGGTGCCATGGAATTCCGCACCGCAGTGGGTCGACGTCACCTTGGAGAACATCACCTCGAGCGTCAATATCAGCGTGATGCACGGTGAGGCGGTCGGCATCCGCTTGTCCACTCAAGATACGCAGAGGGCCTCAGGGCAGAGTTTCTCCATCGACGCCCACTCGTTCGACCAGCGCGGTAACGAATGGCCCGCCAGCGTCGATGCTTGGAACATCCTCGAGCCGGGCTCGACATCGGCTTGGCTCACTGGTTATCCCACGAACGCCGTGTTCGAGGCGGTGATAGTTGGAACTTGGACGGTTCAAGCGACCTACATGCATCAGGGAGTCAACGCGATGACAGACCAGATTCTCTTCACAGTCGTACCCGGTCCGTTGGCGGAGATCATCATCAGCGGAGATGGAAGCGACATCACCGCCGACGACGGCGTCGACCTCGACCCGATAGTACGCGACGCCAACGGCAACGCGCTGTCAACAGACATCCTGCGTTGGTTCCTCTGGGATGACACGACCACGCAGAGCCTGCCACCCTCGTGCGTCGACTGGGGTGTGGAACTCACCACTCAGTTGCGGTCGATTGACCATGTCTGGGAGGCGAGCAATGTGGGCGTCTGGAAGATCTGCGCGATGTCCGGACCCTACCAACAGGTAGCGAAGATCACTGTCACCCACGGCGTTCCGTTCGTGCTCACACACCATGCAAACGGTGTCCAACTCATCGCCGGCAACGCCCTTCAGGTGCATGTCAACGGCACCGATGCGGATGGCAACATATTCGCAGTGCATGTCGTCTGGACCGGTGATGCCGCCGACTGGACGATGCTCGAGGGAATGGGCTCGGCCGAGTGGCACGGCAATCAGACGGGTGTGCATTCGCTGATGTACACCAACGAGTCCACCGGGCTGTCCGGTTGGTGGGAAGTCACCGTCGATGCTGCCATGTTGAACCGGCTGGTGCTCCACGTCGCTCCTTCGTTGACGGTACTCCAGCAGGACACCATCACTGTCACCGCGGAGGCGTTCGACGCCTACGGCAACGAAATCGAGGTTCCCGAGAACACCTACCTCGACACCGGCGGCGACAAGCACGTGAAGAGCAAGATCACCAACAGCGAATGGCAGGTCTACATGGTCAACGAAGGCCCCTCGATCCTCACACTCGTGAGCGGAACGGTCTGGGATGACGAGACGGTGGTTGTGGAGCAGACGGTGCTCGGATTCTTCGAGGAGGGCGGTGCGCTCTACTGGGTCGGTGCGGGCTTGCTGGTGATCGTGGTGCTGGCTTTGATCGGCGTACTGTTGCTCCTGCTCAGGCGAGGCCGCGGCGACGACGAGGACGATGATTTCTACCAGGTGGACGAGGACACCTCCGACTTCGATGACAGAGAGTTCGTCCCACTCGACGAAGCACGTGACCAAGAGGACGTGGGGCCGGATGTGTCTGTGGACGACGACGGCACTGAGTGGTGGGAGGACGACGAGGGAGTCTGGTGGTATCGCTCTGCGGACATGGATGACTGGGAGCTCTTCGAAGAGTGATTTCCTCTCCATCTGCCCCTTGAACAGCCACGCGCCGA
>ENA-ORDI01001801-ORDI01001801.1-marine-metagenome-genome-assembly--contig:-NODE-1801-length-11295-cov-3.808433_pt1 | contig 11295 bp, 8 predicted proteins | sample MGYA00248628_ERZ508525 | MGnify/ENA primary metagenome ERZ508525 (study PRJEB26195, sample SAMN05422138) | marine metagenome | isolation source: East of Porto Seguro, South Atlantic Ocean | place...
GAAAGGATTTCCATTGTCTTTCTTATCGACATTTTAATCAGGAACTTTAATGCTTTTTACGGAATATTTTTCAGTTGCATAAAGGGACAGTTTTCAAGCTGAGAATGAAAACCAAATGTAGGGTAAGAATTCTTTTTTCTTTAATTTTAGAAACGGTAATTGAAACCAAACAAGGGATAAGTCCGGTCGGTTTTGAAGGAATAATTCAGGGCATTTTCTCCCTGTTTTCTTTCAACGTAATTCGCGCCATTGAGTCTGCGGTGCTCAAGAATGGTATCCCACCAGGAATGGATGGCGATGGGTTGTGTCAGGTCAAAATCTCCATCATCTGGATGATAGATCCAGCCCAAATATAATCCGGCCACAAAAGCAATGCCTGGCGATGCTGTAAAACCTGCACCCGAGTGAGCTGCACCAAATACAGCACTTGCCGTTAAAATGCTTCCCCAGCGTGAGAGTCCTTTTCCAAGCCCCATAGAATACAACTTAAACAAAGATTGCTGAATTACTCCACGAAACAGCATTTCCTCTCCAACACCAACCAATTGATATTGCAGGAACGATGTGTTTATCATTTCTGTTTTGCTTAAATCCTGATCCACATGATATGTCAACAAGTTTGTATCAAGAGGTACAGTAGAGGCCCATATCGTCGGCGCCCAAAAAGTCCATTCACCTGCAAACTCAAAAACTTGGAAGGGTGCCGTCATCAGACCATACGTCTCAGGATTATATTCGCAACCTGTTTCATAGAGGTCGTAAAACGTTACAAAAGTAAGGTTAGCATACATACTCAAATACGCGTTTGCAAAAAAAGTTTCTCTCGAATAAAAGAAATCATGTTGAGATTTATCATTTGTTAATTCAGTCTTTTTATAAATTTTTTCGTAATATTTTTCATAATCAGCACTGCTTGAATATGACAAATACTTGTTAATGGCAATCCAGCGTGAACCTCCTAAAAATAGCATTTTGTCATATTGTCCAAGAACACCATAACCGAGCCCGGGGATGAGATATTCAGCGACTGTGGCTCCCGTACACACCAAACTCGAAACACCCCAAGCTGAAACAGGTAAGAAGATACCAACCAGAATGGTAAATATTAGAAATTTCAACTTTTTAAATAAAACCAAATATTCCTCTAATTATTATAAACTTTTTTTCGAACAGGCTTTCATTATACAGAAAATAAATTAGATGCTTCCACACAAACTAACAAAATCCATGACTAAATTAAACTCCAAATTACATAATATAAAAAACTTGACTCCAATCTTGAGTAACTGTATTATTACGTCGTTTCGTTATTTTTCCATAGTGGAAAAATACAATCGTGACAGCAATGGTCGATTAATATTGTTGCGTGTTTTCAATTTTATACAAAAAGGTACTCATGAATCGAAGAAAATTTATTAAGGGTGCAGCTGTTGCCGGAGGGGCAACCGCAGTTGTTGCCTCAACGTTTCCTGCACCTGCGATTGCTCAAAAACGCATTGAGATCAACATGGTTTCAACCTGGCCTCGAGACTTCCCTGGCTTGGGAACAGGAGCACAGCGCTTTGCTAAGAACCTGGAATCTATGACTGACGGCAGAATGAAAGTGAATTATTTTGCTGCAGGTGAAAAAGTCAAGGCTTTTGATTCTTTTGACGAAGTTGCTTCCGGGAACTCGCAAATTTACCATGCCGCAGATTATTATTGGAAGGGTAAGCATCCCGGCTGGGCCTACTTTACTGCAGTTCCATTCGGCCTGACATACACCGAAATCAATGCCTGGATTCATTGGGGCGGTGGACAGGAACTATGGGATGAGTTAGCAGGAAGTTTTGGGCTGAAATGTCTCCCTGGAGGAAACACCGGTGTGCAGATGGGCGGTTGGTTCCGCAAGGAAATCAACTCTGCTGACGATCTCAAAGGTCTGAAAATGAGAATCCCAGGACTCGGTGGGGATGTGATGGCCAAGATGGGTGCCTCTCCTGTTTCTATTCCGGGCGGCCAAATTTATGAAAACCTGATTTCCGGTGCCATCGATGCCACTGAGTGGGTCGGTCCCTGGAACGACAGTTACATGAAGTTCTATGAGGCAGCCAAGTACTACTACTATCCGGGAATGCACGAGCCTGGTTCTATGCTCTCTGTGGGTATGAACAAATCCTGGTGGGAAGGTCTTTCAAATTCTGATCAACTCACCATAAAAGCCGCAGCCCACACAGAAAATGATCTCATGATGGCCGAATATAATGCCAAAAATGGCTCCTCACTTGTCAAGCTAATCAAAGAACAGGGCGTGAAGCTGCGCAAGTTCAACGATGATATTTATGACAGCTTTGGAGAAGCAGCAGAAGAAGTCTTTGCAGAGGTCCGTGCTCACAGTGAGTTATCCAACCGCATCCATGAAAGTTTTTCGAAGGTGCGAGAGGAGGTTGGTGCTTGGGCAAAAATTTCTGACCAAGCCTATCTGGCGCAGCGCAACCGTGTACTGGGACTCTAATTTGATTTTTATATTTGAGAAATCCCATTTAAAAGCGGAACCTCAGGGTTCCGCTTTTTTATAGAGAGGCAGCACTACATAAAAATCAATTAAGATGGCAGCAGCAACTAGTGAAAATTTCACTGAGTCAATAGCAAATACAATAGATTCCCCACCACTAAGAAATTCAATCAACGGCCTGCCCGCCACTCTCTTGTATAGAGTTTTAGCAGGAGCGATGGTCGGTTACGTTTTCCTTTTTATTTTCAACAATTATCTTATTTATTTTCAGGGCTGGCCGGGACCCCTCAATTTTCTCAAATACCAGCAGTGGTTTGGATTTTCCCCCTTGAGAAATCCAATTAAGTATGAGTTTGTCTTTCTGGGCTGGATTCAATTTTTAAGTTTGTTTGCAACACCCGCTATTGTTTTCTTATGGGCATCCAAAACACAGCAGCGTAATTTGAGGGCTGACGCGAAACTCTGGTCCGGTTTTGCTGCGTATATTGTCCGTACAGCATTTTGGGGGGTTCTGCTAATTGGTGTGATAGATGTTGTAATTTCTTTTTTGAGAGTTGAAAATTTTTTACCGATCTTAATTGGTGACGAACTGGCATTATCGCTGGGTAGATCAAGTTTTCGTGGGACCTTCGTTCTTTATCCATTATTTATCGTAGGGGGCGTAATAGCTTTTTTTGCACGCGGACTTGGTTTTATCTGGCTTTCATTAATGGTAGTCATTGCTGAGTTTATGATCGTCGTTTTGCGCTTTATTTTTTCTTACGAGCAGGCATTTATGGGTGACCTGGTGCGCTTCTGGTATGCCGCACTATTTCTTTTCGCCAGTGCTTACGGGATTGTCTCTGAAGGACATGTCCGCGTTGATGTGCTTTATGCATCTTTAACTAAGCAATACAAATCAATCACTAACACCGTTGGATCTTTAATATTGGGAATCCCTTTGTGCTGGACCATTTTGCTGACCGGTATGTGGACAATAGGAAGCAGCCTGAACGGACCGCTTTTGAGTTTTGAGGTTTATCAGCAGGGATACGGCATGTACGTAAAATACCTGATGGTCGGTTTTCTTATTATCTTTGCCGTAAGTATGCTGGTGCAGTTCGTAAGTTATACTCTGGAGAATATTGCAAACTTACGTGGTGAACCTGATGGCACTTCTGTGAAAGACGAAATTTATGAAATTTTGGAAGTTTAGACTTTTTATCAAGCGGCAACTGAAATGAATTTTAATTGGAATATATTTGATATTTAAAACTTTGATCATAGAAAGCAACAAAATGAGGATTTTAATTTTAAATTTTATAGTTTGAACATGGAATATTATTTTCTAGCTCTGCTTTTGCTTGTGATGATGAGCGCACTAATCTCAGGGTTCCCTGTCGCCTTTTCACTTCCGGGATCAGCTATCCTGACCATTGGCATAGCAGCGCTTTCAGGATATATTTTTACCGGTGACATTGATTCATATTTCGTACAGGGCGGTCCGGTAGAGTGGCTGACTGCCGGAGTCACAAATTTTCGCAGCCTGTATTGGGATGTTGAACGGGATACACTCATTGCAGTCCCGCTGTTTGTTTTTATGGGAATAATGCTTCAGCGATCAAAAATTGCCGAAGACCTGTTGGTTGCAATGGCGCAGCTTTTTGGGCCAATACCCGGAGGACTGGGAATTTCAGTGGTATTTGTCGGTGCTCTTTTAGCTGCTACTACCGGCATAGTCGGGGCCACTGTGATTGCCATGGGCCTGATTTCACTTCCTGCTATGCTTCAGAATAACTACTCCAAATCGCTGGCAACAGGAACCATCTGTGCCTCAGGAACATTGGGACAAATTATACCCCCTTCTATTATACTTATACTGCTCGCCGATCAACTGTCTAATGCAACGGACATTGCAAGTAATGCCAGACAAACGGCTTATAGAGAAGCAACAGGTGAATTTGTTCTGCCATCCACACTGGATGTTACCTCAACCAGTGCGGGAGACATGTTTATGGGTGCCTTCGTACCAGGCTTAGTTCTCGTTGGCCTGTACATGCTTTACATATTGATATACGCATTGATTAAACCGGAAGTAGCCCCTCCTGTACTTTACGAAGGTAAATACGATTTAAAATTTGTGATGAGTGTTTCACTTTCACTTATACCTCCGCTCTTTCTGATATTTGCCGTGCTTGGTTCAATCGTGCTTGGTATTGCCACAGTCAACCAGGCAGGATCAATCGGTGCAATTGGCGCAATAGTGATGGGTGGCTATCGTCTGAATACCAGCAAGAAATACACTTACTTCCCGGCAGTGCTTGCAATAGGAGCTACAATAGCGATCGCGGTCATCCTCAGCTTTTATCAGTTGAATGTAAAGAATATAAAAAGCACTTCTGACGCAATTGGAATATTTCTGGCGGCAACTGCCGTGATCGTGCTTTTTGTTGGTGTTTTCTGGAGCGGGTGGCGAATATACAAAATTGATAACACTTTACATGGTGTAATGATCGAAACTGCCAAAACGACTTCAATGGTTTTTATCATTCTCATCGGAGCAGCTATGCTCACTTCTGCTTTTAGGGGTTTTGGTGGTGAGGAATTAGTCAAAGGTTTTCTAACAGGTCTTGAAGGCGGTTTTTGGGCACAATTTGTTGTTGTGATGGCCGTGATATTTTTACTGGGTTTCTTTCTGGATTTTATTGAAATAGCAGTAGTGGTTGTACCAATTGTTGCTCCAATTTTACTCGCCGAACCTTCAGCCAACATAACCGCGGTCTGGTTGGGAGTAATGATCGGCATGAACATGCAAACCTCATTTCTCACACCGCCTTTTGGTTTTGCTTTATTTTATTTACGTGGGGTCGCACCACCCTCTGTCAAAACCCTTCATATTTACCGCGGAGTTATCGCCTTCATTTTGTTGCAGCTGGCCGGACTTGCTATTGCCGGATATTTCCCGGCATTGGTCAATTATATGCCTAAAAGAATATATTTAACTTCCGAAAATGCACCTCCTCCCGTCAATCCCAAGCTCCAAGTCTGCCTGGAAGATTTCATCTTTAATGTTTATGATACAGAAACAGATTTGCTGCGATCAGGAGTTGAAACCGCAAAAGGCTTGGATATCAGCTACATTCCTGAAAAACATCAAAAACGTCTGACTGAAGCCCATGAAAGGGTTCTTGCCACTTTTGGTTTAGTTGAAAATGTCCGAAATGCTGAAAAAGAACTGGCCTCATTTATTGTTGAATACCGACCACTTCACAAAAAAGTGCGCTTCCTTCAAAAGAAAATTAAATTTGTTGAAATTGATATTAAGGACATGGAAAGAACAATTCGGCGGTTGGAGAATTCCGGAGAAACAACTGGTACAATAGTTTCGAAAATAAAAGAGAATATCGCGTCTTTACAAAGCAGGAAGTCTGAGTTGGAAAGTAAAATTCCTGAAAATTGGAAGGCAGAACGTGAGAAATATTTAAATTTAGCGAATGCTGAAAGCAAAGCACGGAAAATATACAGACTCAACGTAGACGAAGCCTATGAACCATTAATGGAATTACGCAAATTTATTGTTCACCATGATTCTCTTGCAGCACTAGAAGATGACTTACTCGGTCTAAAATCAATAATTGCAAATGATCCGGAAAAAATCGCCATGAAAAAAATCAAAGTAGTTGAAAAACTATTAGGTAATGTGGCAGGATCCAGTAAAATTAAGTCGAAGATTTCAAAAGCAAGACGTGCATTGAAAAGAAATCCGGATAGAGAAAAAGCAGCCGGATTTCTGGAGCAGGGACTCGAATTGTTTTTTCAGGAAGTCGCTTGGCGAGGACAGGCTTCTGATCAATTATTAGCTGGATTAAATGAATATGAAGGTACACTCAGTGGAAGTATTGGAGCCAGATTACAAACTCGTCTCAGCAGCGAACAAGCTGCATTTGTTGCCAGCTGCCTGTCTGAACACCGGGATGTTTCATTGGCTTTCTAAATATTCAAAACAGAAACCGTGTTGCTAGGGATTGTGTGACTGCTTTTTGGAGAGGAGCAAAGGTGTGAGGATTATCTATGAGCACTGAAATGTGAGGATCCAAACTTTGAAAAAGCTAAGTTTTGCGCATGTCCATTCATACTGAACCACTCCAGAATATTACAATGTCCGCTGGTGGGACATATTCCCTTACCACCAAAGGAGCAGAATATGTAATAAACGCTGCTGTGCCAATAGTTCTGGAAGCCCTTGATTCGATGAAAATATCAAAGAATCAGAATGTTTTCACCTTCTCTGACATGGGTACTGCGGATGGAGGAACATCGCTCAAGATGGTCGAAAGTTTCATCAATTTCCTTCAAAAAAATTCTCCTGGAATCAGTATTAATGTTTTCTATGCCGATCAACCAAAAAACGATTTTAATGGCCTTGTGCAAACTGTACTTGGTTTAGGTCATTTTCCCAGTTACCTTGAAAAGACTAAAAACGTTTATCCTCTTTTCTCTGCAAATTCTTTCTATAAACAGATTCTTCCTGACAACACTTTGGATTTTGGTTTTTCAGCTACTGCCATGCACTGGCTGAGCAACAAACCCTGTGACATTAGTCACCACGTCCACATGGTTGGTGCGGAGGGAGAGGAATATTTATGTTTTGCCGAACAAGGGAAAAAAGACTGGGAAACCATTTTGCTGAATCGTGCCCGAGAATTGAGGTCAGGAGGTCAATTGATATTACTCAATTTTTGTTGTGACGAAAATGGAAAATATCTGGGCAACTCGACAGGCGTGAACATGTTTACCAACTTTGCTCAAATTTGGCAGGATTTTATGGCTCAAGGACGAATCGGCCCTGAAGAATACCGGAGAATGACTTTACCACAGTATTATAACACGGTAGAGAAATTCAGCGCACCTTTTAAAAAAACCGAAAGCCCTGTATATTGCGCTTGATTAAGACTCAAACAAATTGAGACACACATCACTCCCTGCCCTTTTGCTGAAGCCTTTAAGGAGCACCAGGATGCCCAACGATTTGCGGAAGAATACATCCCAACCGTCAGAAGTTGGAATAAAAGTATTTTTTTCGGTGCACTGGACATTCAACGTCCATTGAAAGAACGTGAAAAAATCATCCATGACTACTATCAAACCTAGCAAAAACAAGTTCAGGAGTCACCAGAAATACACCGTATGGACTACGTACATGCCTTCATAGTCATAGAAAAAGTCTAGAACATAAATCTAAAAAGAAATTTTAATTTCAATTTAAAAGAGCAGCAACCTTGTTAAGGCTTTCTTTCGCATCGCCAAATAACATCCGGGTATTGTCTCTGAAATAAAGAGGATTACCTACTCCTGAATATCCGGTGGCCATACTGCGTTTGAGCACTATCACTGTTTTAGCATCCCAGACTTCAAGTACAGGCATTCCGAAAATCGGACTTGATTCATCATCCAGTGCTCCGGGATTGACGATATCATTTGCTCCAATGACCAAAACCACATCCGTTGCATTAAACTCTGAATTGATTTCGTCCATTTCGAAAACGATATCATAGGGCAAATTTGCTTCGGCCAGCAATACGTTCATATGACCAGGTAATCTCCCTGCAACCGGATGGATGGCAAATTTAACACTCACATTTCTGCTGCGCAGGTTTTTGGTGATTTCGTGGACTATGTGCTGTGCCTGGGCCACTGCCATTCCATAACCTGGAACAACGATAACCTGTTTGGAACTTCGCAGTAAATCTGCTGTTTCTTCGGCAGAAGTTGATTGCGCCTCTTTTCCGTCATCCTCTTTTGAAACTACCGCAATTGTTCCTTCGGCTACACCGAAGCCACCTGCAATCACGCTGATGAAAGAGCGATTCATTCCCCTGCACATGATATAACTAAGAATTGCGCCACTGCTTCCTACAAGTGCTCCGGTAATAATCAGCAAATCATTGGAGAGCATGAATCCTGCGGAGGCCGCAGCCCATCCTGAATAGCTGTTGAGCATTGAAACAACAACCGGCATGTCCGCTCCGCCAATTGCCATAATCATGTGAATGCCAAGCAATCCGGCAATGGCAATAATAATCAGAAGATACATGAGTTGCTCTTCCGGAGATCCGTTCACAAACCATGCTCCAAACAAAACACTGATCAACACCAGCAATAAATTGAGCTGGTGCCGCAAAGGTAATGTCAAAGGCTTTCCGCCAATGCTTCCTCGTAATTTCAAAAACGCGATTACTGATCCTGTAAAAGTGTAGGCGCCAATAAAAACACCCAGTACGATTTCAATTTCGTGAATCAAGAGTTCTGTACCGGACAAACTGCCCGGTTCCATGTGACTGACTATGCCTACCAATACCGCAGCAACACCGACAAAACTGTGAAGGATGGCTACAAGTTCCGGCATTTCCGTCATAGCCACACGCCGAGCGACAATTAGCCCAATTCCACCTCCAACGAGCATGACCACCATTAAAGTACCAATACTGCCAACACGTCCCCCAAGTATTGTTGCTAAAACCGCAATAATCATTCCGGCAACACCACAGAGATTTCCCCGACTCGCAGTTTCTTGATTGGAAAGTCCTCTTAAACTGAGGATAAAAAGTACACCGGCAACAATGTAAGAAACCGTAAGCAATCCTTCAGGCATTTTGTTGATTCAATTTTTAAAGATTAAAAGCACAGGCTGTCAGACATTGCGGAAAAAGAGTTTAAGATGGTTATTTCTGGAACATTTCCAGCATCCTGGAAGTTACCAGAAAACCTCCAACAATGTTGACAGTTGCAATCAAAACTGCAACAGCAGGCAAAATGATTTGATCTCCAGAAAGATGGGTCATACCACCAATAACAATGATTCCACTAATTGCATTAGTAACACTCATAAGCGGCGTATGCAATGAAGGCGAAACGTTCCAAACAACCATGTAACCTACAAAACAAGCAAGGACAAAGACTGTAATATGGGAAAGAAATTCGGATGAACCTCCAAATCCTAACAGCACTACGAGTCCAGCAGCAAACGTCCAGGTTAGTAATTTGAGCCAAAATCCATTGTTACTTTCTTCAACAGATAACTTGGCATGGTCTTCTGTAACGAGAGTTTCCTGCTTCAAAGGTTGTGCTACAGGTTCAGCGGTTGGTTTTGGTTTTTCTGGATCCCAAATAACTTTTCCGTCATGAACCACCGTTATTGCTCCTGTGATTTCATCATCCAGGTCAAGATTGAGTTTAGTATCCGGACACAGATGCTGAATCAGTTTGGCAGTATTGTTGCTGAAAAGCTGACTTGCCTGAGTTGGCAAACGGCTGGGAAGGTCAGTCAGCCCGATGATGGTAACTTTTTTATGAACACATGTTTCTCCCGGTATTGTCAGTTCACAGTTTCCGCCTCCTTCCGCAGCCAAATCTACGATTACTGATCCAGGAATCATGCTTTCTACCATTTCTTTTGTAATAAGTATTGGAGATTTTTTACCGGGAATGGCTGCAGTGGTAATGATTATATTTACTTCCTTTGCCTGTTCTGCAAACAATTTCATTTCTGCTTCAATGAATTCTTTGCTCATAGTTTTGGCATAACCACCACTGCCGGCACCTTCTTCCTCAAATTTTATTTCCAAATATTCTGCCCCCATGCTCTGAACCTCTTCACGCACTGAAGTACGTGTGTCGAACGCCCTTACAATTGCACCTAAACTCTGGGCTGAACCAACAGCAGAAAGTCCTGCAACTCCGGCACCTATCACCAAGACTTTGGCTGGAGGAATTCTTCCAGCAGCAGTGATTTGTCCGGTAAAAAGTCGGCCAAAATGATGAGCTGCTTCCGTAACAGCCCGATAACCGGAAATGTTTGCCATGGAACTCAGTACATCCATTGACTGTGCACGGGATATTCGGGGAATCTGATCCACAGCAATTGCAGTACCACCCGTGTTTGCGAGCATTTCCAACAACTCAGAGTTACGTCCCGGATTTAACAGACAAATCAAACATGAATCTTTGCGTAGTAATTCTGCCTCATGCTCGCCGGTTTCATGATTTTCTTCAGGAGCCCGAATCTTGAGAATTACATCTGCACGCTTCCAAACTTGATACGCATTTTCAACAATTTCTGCACCAGAATCTTCATATTGATCGTCTGTAAAATTCGCAATGACTCCAGCTCCCTGCTCTATCATGACAGAATGTCCATTTTTCAGACTCTGTTTTACGACAGAAGGTGCCATCGCCACCCTGCGTTCACCGGGATGTATTTCTTTGAGAACTCCTATGATCATCAAAAACTCCTGCTAGTTGTTGTTAGTGTGTGGGTTACAATATAACACATTATTTTTTCCAGCTAAATAAGTAATTTTGCGATTATATTCCCAATGATCAATTCCAGTTGGTTTGTAGTCGTAATAATTCAGTTTTCAACAAGTTTTCTTCATTCAACTATTCAAAATTCTCAGCCTTTATTTATTCCAAGGATGGAGATATTTTTTCAAAAATAGTACACTACAGACCAAACAATAATTTAATCAACAAGTTCATAATTTTATTAAACATTATGCAGGATTCTCTGGTCTTTCACTTTTGCATCTTTTTCCGTGAAAACCGTTTGGAAAGCGGCTGGATTGAAGGTATGCAGAAGAACAAAATAATTGTCGTTCCTATCCATGGTAAAAAACAATTTCTGCCTGCCAATCGTATTGCTTTCAGCTGGCGAGAGAAAAAATTACCTGTAACCGCAGAAATGGCGCATGAATCTCTTGCCCTGCAGTTAGAAAAAGCAAATCCGTTCAAACAGACCTGTGAGATGGAAACCATGCATTCCC
>ENA-ORDI01001803-ORDI01001803.1-marine-metagenome-genome-assembly--contig:-NODE-1803-length-11269-cov-11.435043_pt1 | contig 11269 bp, 11 predicted proteins | sample MGYA00248628_ERZ508525 | MGnify/ENA primary metagenome ERZ508525 (study PRJEB26195, sample SAMN05422138) | marine metagenome | isolation source: East of Porto Seguro, South Atlantic Ocean | place...
AGAAGTAATTGGGGTTATCACTTTACAATTTGGTTTTGCTGATTGGATTTTGTTAATTATTTGATCTATTCCTGCAGCAATTGTCCCTGACGTACATCCGTATGCCACCACATCCAATGTTTGATTGGGAAGAATATTTTTTGTCACTTCGGTTAATTTTTCAGTCATTTTAACTAAATTTTCATTTGTCAAAGGATTAAAGAAAGGCAATCTATTAACAAATAGATTGATAGGTAAATTAAATAACACAGAGTTAAAATCTTTTTCTATTGAAAAGTCAGTTGATAAAGCAACTAATCCGATTTTTGAATTAGTATTATCTTTAAATTTTGCTTTTATAATTGTAGGCCTCATTGAAAAAAATTCTTTATTATTAGCCCCATTAATATAAATAATTAGATAAATATATATCGCTTTCTCGTTAAAGACCCTTTAAAATAGCATTATTTAGTCATTGAAAAAAAAATATTAACAGTAAATACTTTCATTTTTTACAAATTAATAATTAGAGAGGTAAAAATGAAAAGATTATTCGTCGCTGCATTTATGTTCTTATCAGTTTCAACAACTAATGTATTTGCAGAAATTAAAATGGGAATCATATTAGGTTTTACGGGTCCCATTGAATCTCTAACTCCTGCAATGGCAGCTTCAGCCGAATTAGCTTTTAAAGAAGTTTCGGACTCAGGTGCTTTATTGGGTGGAGAAACAATTACACCTATTAGAGGAGACTCTACTTGTATTGATTCAGCTGCTGCTCAGACTGTTGCAGAGGATTTGATAGGTCAAGGTGTAGCGGCTATTATGGGAGCTGACTGTTCTGGTGTTACAGGAGCAATCGCAACTAACGTAGCGGTTCCAAATGGTGTGGTTATGATATCACCATCAGCAACATCACCTGGTTTAACTACTCTGGATGATAAAGGATTGTTTTTTAGAACAGCTCCGTCTGATGCACGTGGTGGACAAATTCTTGCAGATATCACTAAGGATACTAAGGTATCACTCAAAAGCATAGGAAGTGTTGCAGTTACTTATACAAACAATGACTACGGTAAAGGTTTAGCGGATGTTTATGCTGCTGCGCTTAAAGCGCATGGTATTACTGTAACATTAGTAGCATCTCACGAAGATGGTAAAGCAGACTATAGTGCTGAAGTAGCTACATTAGCGGCTGCAGGAGGAGATGTTCTTGCGGTAATTGGATATGTAGACCAAGGTGGCAAAGGTATTATTCAAGCTTCTTTAGATTCTGGTGCCTTTGATGCATTTGTTTTATCAGATGGTATGATTGGTGATTCACTTACTGACGCTTTCGGTAGTGATCTAAATAAATCATTTGGTTCTTTACCAGGTTCTTTGGGTAAGGGAGCGGGTATTTTTACAGATGTTGCAGCGGCTGGAGGAATTGATCCTTCGGGACCATACACTGGTGAATCTTATGATGCTGCAGCTTTAATTGCACTTGCGATACAAGCTGGAGGTTCTGCAGATCGTAGTTCAATTGCAGGTAATGTAATGTCCGTAGCAAACGGACCAGGAATAAAAATCTATCCTGGTGAATTAGGAAAAGCTCTTGGCTTCTTAGCTGCAGGTAAAGCAATTGATTATGAAGGAGCAACAGGTGTTAATTTTACAAGCGTTGGAGAAGCTTCTGGTTCTTTCTTAGAAAAAGAAATTGAAAACGCTAAATTTAGAACTGTAAAACAAAGATAAAATTTAGTTATTTATAAAACCTCAGCGGTGAAAACTGCTGGGGTTTTTTTTAATTATTCTATCATTTTATATTCTATAAAAAACGCTTTGCAAATAGCTGCTGTATGTTCTGCACCTCTTTCAGAAACATAATCTGATTTAGCTTGGATCATACAGTTATTGTAACCTGAACGATCACTGGTAGAAACAAATACTGTTATTACAATCATGGCAAGCAAGAACTTCATAGATTTACAATATAGATGTCATTTTTTTCAGATGTGTCTAATTTTTTCTGGTAAAATTCCCTTAGGTCTATATCTCATAATTAATAACAAACCCATCCCCATAATTAAATATCTAAAATATGGAACACTATTAATTAGATGATTTTTAAACTGGCTTGTCTCTTCTAATCCACTGGTAAAAATATTAACTAAATATAGCGCTACAGGTGCTGCTTCCATCCACACAAACCAAACTGCAAAGCCTCCTAAAATTGCACCAAAATTATTTCCGCTACCTCCAACAATAACCATCACCCATATTAAAAATGTAAATCTCATTGGTTGATAACTTCCGGGAGTAAATAATCCATCATAGGTAGTTAACATAGCTCCTGCAATTCCAACCACAGCGGATCCGAGAACAAAAATATAAAGATGTCGTTTAACAACATTTTTTCCCATCGCGTTGGCTGCCACTTCATTATCCCTAATTGCTCTCATCATTCTGCCCCAAGGAGAGTAAAGCGCTTTTTGTGTCAATATTAATAAAATTATTACTACGATCGAGAAAAGACCTGCATAACAAAGTTTCACAAATACAGTTGATCCTTCAATAACTAATTGTTTAAGGACTGCTTGTTTTTCTATAGTGTCAGTAATTAAGTTTAGGCTTCCCATATTTAATCTTTCAATTAAACCAATAAACCAATCGGTAGTTTGAAGATTAACTTCATAAGGAACGGGTCTTTTTAAACCAATGACATTTTTTACTCCTCTTGCAAGCCAATCCTCATGTTTTAAAACTGCAATCACAATTTCAGAGATAAGAAGTGTTGCTATTGCTAAATAATCTGCTCTAAGACCCAAAGCAATTTTTCCTATTACATATGCTATTGATGCTGCAAATAACGCACCTACAATCCAAGAGAAAATTATTGGTAGACCTAGTCCACCAAGAAAGCCTGTTGTAGCTGGACTAACAGCTTCAATAGATTCAATTGCAGAACCAGAAATTAATCTTAAAAATATGAGTCCTATGATAATTAACAATGCAATCCCAAGATTCCTTTTATTTGATTTCCTATAATTTTTTAATATGGAACGAATGGCAAATATGAGAAATACAATTAAAAATAAACTCAAAATCATATTCAATCCACCAACTTGCCAAGCTTCTCTAACAGGTGGCACTGAAACCAATACAGCAGCCAGCCCTCCTAAGGCGACATAGCCCATTATTCCAAAATTAATTAATCCCGCATATCCCCACTGAATATTTGCACCCATGGTCATGACGGCTGATATTAAACAAAGATTTAGTATTGCAAGTGCAACTCCCCAAGATTGAAGTATGCCAACAAGTATAATTAATAGTCCCATGATTATATAAGCGGTAAAAACATTTAAATATTGTCTCATGAGTCTCTTCCTTTAAAAATACCCGATGGTCTAAATAATAAAACAATAACTAAAATTGAGAATGACACTGCAAATTTATAATCAGTAGACAATAATTGAATTAAGTTGTTAGGTTCTAAACTTTCTGGAAGAAGATAAGCAAAAAATTTCTTATACGCGTAAGTTATAACTATTTCAGAAAAAGCGATTACATATCCTCCTAGAAAAGCACCTAAAGGATTTCCAATGCCTCCTACTATTGCTGCTGCGAAAATAGGTAAAAGGTTATTAAAATATGTAAACGGTTTGAAACTTTTATCTAAACCATACAAAGTTCCTGCAACGGTTGCTAAAATAGCCGCTATAATCCAGGTAATCATTACTACTCTTTCTGGACTAATCCCTGACAATAAAGACAGTTCTTCATTATCCGAATATGCTCTCATGCTCTTTCCGGTTTTAGTTTTGTTTAAAAACCAAAACAATATTAAAGCAACTATGATTGTAATAAATAAAGTTAAGACTTGTGTTGACTTAATTGCTAAACCCTCATTCAGTCCTGTCATTTCTTTAAATTCATTAGCTCTTATGATGAATCTTTCGCCATCAAAAAATCTTCGATCGAAAGGTCCTATAATGATTCTAACAACCGCATTTATTACAAACATCACTCCAATACTAACCATAGCAAGTGTAACTGGAGGACTTTTTTTAATTCTGTAATAACTAAAAACAAATTTATCAATCAGCAGGCTGAACAAAATTGTAATAACTATTGCAAACGGTATGGCAAGTAACGCTGTTGGTAAAACCCCAAGACTAATTCCGATAGATTGGAAATACCAAGTGAACAAAATTGTAAACATGGTTCCAAAAGCCATTAAGTCCCCATAAGCAAAATTAGCAAATCTTAATATTCCATAGATTAGAGTTACTCCAATTGCTCCAAGAGCTAATTGAGATCCATATGAAAGAGCAGGTACAATTACAAAATTTGAGAACAATACTAAAGCATTTACAGAATCCATATTATCCACCTAAAAATGATCTTCTAACTTCGGGATCGTTTAATAGTTCTTTGCCTGAACCAGAAAATTTATTTTCGCCTGTTACTAATACGTATCCTCGATCTGCAATACTTAGGGCTTGCCTAGCATTTTGCTCAACCATTAGAATTGCTACGCCAGTTTCTCGAACTTTAATGATGTGATTAAACAATTCATCCATCACAATAGGAGATACACCTGCTGTTGGTTCATCCAGCATTAAAACAGAAGGTTTGATCATTAACGCTCTTCCTAAAGCAACTTGTTGTCTTTGACCTCCAGATAGTTGACCAGCCAATTGATTTTTTTTCTCTTTTAAAATTGGGAATAGTCTATAAATTTCATCAAGTGTATCTTGAAAGCTTTCTTCTCTTAAATACGCACCCATTTCTAAATTTTCCTCAACGGTCAAGCCTGTAAATACATTTCTAGTTTGTGGAACAAAGGAGATCCCTTCTTTAACTCGATCTTGCGGACTTAAATTTGAAATATCTTTTTCATTTATTTTGATTATCCCTTGACGAAGATTTAACATTCCAAGCAATGCTCTCATTGCTGTTGATTTTCCAGCTCCATTGGGTCCTAAAATTGTAACAATTTCACCTTTGTCTACACTGATTGTACAAGAATTAATAATATCAGGGCCTCCATAACCACCCGTCATTTTTTCACCAGAAAAATAAGTCATGTCAATTTTTTTCTTTCTCAATTACTGTTCTTCGACCCAAATAACTTTCAATCACTTGTTCATTATTTTTAACTTCGTCTGCAGTTCCTTGAAATAAGACAGATCCTTCTGACATAACTATTACTGGATCACACATTCGACTTATTAAATCCATGTCATGTTCGATCATACAAAACGTATAACCTTTTTCTTTGTTGAGTCTTAAAATTGAATTACTAATCTCTTTTAATAAAGTTCTATTAACTCCTGCTGCAACTTCATCTAGCAAAACGATTTTTGCATCCACCATCATAGTTCTTCCAAGTTCTAGAAGTTTTTTTTGACCTCCTGATAAATTACCCGCAAGCTCATTGGATAAATGTTTAAGATTTAAAAACTCAATTACTTCTAATGCTTTTTCTTTTATTCTTTTTTCTTCTTCATTTACAATTTTAGTTTTGAACCAAGCATTAATAAGATCTTCGCCGGATTGGTTACCCGGAACCATCATTAAGTTTTCTAGAACAGTTAAATTTGTAAATTCGTGAGCAATTTGGAAAGTACGGAGTAATCCTTTAGAAAATAATTCATGGGAAGCGACTCCAGTAATATCTTCACCGTACAAATGAACTTTTCCCTCGCTTGGCTTTAAATTACCCGCAATTAAATTAAATAAAGTTGTTTTGCCTGAACCATTGGGACCAATAACACCTGTGATCGATCCTTTTTTAATCTTTATAGAACAATTTGAAACTGCAGCAAGCCCTCCAAAATATTTTGAAAGTCCATCAACTTGCAGAATATTTTCATAATCTGACTGCATAAAAAACTATACTTTGTTTAATCTTTTAAGAATACTATTAAGAGACTTTTCTAAAGATCTGTAAAAACCGGCTTTTCTCAATTGATTTAAGGCTTGTTCGTTTAAACCTTTTGGTGTTTGTGAATCTTTAACTAAATATTTTAAATCTCTTTTTGAATTCATAACCGAATCTTCTGATAACGCGACAAAGAGAGAAGTTATATATTTCTGAGCTTCATTTCTTTTAATCCCTCTTTTAACCAACCAATCGGATAAAACTTTTAATAGTTCATAAAATGGTGCCATCATTCCTGAAGTTACCCAGAAATTTTTTGAAGATTTTTCATTTTTAATCTCAACCGTTGTACCTAGTTTATTAAAAAAACTTTTTACCTGTTTATCAGGCGGACAAATAGGCACTGGTCCTTTTCGAATTGAAATTGGAGGAAGTGGAATAGCCCTAATAATCTTAACCTTTTTACCAATGGCTTTTTTAAGTTGAGCTAAATTAATTGTAGCAATAAAGCTTATGACTATTTGGTTAGATCTAAATTTTAAATTAGGTATTATTTTTTTTCCAACTTTGGGTGTAACTGCTAAAAAAACCCAATTGCATGAATTAACTATTTCTTGATTGTTTTTAGCAATAGAAACTTTTTTAAATTGTCTCTTAAGTCTCTGAGCTATACTTCTGTTTCTTGGAGAAATAAGTATCTTTTTAAAAGATATCTTTGAACTACATATTCCAGTAATTACAGATGATGCAATTTTTCCAGATCCTATAAAACCTAACTTCATAAATTATTTTTTGAAACTTTTATAAACTTGCCAACTAACAAGCAAAATAGTACCACCAAGTATAACGGCTGTTAAGGGACGATCCCATAGAAAATTGAACGATCCATCACTTATTATTAATGATCTTCTTAAATTTTCCTCCATCATTCCTCCCAAAACAAAAGCTAAAATTAATGGTGGCATTGGAAAATTATACAACCTTAAGAAGCACGCAAGTACGGCTAACCCAATCATCAAAAATATATCGAAGGTGTTGAATGATATTAAATAAATTCCAGCTACCGAGAAAAATAAAATTAAAGGGACTAAATAATTTCTAGGTACCGCTAATAATCTTGCAATGTATGGGATTAATGGAAGATTTAAAATTAGAAGAATAACCATTCCAATATACATCGACATAATAACGGACCAAAAAACTTCAGGATTGGTCATATAAAGTCTTGGACCTGGCTGTATACCAAAGGCAAGCAAGGCTCCTAACATTACCGCTGTTGTTCCACTTCCTGGAATTCCTAAAGTTAATAAAGGTACAAATGCTCCTGAGCAAGCTGCATTATTTGCAGTTTCTGGAGCTGCTAAACCATGAACGCTACCTTTGCCAAATTTTTCCTTTTCCTCTTTGCTGACAAAATTTTTTTCCATACCATAAGCAAGAAACGATGCAATTGTTGCTCCTGCACCTGGCAAAACACCTATAAGAAAACCAATAACCGATGCTCTTGGAATAGTTTTCAGCATTTTATTTCTTTCTTCTTTATCTAGCCGTATGGATCCTAACTCGGAAAAAGATATTGCTTTTACAGCTTTACTTGGATCTTTATCTCTAAAAATAATCATCAATGCTTCACTCATAGCAAACATCGCCATAGCAATTAAAATAAAACTAATTCCGTCCGCTAAACTCATACTATTAAAGATAAATCTTGGAATATCTGAAAGGGAGTCTTGACCTACTGTTGCTAACATCAAACCAAGAACCGCCATCATAATAGCTTTTAAAAACTGATCTTTTGCAGAAAAAGCTGAAACAGCAGTTAATCCTAAAACCATTAAGGCAAAATAATCTGGTGATCTAAATGCTAAACTTACTTTTGAAAGCATTGGTGCAGCAATCAACAAAAAAATTGCAGCAATTGTACCTCCTGCAAAAGAACTATAAGCAGCTATTGCCAGAGCTTTGCCCGCTTTACCTTGTTGTGCCATTGGATAACCATCAAAAGTTGTTGCTACCGTTCCAGGAATTCCTGGTGCATTAATTAATATTGATGAAGTTGAACCCCCGAATACCGCCCCATAATAAACTCCAGCCATTAAAATTAATCCAGTCGAAGGATCAAATCCATATGTGATTGGTATCATAAGTGCAATTGCAGTCATGGGACCTAATCCTGGAAGCATACCTATAATGGTTCCAATAACACACCCAAACATCACCATAAAAAGATTAGTGAAAGATAAAGCTGTTTTTAGACCTAATAAAATTCCTTCAATCATCCTATGACTCCAAGGGATTTAAGAATTGGATCGGTTAGATAAATGTCTAATAGTCCGTGAATTAAAAACATAAAAATGGCTACAAAAGGAAAGGAAAGCATAAACATTCTTAGCCACCTTCTCTCTCCTAGAAAATAATAAGATGATATTAAAAATAAAGATGTGCTTAAAAAGAAACCAACAGATCTTATGGTTAAACCATAGATAACCATTATTAAAATTAAAACTAAAGTTTTTTTATAATTTAAGAATTGTTGGTCAACTTCTTCACTAGTTTTTTCTGGTAAAGCAATTTTTAAACCAGCAATAAACATTCCAAAATAACCTAGATAAATTGGAAATGTTTTGGCATTAAATGCTGCATCTTCATCAAATGAAAAAACGCGAATTTGGTATGCGGTATATAAATAAAAAGCTGAGAAAATAAAAAAGAGCAGTGAGATTATTTTAACTGTACTAATCTTCACTGCTCTTCCTATTGGTTAATAATCCTATTGGATTATATAACTCCTAATTTTTTCATAAGAGCTGTCATTTCTATAGTTTGAGCTTCTAAAAACTTAACAAACTTTTTATCTGGGTTATAAATATTTACCCAAGCATTACGTTTTCTAACAGCTTCCCATTCAGGTGTTTTTTGAACATCACCTAGCATTTTAGCAATTTCTTTTTTCATGCCTTTGTCCATTCCTGGAGGTCCAAAAAATCCTCTCCAGTTAACGAATTGAACATCAAAACCTTGCTCTTTTAATGTTGGAACGTCAGGTGCATCAGCTACTCTTTCTGGTGCGGTAATACCAATAATATTTACTACGTCTCTTGCACCCATAACTTCACCTAAACCAGTTGAAAGTATTTGAGTTTCTCCTGATAGAAGTCCAGCTAAAGCCTTTCCTCCTGCATCATAAGGAACATAAACAACATTGTTTGGATCCGCTCCAGCTACTTGAAAAGCCAATGCGCCAATTAAATGGTCCATACTTCCTCTAACAGATCCACCAGCCATTTTAATTGACTTTGGATCTTTATTGTAAGCAGCAACGACATCAGCAAATGTCTTATATGGTGAGTCTTTTGCTACAGCGATCGCTCCATAATCACCTATGACACCAGCTATAGGCTCAACATCTTTGTAAGAAAGAACACTATCTCCCGTCACATAACCTTTGTGTCTTGTAATTGATCTTAAAACCAAAGGAGTTGATTGAACTAAAATTGTGTTTTCTGGCTTCGTATTAATCAAGAAAGATAGAGCTTTTCCTCCACCTCCGCCTGACATATTTTCAAATGAAGCACTTTTCAAAAAACCAGCTTTAATTAAAGCTTCGCCAGTTCCTCGTGCTGTTCCATCCCAGCCACCACCCGCTCCACCACCTATCAAGAAGTGCAACTTATCTATTGCAAATGAAGTAGATGGAATTGATAAAGCTAAAATAGAGGCAAAAAGAATGGCTACTAATTTTTTAAATTTACTTAGCATATTTCCCCTCTCTTAATATATTAATATATTTTTTAATTAAATTTTAAACCTAAGAGAGAGTCAAGGATAAATAGATCTTATAATGAATAAGAATATTGCAATACCTTTGAACTTTGAAAATATAAAACTTATTTTTTCAAAAGAATTTTTATTTGTTATTTTAATTTCAGTTCCCAGTGCCTTAGTTGCAGATTTCTTACACATACCTATTCCTTGGATGTTGGGGCCTATGATTGCAACATCAATAGCTGCACTAAGTGGACTAAAAATTATTATGCCAAGAATTATTTTAAGTTTTATCTTAATCCTTTTGGGCTTATATATCGGTAACTACATTGATCAAAATCTAATTAATCAAACAGGACAATGGTTTTGGACTTCACTTGTCATGCTTGGATACATTATTTTAAGTGTGTTTTTTGTATCAAAATATCTAGAAAAATTTTCAGGATATAATAGAAAAACTTCTATTTTTTCAGCTGCACCAGGAGCTTTGGGACCATTATTAATTTTAGCTGAACATGAAAAATCAGATCTTTCAAAAGTTGCAACTTCACATCTAATTAGATTAATTATAATTATTACTCTGTTTCCATTTATAGTCGACAATTTTTCAAAGTTAAGTTCTAATTCTGTAGCTGAATTTAACTTTTTAAACCAAAATCATTTTGATTTACTAATTCTTTTTGTTGCTTCTATCATTTTCATTCTAATATTTGATAAATTTAAAATCCCAGCTCCTTTATTATCTGGAACGTTGGTTGCAAGTGGAATATTGCAAATAGCTGACATTGCATCTTACAAACTTCCAGATCAAAGTATTAACTTTTGTTTATTAATCTTAGGAGCTTCTGTTGGATGCAAATTTGCAGACAAATCATTAAAAGAAGTAATAAAAAATTCATTTCATAGTTTTATTGCAACTTTTTTTCTTGTTGTACTGGGAGTTATTGCTGCAGTAGTAGCTGGATACTTTGTAGATAAAAATTTCTTCACTCTTCTTTTATCTTATTGCCCTGGTGGAATTTATGAAGTTGCGGTAATTGCTATTGCTTTTGATTTAGATCCTGATTTCGTTTCATTTCATCATATCATTAGATTGTTAATGATATTGTTTATTGTCCCGTTAATCCTAAGATTAATTAACAAAAAAGGATCCTCTAATCCTTAGTAATTCCCTACTTAAATTTTTATTTTCTTTAAAAGGTTTTCTACCATGCAACCAAAAATAATTGTTGGCAAATACTGTAGATCCAGGAGGTAGTGCTGTTGTTACCTTATTTTTACTTTCTTCAAGAGCATCAGATAATTTTTGAAGAAAATTGCCTTGTTCCATACTTTGAGGTTCTGGAAACTGATCAATATAAGATATTTGAGGGCGTCCTTTTGAATCCTCAGAAAAAACTGGATGCTCTATTTTATAATCTACGTTTTTACTTTTAGGTGAACTCCATACAAATTTTTGTTTTCCTACCGGATCATTGGAAAGTTCTTTGCAATGTTCCCAGTCATCTAAATGTAAAAACACGCTTTCACCACCTTTTGCATTTTTTTCCTCTATTTTAGTCATTAATATCCAGTCGGTTTTTTGATTAACATAGGTCCCGTCAGTATGAAGATCCATACTTGCGTAAGCTTTTCTTAGGTAAGAATCGCTTT
>ENA-ORDI01001809-ORDI01001809.1-marine-metagenome-genome-assembly--contig:-NODE-1809-length-11232-cov-2.392022_pt1 | contig 11232 bp, 13 predicted proteins | sample MGYA00248628_ERZ508525 | MGnify/ENA primary metagenome ERZ508525 (study PRJEB26195, sample SAMN05422138) | marine metagenome | isolation source: East of Porto Seguro, South Atlantic Ocean | place...
GGCTGCTCAGGTCGCTGCCTTCCAGCACCACACCGTTATCGAGGCGCATCCATTCGCTATTGGGGGCTGCATAGGAGAGAGCAGGAGCGTCATCATCGGCCAAGGTAGCTTCTAGGGGTAGGAGCGTGCCGAACAGACTCAAGAGCAGGGTGCTTGCCAAGCGGTTCATTGGCGTTCCTCTTGTCCTTTCTTGTTGACGTTATCCCTAACAGACTAGCAACGGGCGCTGATTTCCACCACGTTAATTGCACCATTCGCCAAGTTTTCCAATAAATGTTTACCCATGCACATAAACCGTTCGCCAAACACCCACTGCGGGGAGAGCACACCGGTACGCGGGGCCTGCTCTTTTTGACGCTGGCGCTGGCGCCATTTAAGCGCGGTGTGGCTCCAGTCTTCGCAGTGTCGAATATCGAAGCCCGCCGTTTGCAGTCGCTGTGTCAATGCCGCCAACGTCAGCAAATGCGAGTGTGTCGGCCCTTCTGCCCAGGGCACCGGAAAACGCAGTGCCTCGCAGTGAGGGCCGCTGACCACCTCATGCATCACCAGCTGCCCGCCGGGGCGCAGCACGCGGCGGCACTCGGCCAGTACGCGTGCAGGATCGGGCATATTCATCAGGCTGTGTTGGAACAGCACAGCATCGAAGCTGGCATCACTAAACGGCAGTGCGCAGGCATCTCCCGTCACACAGCGCAGAGTGCCCGCTGATGAATCGTTAGGAGGCTGTGTCATTGCCAGTTCGCTGATGGCTTGATTCAGCACGTTAAAGCGGTGGGTAATATCCAGTCCGGTGAGATGAAAACCCAATGCGGCCCCCTGGCGCATCAATCCCCCCAGCCCTGCGCCAATATCCAGCGCCATAGGGGCGCTCTGATCGAGCAAATCCAAGAGCCTTTTCGATGCGGCGATACCGCCAATATGCAGCTGGTCGAGCGGTGCTAATTGATGCAGCGTGGGGCCATCGGGGTAGTGGGAGCTCAGTTGGTTAAGGATATCCTGGTCGCGCAGCGCTTGATGGTAGTGGTGGGCGAGGGAAGTGGGCATGGGGAGCCTCGGTTGGGGCTAGCGTCTCAGGATCAGAACAACCCTGGCGAAGGCCGCCACTACGGGTTGTTCTGATCGACAGTTGATCGTTGTAACAGCTTCGATCCCTTTTACTTTTGGTCTTCCAGCCCCAGCTCTTTAATCGAGATTTCGCGCATTTTGAATTTCTGAATTTTGCCGGTCACGGTCATCGGGAACTCATCCACGAACTTGAAGTAGCGCGGGATCTTGAAGTGGGTGATTTTGCCTTTGCAGTATTCGCGCAGGTCTTCCCCGGTAATCTCGCCCGCCGTGCTGTTGAGCTTCACCCAGGCAATCAGCTCTTCGCCGTACTTTTTATCTGGCACGCCGGTGACCTGTACTTCGGAAATCGCCGGGTGAGCGTACAAGAACTCTTCGATCTCTTTCGGGTAGACGTTTTCGCCGCCGCGAATCACCATGTCTTTGATGCGACCGACGATCTGGATGTAGCCCTCGTCATCCATGGTGGCCAAGTCGCCGGTGTGCATCCAGCCCACTTCGTCGATGGCCTCAGCAGTGGCTTTGTCGTTGTTCCAATACTTCAGCATCACGCTGTAGCCACGGGTACACAGCTCGCCGATTTCGCCACGGGGTAGAATGCCGCCGTTGCCGGGGTCGACGATCTTGCTCTCCAGGTGGGGCTGGGTGCGGCCCACGGTGGAAACGCGCTTTTCAATGGTGTCGTTCGCGCCGGTTTGCGTAGAGACCGGGCTGGTTTCGGTCATGCCGTAGGCGATCTGCACCTCGGCCATGTGCATCTCGCCGATCACCCGCTTCATCACCTCGCTGGGACACGGACTACCCGCCATGATGCCCGTGCGCAGCGAAGAGAGGTCGTAGGAAGCGAACTCCGGATGCTCCAGCTCCGCGATGAACATCGTGGGCACGCCGTACAACGTGGTGCAGCGCTCTTCGCTCACGGCCTCCAGCACGGCGCCGGGCTCGAAACCCTCGGACGGGTAGACCATCGTGGAGCCGTGCGTGATCGCCGCCAGGTTGCCGATGACCATGCCGAAGCAGTGATAGAGAGGGACCGGGATACAAATGCGGTCCTCGTGCGTGAGCTTCAGCGCTTCCCCGACGAAGTAGCCGTTGTTCAGGATGTTGTGGTGCGTGAGCGTCGCACCCTTCGGCATGCCCGTCGTGCCTGATGTGAATTGGATGTTGATGGCATCGTCGAACTGCAGCGTCTCCGCGAGCGCGCGCACGCGGCTCGCGTCCGCGGATGTGCCAGCATCCATGAGATCCTGGAAGCGAAGCATGCCCGCCTCCGTCTCGGCCCCGAGATGCACGACGAACTCCAGCGAGGGCAGCTTCTCGGACCTCAGTGCTCCGGCACCGGCGTCGTCGAGCTCCGGCGCGAGCGAGCGCAGCATGCTCAGGTAGTCGCTGGTCTTGAAGCTCGCTGCGGTAATGATTGCGCGGCACTCGACATTGTTGATGGCGTAAGCCAGCTCGGTGAGGCGATACGCCGGGTTGATGTTCACGAGGATGAGGCCGGCCTTGGCGGTCGCGAACTGCGTGATGGTCCATTCCGCATTGTTCGGCGACCACATGCCGACGCGATCGCCCGGCTCCAGTCCGAGCGACAACAGGCCCGCGGCACACCGGTCGACGCGTTCGCGAAGCTCCGCATAGCTCCACCGGATCGATTGGTGCCGGACCACGAGCGCTTCACGGTCCGAGTGCTGCTCCGCTGCGCGGTCGAGTTCCCGCCCGATCGTCGTGTCTAGGAACGGCGTGGAGAAAGCGCCATGCACGTAACTCCGGTTCACCGTGGGGGCCAACTCCGAACCACGCGCGTACTCAGGATCGAGTCGAGCTGCGGGTACGTCCGCGTGAGGTATGTGCTGCCGATGGCGGAGATCGAGTCTTGCATGTCGCCCGGTTGACCGTACGCGCCGTACAGTCCGTCGACGACGTCCATGCCGGTATTGACGCGGCCGATCGGAGGGAAGCCGAGAACGCCCCCGGACGCGTAGTCGTCGAGCCGCGAATTGTCCGCGAGGTTGATGAAGAGCTGAAACGACCGCGTACGCCGTCCGGCCCTCGCGAAAGCCACGGTGCCGCGGGCGTTGCTGTCTACGACAGGCTCGTCGTCGATCCCCCTCTCCTGCCAGAGCGAGTCGAGCACGGGTTTTCCGGTGAGGCCCCACTGCGCGACGAATCCGGGCACGACGCGGTAGAAGCGGGCCCCCGCATAGAAGTCGTTGGCCATCAAGTAGTGGGCCCGGTCAACCGCGAGCGGCGACCACTCGCGGTACATCGTGATCTCGATGGGACCTTCGCTCGTCTCCATCGCGACTACGAACGAGTCGGGCGCGTGTGTGTTCAACTCCTCATAGCTAGGAGTCCAAATGGTGCTGCCCGGCATGCAGGCGGCGAGCGCTAGCACGAGTACCGAGAGAGAAGCTGCCGCCGACGTTCGCGGCCATGACTTCACCCTAATCTCTGCCTTCTTCACGATGCCCCACGCCGTGTTCGAGTCTTCCCGAGGGGACACGTTGACGGGCGGTGGCGCTGGCCGCCAGGGGCCGCCAATATCCCCGTCCTACACGCCTGTCCAACCCCCACAGTGAGGAATCGTGACGATGGATGGCGCAATCGTCGTGCGAGCGAACGGTGGAAGCGAAGTCCTCGAGTGGACTCAGTCCGATCCGGGCCAACCCGGTCCGGGTGAGGTGCTCATCCGCCATACCGCGGTGGGCCTCAACTATATCGATGTCTATCAACGGGAGGGGCTGTATCCGCTGGAGCTCCCGTTCACGCCTGGGATGGAAGGCGCCGGCACGGTCGAGGCCGTCGGACCCGGCGTCGATAATGTCGCCGTCGGCGATACGGTCGCCTATTGCCTGGAAGTCGGCAGCTACGCCGAATACGCCACCGTCCCGGCGTGGAAACTGGTGCGGGTGCCCGACGGCGTGCCGCTGGATATCGCCACGGCATTGCAATTGCAGGGCATGACCGCCCACTACCTGACCCATTCGCTTTTTCCGCTGGCCGAAGGGCACACGTGCCTGATCCACGCCGGGGCCGGCGGCATGGGGCAGTTGGCCATCCAGCTTGCCAAGATGCGCGGCGCCGAGGTCATCGTCACCGTCGGCAGCGAGGAAAAGGCCGAAATCGCCAGGCAACGCGGCGCCGATCACGCGATCCTCTACCGCGACGTGGATTTCGCCGACGCGGTACTGGAAATCACCGGCGGGCTCGGCGCCGACGTGGTCTACGATTCGGTCGGCAAGGATACGATTGCGGGCAGCCTCAAGTGCCTCAAAGCCCGGGGCATGCTGTCCAACAACGGCAACGCCTCGGGACCCATCGGTGCCTTGGACCCGTTGGACCTGGCCGAGGCCGGCTCGGTGTTCTTCACCCGCCCGCATTTGGCCAGCTATATCGCGACACCGGAAGAACGCAACCAGCGCGCCGACGACCTGCACCGGCTCTACCGGGAAGGCAAGCTGACGGTGACCATCGACCGGGAATTGCCGCTCAGCATGGCAAAGGCGGCGCACGACGTCATCGAAGAGCGGCAGTCGAAGGGTAAGATTCTGTTGAAGACGTGAAACGGCCCGTCAAAGCCCGTGGGCCAATATCCAGGCGATAGCCGACGTCGGTTGGTAATTCAGCGGTGTGCAAGGGTGGGCATCGGTCGGCTTGTGGGACATCAACCTTGAGATCGAAAAAGGCCAGATCTTCGTCATCATGGGCCTTTCGGGATCGGGAAAATCCACCCTGGTCCGCCACCTCAACCGCCTCATCGACCCGACGGAAGGCGCCATCTACGTCGGCGGCATCGACGTCTCATGAAGACCCTGGAAAACGACACCGTCAAATCCGTATTGATCGAGCTCAATGTCCATCTGGAAGAACACCGGAGCCGAATTACCGGCGTCGCTGAGCCATGGCCTTATCCCCCTTCTGGTGCCTCAGAATACCGCCCTGCGGATCAGGTTCAAGCCGATGACGGACAACACCACCAGCATCACCTTGCGGAAGGTTTCCTGGTCGATGTACTGGCGGATTTTCTCGCCGATGCGGATGCCGATCATGCCCGGCACGCAGGCGGCGAAGGACAGCCCAATCACGTCGCCGGCGAAGATGCCGTTACGCCAATAGGCGAAGGTAAACGGTATGGCCAGCGAAAACCACACCAGCCCGACGGTGCGCACGAAGGTGTCCTTGTCGAGCTTCAGCATCATGAAGTACATCATCATCGGCGACCCCCAGATGCCGGAGATGCCGCCCAGAAGCCCGCCCATGGCCCCGGCCAGCGGCGCGGCCCATTTTTCGGTCTCGGGCTTCAAGGGATGCACCCGGGGCTTTATCAGGTTGGAAGCCGAAAAAAGAACGACGAAAACCCCCAGGATCCCGAACAGGACCGCCGTATCCATGGCGACAATCAGCTCGGCGCCGATGAACAGGAAGATCAGCGCCATGACGATCATCGGCCAGAAACGGCTCAGGGGTTGCAGCAGGTTCCCGGCCTGCAGCGACAGCCATAGGTTGGTGATCAGGATCGGCGCCACCAGAAGCCCCAGCACCGTCAACGGTGGCAGGAAGTTCAACAAGATCGCCAGGGTGACAATCGGCAGGCCCAGTCCGACGACGCCCTTGACGACGCCGCCGATGATCAGGGCGCCCGACATGATGGCGAGCATGATCCAGTCGTATCCGAACATCGCCGATCAGCTTTCCGGGTAATGGGCGGTTTCGGTGGCCAGCGCGGCAAGCGTATCGGGCCGGCTGAGTTTCGGCGCCGCCGTCTCAAGGACCATGGCGCCGCTGTCGACGACAATCGGTTTGGCGAAAATTCCGACCCGGGGCTTGAGGAAACCGTTCATCTCGCCGGCGTTGTCGATCAGGCCGCGGGCCGCGCAGCCTTCCATCCAGCAGCCGGCGTCGCTGGCCACCCCGTTGCCGAGGACCGGCGTCATTCCCCGCTCGCGGATTTGGCGAAGACCCTGGGCCAATACCTGCAGCCCGCCGGCCTTCATCAGTTTCAGCTTGATATAACTGGCGGCGCCGATGTCGGCGGCGCGGTCGATGTCGGCCGGGCCGTAGATGGATTCGTCCAGCATCATCGGCACGTCGGCGGCTTCGGCGACGGCCACAGCGGAGTCCCAGTCGCCGGCCGGGCACGGTTGCTCGAAAAGCTCAATGTCTTCGGGCCTGAGCGCCGAGACGAACCCGACGGCGTCTTTGAGCCCGTACCCCTGGTTGCCGTCGAGGCGGATCAACGCCCGGCCGCCGACGCGGTCCTGTATGAAGCGGACGCGCTTGGCGTCGGTATCGGCGTCGAAGCCGACCTTGACTTTGAGCGTCGAATAGCCGTCTTCCAGCCGCGCCTCGATCTCGCCGGTGATGGTGTCCTCGTCCATGGCGTTGATGATCGCCAGCAAGGGCACCGATGTCCGCTCGGTGACGTCGAGCAGCGGATGGCCTTCCAGCATCTCGACCGCGGTCATCAACGCCGTCGCCGTGAACGGGTGGCTGGCGTGTTCGGCCTGGATCAGTTGCTTGGCCTCGGCGGCCTCCTTGCCGGCGATCCGCTTGCCCAGGCCGCGGGCGACGCGCCAGCAACCATCGATGGTCTCCTCGGTATAGCCGGTAAGGATGGTGGCCTCGCCGAAGCCTGTGCCACCGCCGTCCTCGATCACGGCAAGGACGGTATCGAAGGCCCCGACGACGCCCATGGCCAGCTTGTAGGGCTCGATCAGCGGCAGCGAGAAGCGGTAAAGGGTGACGGTGTCGATCAACATGGCCGACGATCATATCCGTGGGCGACGGTGGGGAACACCGCTAATGGACCCCCGCTGGCGCGGCCCGCGAAACCCCCTATACTCGCACTATGCAGGGAACGCTTTCCGTTTCGATCTGGCGCGGGGGAGAAGCCGGGTCTTTCCAACCCTACGAGGTCCCTAGGCGGGACAACCAGACGGTCCTCGACGTGGTCACCTACGTCCAGCGCAAGCTCGACGGTTCCCTGAGCTACCGCTTCGCGTGCCGGGTCGGCATGTGCGGGTCGTGCGCGATGATGGTTAACGGCCGCCCCCGGTGGACCTGCCGCACCCGTGTTTCCCGGGTCGCCTCATCGGGAAAACTCACCATCGCGCCGTTGCGCAACCTTCCGGTGATCAAGGATTTGACGGTGGACATGACGGATTTCTTCGACAAATGGGCCAAGGCCGGTGGCGTCTTCAAGCCAACGGCCACCCGCGCCGAAGATTTCGCCGCCATCCGGCCCACCGATTCAAAACGCCGCCACGCCGACGCCGGCATCGAATGCATCGGCTGCGGCATCTGTTACGCCGCCTGCGACGTCGTCGCCTGGAAGCCCGGTTACCTGGGCCCGGCGGCGCTCAACCGGGCCTGGACTTTGGTCAACGATGCCCGCGACGGCAATGGGGCGGCCCGGCTTCGGGCCGTGGCCGGCGACGACGGCTGCCTTGCCTGCCATTCCCAGCAGGGCTGCCAGGAACACTGCCCCAAGCATCTGAACCCGACGGCCGCCATCGCCGGGCTGAAACGGGCCGTCGCCGTGGCGGCCCTGAAAGGCAGGCTGTGAGCGCCGAAAAGCTCCAGACTTGTCTGTGGCTGGTGCAGCGCATCAGCGCCTCCGTGCTCGCCGTCGCCGTCGCCGTGCACCTGATCACCATCATCGCCGCCGTCCAGGGCGGGCTCACGGCGGCCGAGATCATCGCCCGGGTTGGCGGCAACGGGGCCTGGGCGGCGTTCTACGGCGTCTTCGTCGCCGCCGCCGCCGTCCATGCCCCCATCGGGGTGCGCACCGTGTTGCAGGAAATGACGCCGCTACCAAATTTCTCCGTCAACGCGCTGTCGGCGTTGTTCGGGATCGGGCTCCTGATCATGGGCCTCGACGCGGTCAGCATCCTTTACCGGCTGGGGGGCGGGTGATGAGGCTGCAATACATGCGCCGTGACCATCCGACGTGGTGGGCGTTCGCCGTGCACCGGTTGTCGGGGGTCGGCCTGGCGCTGTTCCTTCCGGTGCATTTCTATGTCCTGGCGCTGGCCATCGAGGGCGAGGCAAGGCTGGAGTCCTTCCTCGTCTGGTCGTCGCAGCCCTGGGTCAAGGTCGCCGAGGCCGGGTTGATTTTTTTATTGGCCGCGCACCTAACCGGCGGGGTGCGGCTGCTGGCGCTGGAATTCCTGCCCTGGCGGGACTGGCAGAAGACCCTGGTGGCGGTGTCAGGGGGGTTGAGCTTCGGCGCCGGACTGTTGTTTTTAGTCAATGCCTATTGACGTAGCCATGCTCGTGATGGGCGCCTTGCCGCCGCCCTCGCGGTCGGCGCCACCGGTTTCGGCGACGCGCTGATCGCGGCCGCGTTCTGGCTGCACGTCATGGGGCCGAGCGAGGCAGTGCTGCTGATCGTCGCCTGCGGGGTGACGATTTGCGCCATCAACCAGGTTATTCTCCGGGACAAGCTCGATACCTCTCGACTGGTGCCGTTCCTAGCCGGCGGCGTGCTCGGTGGGTTCGCGGGCCTGTCCGGTGTTCTGCCGACGATCTGGTCCGGGCTTCGCGCCTGGCCGAAGGCCCGCCAGCGTGGCACCTATCAGCCCTATGTGCTGACCATGCATGGGCTGGCCCTGGTTTCCCTCGCCGTCGCCGGTCTCGTCGACGTCAAAATGGGCGAGCGGTATCTGTGGTGCCTGCCGGCGCTGCTCGTGGGCACCTGGGTCGGGCTCAAGCTCTACGGACACTTGAACGAAGTGTGGTTCCGGCGGCTGGTGCTGGGCCTGTTCTTCGTGTCCGGCGTGGCGTTGATTGTCGGCGCGGTGGGGGCGGGCTCTTGAATTCCGGCCTTCGCCGCTTGGATGACAAGCAATTTCAACGTATCGTTCTGGTGTTGCTGCTGGTTTTGGGCGCCATACTGCTTATCTGAATGGGCGTAGGAGGAGGATCATGAAAGTCGATCTTGAGGCCTTGGAGGAAACGGCGAAGCTTCTCTACATCCGCGCCCTGAAGGTGCTGCCCGACGACATCAAGGACGGGTTCGAGAAGCTCGACGCCGCCGAGACCGACGCCACTGGCAAATCCATCCTGGCGACGATGATCAAGAACATCGACGTCGCTGAGGATACGGACAACCTTCTGTGCCAGGACACCGGCATCCCCATCTACAACATCACCATCGGCCGCGGCGTCGAGGTCGACGGCATCGATTTGAAAGCCGCCATCCGCAAGGGATGCGAAAGGGCGACGACGGAATATCCGCTCAGGTCTTCCATCGTCCATCCGATGACCCGGGAAAACGAGCATACGTCCTGCGGCCACCGGGTCCCCGTCATCACCGTCGATTTTTCAGATCAACCCGACGAGCTGGTGATCGAGATGATCCCCAAGGGGTCGGGTTCGGAGAACGGCTCGTTCCTGAAGATGTGCATTCCCGCCGAAGGCGTCGGCGGCATCATGACCTTCGTCGTCGACAAGGTGATAGAAGCCGGTGGCAAGGTCTGCCCGCCGACCATCGTCGGCGTCGGCGTCGGCGGCACCGCCGATTTGTGCACCAAGCTGGCCAAGATCGCCGCCATCCGGCCGCTGGGCAGCGTCTGCGGCGACCCGGAGGGGGCGAAGCTGGAATTAGAACTGACCGACGCCGTCAACAGCCTCGGCATCGGGCCGCAGGGGCTGGGCGGCGATTCGACGTCGTTCGCGGTGCACGTGGAAACGGCGGCCACCCATATCACCATGAACCCGGTGGCCGTCAACATCCAATGCCATTCGGCGCGCCGCGCCCGGGCCACCTTAACCCCCGACGGCGTCGAGATAGGATTTTAGAGGAGGACGGCATGGCCGAGCACGAATTCACCATGCCCATCTCCGAAGACGACGTCCGGAAACTCAAAACCGGCGACCACGTGGTGCTGCAGGACACGTTGTTTGGCCTCCGCGACGCGACCCTGATCCACATGTTCGATAAGGGCCGCGAGACGCGTCTCGACCTCGACGGCCACGCCGTCATCCACACGGCGCCGAACCTCAAGAAAGTGCCGGTCAGCAATTCGTTCCCGGCCGGGTATCAGTCGATCTGCATCGGCACCACCACGTCGGCCCGCATGGAACGGTTCACCCGGCCGTTGATGGAAAAAAACGGCGTGCGCATGATCATCGGCAAGGGCGGGCTCGGGGACGACAGCGCCAAGGCGTTCAAGGACTTGGGCGGCGTTTACCTGGCCATCACCGGCGGCACGGCGGCGCTGGAAACGACCTGGATCGAGCGCATCCTCGACGTCGACATGGACGACCTCAACCCGGAAAGTCTGTGGCAGTTCGAGATCAAGGACTTCGGGCCGCTACTGGTGGCCATGGACGCTCATGGCGCAAGCCTCTATGACGCCGTCAACGACCAGGCCCGGGACCGCCGCGCCGAGGCGCTGGCCCGCATGGGCGTTGAAAGTTGACGGCTTTCGAGACTCTCGAAACCGATGTCCTGATTCTCGGCGCCGGGGGCGCCGGGCTGTTCGCGGCGCTTCATGCTTCCAACGCCCAGCCGGACCTGTCGATCACCGTCGCCGTCAAGGGGTTGCTGGGTAAATGTGGCTGCACCCGCATGGTCCAGGGCGGTTATAACGTCGCGCTCGCGCCGGGGGATTCCGTTGAGCGTCATTTCATGGATACCGTGGAAGGCGGGAAATGGTTGAACGACCAGGACCTAGCCTGGACCCTGGTAACGGTGGCCCAGGAACGTGTTCGCGAATTGGAAAATGAATTGGGCTGTTTCTTCGACAGAAACGAAGACGGCACCGTGCACCAGAAGGCCTTCGCCGGACAGACCTTCGACCGCACCGTCCATAAGGGCGATTTGACCGGGATTGAGATCGTCGGCAGGCTTGCAGAACAGGTGTGGGCGCGGGGCTTGAACCGGCTGGAAGACCACCGCGCGGTTGAGATGATACCGTCCATGGACGGTCAGTCCATCTCAGGTGTGTTGATGATCGATATGCGTACCGGCGGTTTTGTTTTCGTTAAAACGCGCGCGGTGTTGTTGGCGACTGGCGGAGGGCCGACCATGTACCGCTATCACACGCCGTCGGGCGATAAGACCGTTGATGGCATGGCGATGGCGTTGCGCGCCGGGTTGGCGTTGCGCGACATGGAAATGGTGCAGTTCCACCCGACCGGGCTGATGGCCGGCAAGGACAC
>ENA-ORDI01001810-ORDI01001810.1-marine-metagenome-genome-assembly--contig:-NODE-1810-length-11228-cov-2.983141_pt1 | contig 11228 bp, 13 predicted proteins | sample MGYA00248628_ERZ508525 | MGnify/ENA primary metagenome ERZ508525 (study PRJEB26195, sample SAMN05422138) | marine metagenome | isolation source: East of Porto Seguro, South Atlantic Ocean | place...
GGAACGGCACGCCAAGGAAATAAAGGGTGACGAAGGCGGCCGCCGCCATGATGACGCCGGCCGGGGTGTTGCACGTGCGCCGCCCGATCCGCCACAGCGCCTGCAGGACAATGGCCACCACCACCGGCTTGACGCCGAGGAACGCGGCCTTGATCAGCGTGCTATCGCCATGCGCCGCGGCCATCCAGGCCAAGAACACGATCAGAAAAACGCCGGGGACGACGAAGGCGGTGCCGGCGACGACGGCGCCCTTGACGCCGTGCAGGCGCCAGCCGATGTAGGCCGCCAATTGCTGCGCCTCCGGCCCCGGCAACAGCATGCAGTAGTTGAGCCCACGCAGGAACGCGCCCTGGTCGATCCAGCGCCGCTTATCGACGCATTCGGTCTGCATGATGGCGATCTGCCCGGCCGGGCCGCCGAAGCTGATGAAGCCGAGCTTGATCCAGAACCGCGCCGCGTCGGCAAAGGAAACCTGTTGGTGTTGGGAAATATTTTCGCCGCCCACGTTCACCCCTCCTTTCCACGGCCCGTCCGGGGCCGGTGAATCAAAGGGCAGAACTTGGGCGGCGTCATCGGGGGGCCGCCTTGGCATCGCCGAGCGTCTGCCACGAGCCCGGCGGGGATTTCATAGCGAAAACGGGGCGTGCGCGCAAGTGGAATGTCGACGCGGTTATACGGCCGGCGGCGGCTGCTCGCGGGTAAAGACCCAGGATTTTTCGTCCGACAGCTCGGGCCGGTAGGCATAGCCGTCCTCGACGAAGGATTTGAGCTGATGCGGCGATTCCAGCCGGTTCTTGATGATGTACCGCGCCATGGCGCCCCGCGCGCGTTTGGCGAACATGCCCAAAACCTTGGCGACGCCGAACTTGACCTCCTTGAACACCGGCGTGATGATCGGGCCCTTGAGGTCACTTACACGGACCGCCTTGAAGTATTCTTTCGACGCCAGGTTGATGACGCTGGAGTCCGGCTGCTTGGTGATCACCTCATTGACCGCCGCCGTCAGCCGTCCATCCCAAAACCCATACAGGTCACCGCCGTGGGGGGGGCGGAACCTGGCCCCCATCTCCAGCCGGTAGGGCTGGATCAGGTCAAGCGGCCGGAGCAGCCCGTAGAGGCCCGACAGGATGCGCAAATGATCCTGAGCGAACGCCATATCGTCCCTGTCCATCCTTCCGGCGTCGAGCCCGACGTAAGTGTCGCCGTTGAACACCAGCGCCGCCTGCTTGGCGTTGGCGGTTGTGAACGGGGTCGAAAACGCCCGGAAGCGCTGAAAGTTGAGGTCCGCCAGCTTGTCCGACAGCTTCATCGTCCGGACCAGGTCCCGGCGGCTAAGCCCGCGCGCCATTTCCACCAGCACTTCCGATTGTTCGAGGAATTCGGGCTGGCTGTGTTTACCCGGCGGGGCCTCGGTTTCGAAATTCAGTTTCTTGGCGGGAGAGATGATGGCAAGCATGGGTTCGGGTCCATCTAGGCGGTTGGGGGCCGGAAAGGTTCGTGCTTTGATATAGACACTTTGCCGATGATCGCAAAGGGGGAAAGGGGGAAAAACGTGATCGACGTCTACGGCCTCGGGAACTGCGACACCTGCAGGAAGGCGCTGAAGTGGCTGGCCGAAAATAACCTCGAGCACCGCTTTCATGATTTCCGCCGGGACGGCCTGGACAGGCAAAAGCTCGGCCGATGGATCGCCGCCGGCGGCTTGGAAACGCTGTTGAACCGGCGCTCCACTACTTGGCGCGGGCTTGCCGATACCGACAAGGACGCCATCGACGGGGACAAGGCGGCGGCCCTGATGGCGGCCCATCCAGCGCTGATCAAGCGCCCGGTGTTCGAAGCGGCTGGCCGCGTCATCGTCGGCTTTAAGGACGAGCAGAAGAAGCTGCTGGCTGGTTGACGCCCGGGCCCTACAGCACCTTGCCCGGGTTCATGATGTCCTTGGGGTCGAGGAACGCTCGGAGCGCTTTCAAGGCGTCCGCAAAACTAATGCCGTCCCCGTTCAGCCGTTCCTAGGTGATGCCGTTAAATTGGATGAAGTAATCGCTGAGGTCGGGGTCGATGCTGGGCGTAACTAGGACGTCGAGGGTGTCCGTTTCCGTCAACGTCTCATCATCTCTGAGCTTCAGCGCCCCGATCTGGACGATCTCCATCTCCTCGCCGGGGCCGCTCCACCGCCGTTGGGAGGCGCCTTCCCAGGACGTCCACTCCAGGTCCATGATGGCGAAGACTCCCCGTTCCGCCATGTTATCCGTCCGCCGGCCCGACGCCGCGCCGCAGCCGGTCGTTGATGGCCCGGCCGAGGCCCCGGTCGGGCACCGGCATCACGGCGATGGCCTCGAAGGGTGGGCCGTCGAGGGCGCGCATCATCGCGAACAGGTTGGCAGCCGCTTCCTCCAGATCGCCGGTGGGGCTCAGGTTCATGGCCTCCTCTGTCCCCCCCGGCGCCCCGGGGCCGAAGGCCAGGAAGCCCTCGCCGGGCTTGGGCTCCTCGGCGTCGAGGCGCAACGGCAAATTAGGCGCGTAATGGCGTTCCTGCATGCCAGGCGACTTCTGCGCGCCGCCTTGGGTGGCCTCGTTCTTTCCTGGGGAGGCGAGGGGGCCGACGACGGCCTCGATGTCTTCCGCCGCCACGCCGCCGGGCCGCAGCAGCACCGGGGAGGAGCCGGACAGGTCGATGACCGTCGATTCGACGCCGACATGGCACGGACCGCCGTCGAGGATCATGTCCGGGCCGCCCTTGCCGGGCCCGGGCAGGGAAAACACCACGTGGCCGGCCGCCGTCGGGCTGATGCATCCGGCCTTGTTGGCGCTCGGCGCTGCCACCGGCACGCCGGCTTCGGCCAACAGCGCCTGGGCGACCGGGTGATTGGGAACGCGGACAGCGACCGTATCCAGCCCGGCACTGACCAGCAGGGCGATGCGGTCGTCCAGACGCGGCAGCACCATGGTCAAGGCCCCCGGCCAGAAGGCTTCGGCCAGGGTTTCGGCCGCCGGGTTGAAGCTGACGGCGGCGCGCGCCTCTCCCAAGTCCCCGACGTGGACGATCAGCGGGTTGAACCGGGGCCGGTCCTTGGCCTGGAACACAGCTGCGACGGCTTCGTCGTTGGTGGCGTCGGCACCGAGGCCATAGACGGTTTCGGTGGGAAAGGCGACAAGCCCGCCTTCGCGGAGGCGCCGGGCGGCGGCAGAAATGTTGTCGGCGTCGGGGGCAACGATGGGGGTTCGGTCGTCGGACACGGTCAGCCGGAGTTCCCGGCCCCCAAGACCCCGGGCCCCTTGGCGACGAAGTGGGAGTTTTCGAACCCGGGCTTGCCGTAATGCAAATCGTTGCCGTCCAGGTCCTGAACGGTGCCGCCGGCGAATTGGAGGATGGCGTGGCCGGCGGCGGTATCCCATTCCATGGTCCGCCCGAGCCGGGGGTAGATATCGGCCGAGCCCTCGGCAATGAGACAGAACTTCAACGAGCTGCCGGCGCTGGTTTCCGAGGCGATGGTGTAATCGGCCAAAAAGATATCGACCTCGGTCGTCCGGTGCGAGCGGCTGACCATGGCCACCAGCCCATCGGCCGGCGCCTCGCGGCATTGGATGAGCCGTTCTTCCTCGTCGCCGACCTGCGCGAAGACGCCTATTTTGGCCCCCCAATAGGTGTGCTTCGTCACCGGCACGTGGATGACGCCGAGCGCCGGCCGGCCGCCGTCGATCATCGCGATGTTGACGGTGAATTCGCCGTTGCGGTTAACGAATTCCTTGGTTCCGTCGAGGGGGTCGACAAGCCAGAAGGGCGCGTCACCGACCACCGGCGCGTTGCCGGCGGCGAAGGATTCTTCGCCGACGATTGGGAACTTGTCGGTGATGCCCTCGCGGATGGAGCGAATAATCAACGCCTCCGCCGCCTTGTCGGCTTCGGTGACCGGCGACGAATCCGCCTTGGTCTCGACGGCGAAGTCGGTCTCGTAGATATTCATGATCTCCTGGCCGGCCCGTTTGGCGACGTCGCCGATCTGTTCCAGAAGGTCCAATGTTATGTTCAGCACCCGTTTTCTCCTTATCCCTTAAAGGCATGATCCCGGGGCCGGGGCCGGATGTCAATTGCCGTCAGGAGTAAGGAATCAGCCGACGGTTCCCCAGATCGACGCCGGGTCGTCCAGGTCGGTGGTGGAAATTTCCAGGGCCGTGAACCGCCAGGCCTTGAAGGTGTCGGACCAGTGGTCCTTGGACAGCCCGGCCTTGGCCTTCAGGTGTTCGACGAAAACCCGGGGCTCGCTTAGCTGCGACCAGACCGAGGGCAGGAACAGGGCCCGTTTCTTACCCTCCTCGATGATCAGGCCGTCGGTGCCGGGGCGAAGCAGGCCAAGGAATTCCTCTTGGCTGGAAAACGCCATCGGCGTTTGCCGACTGAGCACCGAAACCGAAACCTCGAGGCCTAAGACCTCATCAGGCTTCAGGGCCGGGAAGCGGGGGTCTTTGAAGGCGGCGCGGAAGCCGTTTTCGGAGACATCGACGAACAGCGGCCGGTGCGCCTCCGAGGTGCCGATGCAGCCCCGAAGTTTGCCGTCGCGCCGCAAGGTGACGAAGCACGCGCCGTGCTTGGCCAGCTCGGCGGCGCAATCAGCGGGCCCAGCGGGCAGGGCCTTGGCGTGCTCGAGGCCATATTGGATCGAGCCCGCCGCCAGCGCCAACAGGGCTTCCCCGTGCCGGTCCAAGAGCGCCCGGGTGGTGGCGGCGAAGGCGACTTCGTTCCCGTTGTCCGTCTCGTCCCTTTCGTCCCCCTCGTTCGGGGCTTTGGTTTTCTGTTCGGGCTTGTTCCAGGTGACGGTGACGGTACGTTTAGTTGGTGCTTTTTTGCCCTTTGGGGATTCTTTTTCATTTCTCCCTGTCAGGGCTTCGCCCTTTCCCGCCTCTTGAAACATCCACGAGCCGTAGCCGACGACCCGGTCCTTAGGACCGGCGGTGTCGCCGGAATTGCGCATATCCAGGGTCGTCACCGTCAGGCCCCGGCGCTTGGCGATTTCCAGAAGCCCGCCGACCGGGAACCGGCCGCAGGCGCCGTCGCGGGAAATCGCTTCCGGGTCGAGGGTCTCGATGGCCCGGCAGGTCTCGGAATCGATCTTTCGGGCGCTGTCGTAATCGAGGTAGTGGCTGAGGTCTGAACTGACGACGATCAGGGTCTCCGGCCCGCCCCAAAGCGCGTCAAGCACCTCGGCAACCTGCTCCGGGGGGGCCTCGCCGACGACCAGGGGGACGACGGCGAAATCGTCGAGGACAATTTGCAGGAACGGCAGGTGGACTTCGAGGCTGTGCTCTTGGGTGTGGGCGGCGTCGAAGACCTCGACCTGGAGCAGTTCCAGGACCCTCGCCGCCGCCTCCTTGTCGACCGGCACATCGCCCAAGGGCGTGGCGAAGGCGTCGGCGCCCGAAAGCGCCAATCCCTTAACGGCGACGCGGTGGCACGGGCCCAGCAGCACCACCCGCTTGATGACCGACGCGGCGGGTCGGAGCAGGGCATAGGCCGAGGCGGCGACGGCGCCGGAATAGACATATCCGGCGTGCGGCGCGATTAAAGCCTTGGGGACGGGTGCGCCGGCGGTTTTTTCCACGTCGGGCGGGCCGGCGCCGTCAAGAAATTGGCGGACCGTGGCTTCCAGTTCGGCGGTCGAGCCGGGATAGAACTGGCCGGCGACGGCGGCTTCTCTGAGCGAAGGCATGGCAAACGCGCTCCTGGTGTTGATTGTTTAAGTAATGCGGCCTGGCCGCCCTGTAAAGGGATCAGGAGGCCGGATAGCCTTATTATCCGCCGTTGTTGCGCCTGATTTTTCGGTTGGTCCACTTCTTTTCGGCGACGAAGACGGCAACGAGCAGGATGGCCACGCCCAGGAGAATCAGCGGCCCGTAGCTTCCCCCGGGGATGTCGTCCGTGGTACTGCCATGCGCCAAAACCGGCGGAATCAGGGTAAGATATTCCATGATGCGGGATCCTTCGAGGATAACATACCTGTTCGAGTCTAAAACAGTGAGTGAAATGTATTTGTACGCCCTATATTACAAGAAGGAAGACGGCACCTTTGAAGGGCCGGCTGTCGGCCTGTTCGAGAGCGAATTCGAGGCCAGGAACTTCGTCTACCGGGACGCCAGTTGTCCGCGAACGGAATTTGAAATCGTCAAACACGAAGTTCACCGGGACAAGGGCGATGAATAAAATAAACCAAAAAAACGATGACCTCACCGGCGCCTTTCCGGGCCGTTACTGGCACGCCCTCGAAGACGGCCGGGTGCAGTGCGACATCTGCCCGCGGTTCTGCAAACTCCGCGACGGGCAACGGGGGCTTTGCTTCGTCCGCGCGTGTCATGACGGCGAAATCGTCCTCACCACATACGGCCGCTCGTCGGGCTTTTGTGTCGATCCGATCGAAAAGAAGCCCTTGAACCACTTCCTGCCCGGCACGCCGGTGATGTCTTTCGGGACCGCTGGGTGCAACCTGACGTGCAAGTTCTGCCAGAACTGGGACATTTCCAAATCCCGCGAACTTGACCGCCTGCAGGAAAAGGCGTCGCCCGAGATGATCGCCGAGGCGGCGGTAAAGACCGGCTGCAAATCCGTCGCCGTCACCTACAACGACCCGGTGATCTTTCTCGAATACGCCGTCGACGTCGCCCAGGCCTGCCACGAGCGCGGCATCAAGATGGTCGCCGTGACCGCCGGCTACATCTGCGAGGAACCCAGGGCCGAATTCTACCGCTACATGGACGCCGCCAACGTCGATCTCAAGGCGTTCACGGAAAGGTTCTACAAGGAGCTTTGCTCGAGCTCGCTGGCACCGGTGCTGGAGACGCTGAAATACCTCAAGCACGAAACCGATGTCTGGTTCGAGATCACCGACCTGCTGATCCCGGGCGAGAACGATTCCGAGGCCGAGATCGAGGAAATGACCCAATGGATCATGGAAAACCTCGGCCCCGACGTGCCGTTGCATTTCTCCGCCTTCCATCCCGACTGGAAGATGATGGACAAGGAAAACACGCCGAAGGAAACCCTGTCGCGGGCCCGCCGGATCGCCCTCAAGAACGGCATCCGCTACGCCTATACGGGCAACGTCCACGACCCCGAGGGCGACACCACCCTTTGCCACCAGTGCGGCGAGGCGTTGATTGCACGCGACTGGTACGAGATGTCGGCCTGGAACCTAGACGTCGGCGGCAATTATTCCGGCAACTGCCCCAATTGCGGCACCGTCCTGCCCGGCGTCTTCGACGGCCCGCCCGGCGATTGGGGCCGTAAGCGCATGCCGGTCCGTATCGGCGCCGCCTGACGGCAATTCCCAATATCTCCTGCTAACTCCCCCGATAACTCCCAGGGGGGCGACAGGCCCCGTGACAGGTGGGGGGCGAACTGTTAAAAAATCCCGGTTGATTTTTTTCCCCGGCCATCGGAAGCGCGATGTCGAAAAAATGGTTGGCCCTGGCGCTGAAGTTCCTGGTGTCGGGTTTCTTGATCTGGTTTTTGCTGTCCAACATCGACCTTGGCCAAGCCATGGCGCGGGCGGCCGAGGCCGATCCCAAAATGCTTCTCGCCGCGGTGCTTGTCATTTTGGTGCAGGTCGGCGTCGGCGGCGCCCGCTGGGGCGTGGTGATGAACGCCATCGGGGCGCCGTTGGGTTTTATCCGCTCGGCGCAGCTTTTTTACATCGGCGCGTTTTTCAGCCAAACCCTGCCATCGTCCGTGGGCGGCGACGGGGTGCGTATCTACAAGGTCTATAGCCAGGGGCTAGGGCTGCGAAGCGCCTTCAACGGGGTGATCCTGGAACGCGTGGTGACCGTGGTGGCGCTGGTGATATTGGTCGGCGTCACCCTGCCGTGGTTTTTGCCCAGGCTGGACGAAACGGCGAGGGCGATGGCCGGGCCGGGACTGGGCATCCTCGCCTTGGGCGTGGCGGCGGGCTTGTGGTTGCTGATGATGCTGGACCGGCTGCCGGAAACGCTCCGCCGCTGGTGGCTGGTGCGCGGCCTCGGCAATCTGGGCGTCGACGCACGCCGGGTTTTCCTTCATCTCGATCATTTGGCCCCGGCCTTGGCTTTGGGTCTGGTGACCCACGTCAACATCTCATTCTGCGTCTTTCTTCTGGGACTGGGACTGGGGCTGGAGATCACCCTGATCGACTGTCTGGTGCTGGTTCCGACCGTGCTTTTGATCATGACCCTGCCCATTTCCATCGCCGGCTGGGGTGTGCGCGAAACCGCCATGGTGGGGCTTTTCGGCCTCATTGGCGTTCCCGGCGAAGGGGCGCTGGTGCTGTCGGTGCTGTTCGGCCTCGTCGGCATCGCGGCGGCGCTTCCCGGTGGCGCCGTGTGGCTGGCCAGCCGCGACCGTGGGGAGACCATGAACTACCGAACCCCTGATATTGAAAACGGTAACGGGGCACCAGCCCGTTCCGGCGCCGGGGAACAGGACCAAACCCAGCAATAACCCTGCCGGTCAAATGGTTCCAACTTACCAGATAGTGCTCTAAAGTCTGGGCTCCATCGTTCAAACAGAGAGGTCGTTTATGAAAATCGTCTTTTCCGGGCCGGGACTGGCCGCCACCGGGGCCCTGGCGGTCGGTGTCCTCGAGGGCGGAAAGCTGACCCCGTCGGCCGTGGCGCTGGACAAGAAAATCAACGGCGGCCTCCGGCGCGCCATCAAGGCCGGTGACTTTACCGGCAAGGCCAACCAAGGTCTGACCCTGATGGCGCCCTCCGGCACCCGGCTCGACCGGGTCGTCGCCTTCGGCCTCGGCAAGCCCGGCCACCTGGACGAGGGGGCCCTGCACAAGATCGGCGGCGGCATCTATGCCCTGTTGGGCCGATCGGGGTCGAAAACCGCAAGCGTTGCCCTCGACTCCCTGGACAGGGCCAAGATGACGGCCGCTGAGATGGCGGTCTGCATCGCCGAAGGGGCGAAACTCCGGTCCTACCGGTTCGACCGCTACCGGACGAAAAAGAACAACAACAATAATAATAACAGCCGCCCACCGACCCTCGGCGCCCTGACCATCCGCTGCCGGGGCAGCCAGAAGGCAAAAGCCGCCTTCTGGGCCCGGGACAAGGTGATCCAGGGCGTGTTCATGACACGCGATCTGGTCACCGAACCGCCGAACGTGATTTATCCCGAAACCCTGGCCAAGCGGTGCAAGGAACTGACCAAGCTCGGCCTCAAGGTCGAGGTCCTGGGAGAGGCGCAAATGCGGCGCCTCGGCATGGGGGCTCTTCTCGGCGTCGGCCAGGGGTCGGCCAGGGAAAGCAAGCTGGTGGTCATGCAGTGGCTGGGCCTACCCAGGGGCAAGGCGCCCCGGAAAGGACCGCAAGTCCGGGCCACGATGCCGGTCTGTTTCATCGGCAAGGGCGTCACCTTCGATACCGGCGGCATTTCGCTGAAACCGTCGAGCGGCATGGAGGAAATGAAATACGACATGGGCGGCTCGGGCGTCGTCATCGGTCTGATGAAGGCGCTGGCCGGGCGCAAGGCGCGGGTCAATGCCGTCGGCGTCGTCGGCCTGGCCGAGAACATGCCCGGCGCCAATGCCCAGCGGCCCAGCGACGTCGTCACCTCGATGTCGGGCCAGACCATCGAGGTCCTCAACACCGACGCCGAGGGGCGCCTGGTGCTGGCCGATGCGCTGCATTACACCGACACCCGCTTCAAGCCCCGGTTCATGATCGACCTGGCGACCCTGACCGGCGCCATCATCGTATCCCTGGGCAGCGAATACGCGGGATTGTTCGCCGACAACGATAAGCTTGCCGAACAGCTCACCGAAGCCGGCAAGAAGGTCGGCGAGAAGTTGTGGCGGATGCCCTTGGGCGAGGCCTATGACAAGTTGCTGAAGTCCGATATCGCCGACATGAAGAACATTTCCGGCGGCCGCGGCGCCGGGTCCATCACCGCGGCCCAGTTCCTGCAACGCTTCGTCGGCCGCACCCCGTGGGCGCACCTGGACATCGCCGGCGTCACCTGGGCCAAGAAGGACCTGTCCACCGCGCCCAAAGGGGCGACGGCGTTCGGCGTCAGGCTACTGGACCGGCTGGTCGCCGACCATTACGAGACGAAGTAGGGGAGTGGTTCGGCCCGCGACAGGGCGGGACCGACAATCGTGACCGAAATCGCCTTTTATCACCTGGAAAAATCGCCGCTGGAGCAGGTGTTGCCGAAGCTCCTGGAAAAGACCCTCGGGGCCGGCAAGCGGGCCCTGGTTTTGGCCGGCTCGGAGCAGTGCGTCGAGGCGCTGGCGGGGCTTCTGTGGACCTATGAACAGGGCTCGTGGCTGCCCCACGGCACCGAACAGGACGGCTCGCCCGAGGACCAGCCGGTATGGCTGACGGCCGCGGACGATAACGCCAACGGGGCCGAGTTCCTGTTCCTCACCGACGGCGCGACTTCCGCGCACATCGGCGACTATGAGCGCTGCTTCGAACTGTTCGACGGCCGCGACGCGGCCGCCGTCGACGCCGCCCGGGGGCGGTGGAAATCCTACGGCGAGGACGGCCATGACCTGACCTATTGGCGCCAGACCGGGGCCGGCGGCTGGGAGAAGAAAGAGGACTGAGAAGGGGTTAGGTAAGAATGAACTTCAACCCCGCGACCACGAGCGCCAGGGCCAACAGCCGGACCCGCACTGCGCATTCCTGGACCAAGTCTTCGGCCTGGTGGTGATTACCGGCTAGGCTCAGGGCATAGCCGTAAAGCCTCGGCAAATAGGCCTCGATTCTTGCGCTCTCCGTCACTGGATCTCCCCGTCCCTGAGGCTACATTTAAGAATCGCCTAATGTGGTGGGCGGCACAAGTCCAGGGTACGGGAATGGGCTGCACCGACAGGGCGTTTGTGGCAATTTGAGAGCTCCGCATCGCGAAAGGGGGGAGGGACGCCATGACCCAACGCTGGAAAAACCGGCCCGAGGGTTCGACCTGGGGTGATTGGGGCGAGGACGACCAGAAGGGGAGGATGAACCTGTTGACGCCCGAGCGCGTCAAGGCCGCCGCCGGCGAAGTCACCGAGGGCTTGAGCTTCTGCCTCAGCCTGCCGCTCGACCTGCCGGGCGGCAACGCCATCAACCCGAAGCGCCACCCGCCCGAATTCAAGCCCGTGTTCGTCGGCGAGGACGTCTACTTCAACTACGTCTGGGATAAAGTCAAACCCGGCGATAAGGACGTCAGTTGCGACGAGGCGGTGACCCTCTATTCCCAGTATTCGAGATCG
>ENA-ORDI01001811-ORDI01001811.1-marine-metagenome-genome-assembly--contig:-NODE-1811-length-11226-cov-3.372859_pt1 | contig 11226 bp, 10 predicted proteins | sample MGYA00248628_ERZ508525 | MGnify/ENA primary metagenome ERZ508525 (study PRJEB26195, sample SAMN05422138) | marine metagenome | isolation source: East of Porto Seguro, South Atlantic Ocean | place...
TTGGCTATTCCCCTCAGTTTCTCGGTTTTGCTCCAGCATCTGATCCACGAATTGCCCAAAAAGCCGGTACTGCTGCAGAAGGGTTCATCAGTAATATCTACATGATACCGCCCCAGCATCCTGAACATCCTTCTGCTGTTCTCTACCGTGAGTTGCTTCAGAAGTATGATTCGGAGCACCAGATGGGGTTCTACAATTTCTACGGATTTGCCGCAGCACAAGTTCTGGTTGAGGGACTCCATTTAGCTGGGGCAGATCTGACAAGAGATGGTCTCGTGGAAGGGATGGAGAAGATGAAAGAATTCCGCGGTAGTCCACACCCTGCGATTACCTATGGACCGGGTGATCGAGCCGGCGGATCTAAGACAATTGTTCTACAGGTTAAAGATGGTACTCCAACCCCAGTTACGCGGTTTGTAGGAGAGTGAGCTCCATCCGGTTTTACCGGCAGGAGATACAGCACCGAAATATTGTTCTCAGCTAAAGATCTCTACGTTCGTTTTGACGGGCTCGTCGCCCTAGATAATTTTTCCCTAACTGTTGCTAAGGGAGAAATCGTTGCTGTGATCGGTCCCAACGGTTCTGGCAAAACTACGTTCTTTAATACCATATCTGGTTTTGTTTCTCCTGAGAGAGGACAAATCATGTTTAATGCAGTAGACATCACCAATATTTCCCCTCATAAAGTAGCTGAACTCGGCATTGCTCGGACATTTCAGAATCTAGAGCTTTTCCCCTATTTGACGGTTATGGAGAATGTTTTAGTGGGATTACATGAAAGGATCTCTAAGAGACAGGCTTTAGTGAATATAGTATCAAGAGCTGAACGTCAACGCCAAGAATTACTTGTCCTTGAGATACTTGATTTTATGGGGATATCCGGATTTGAAAAGAGCCGCCCCGCAGGAATGCCTTTTGGAATCCAGAAGCTTGTGGAGCTGGCAAGAGCTCTTGCGGTTAAGCCCAAGCTTATTATGCTTGATGAACCGGCAGCCGGGATGAATGAGCAGGAGACAGCTGAAATAGGAAAGATCATAACCGATATACGGGATGAACTTAAGATAACAGTGTTGTTGGTCGAGCATGATATGAACTTGGTAATGGGAATTTCTGATCGTGTGGCCGTACTGAATTCAGGAAAACTATTAGCTGAAGGTGCGCCTGATTTAGTTAAAACAGATCCCCAAGTACTGGAGGTATTTCTCGGTACCGAACACGAAGGAAACGGCCATGCTTGAGCTTCGCGGTGTAGAAACTTTTTACGGTAAGATAAAAGTATTACACGGTGTCGGTATATCTATCAAGAAGGGGCAGTTTGTTACCCTGTTGGGCTCCAATGGTGCCGGAAAGACGACTCTCTTACGAACTATCAGCGGAGTGGTTCAAGCCGAGTATGGTGAAATTATGTTTGAGCGTCGCCGGATCGAAAAACTTGATCCGGAGGACATCGTCCGTCTTGGTGTAGTACATGTCCCTCAGGGACGGATGGTATTCACTGAGTTGTCGGTGGCAGAAAACTTAAAGCTGGGAGGGTATAAGGCACAACAAAAGGAAAGATTTGATGAGGTGTTGAGTTTATTTCCAGTGTTAGAAGATAGACTTGGCCAATACGCCGGCACTCTATCCGGAGGTGAGCAACAAATCCTTGCCATAGGAAGAGCCCTCATGGCTGATCCGAAAATCCTGCTTCTTGACGAGCCGTCGCTGGGCCTGGCGCCGCAACTGGTTCAGGAGATCATGGGAATCCTGAAGAACCTAAACGAAAAGGGATTAACCATCCTGCTGGTGGAACAAAATATCCATCTTGCCCTAAGCATAGCTGATTATGCTTATGTAATGAAGAACGGCAAAATATTTATGAGTGGTGAACCTGATATTATTAAGCAGGAAGAGAAAGTTAGAGAGTCTTACTTGGGTGAGGGGAAAGGTAAGTACACCAAGCGAGCTAAAATATGGGGTCGTCAGTGAGTCAAGCTCTTCCACAGAGAATACAGACCGTGCCGGAAATGCTGGCGTGGTGGAATCAACAGATACCCGACGCTGAGGCACTTTATCATAAGGATAAAGGTTGGTGGGAGCCGCTGACATGGCGGGAATATCAAGAACGGTCAGATTCCATTGCTGCAGGACTTATCTCTATTGGAATCACTTCCGGTGACCATATTGCCATACTTTCTCAAACAAAACTGGAATGGATTTTGGCCGATATTGCTATCATGAGTTGTGGTGCTGTAACTGTCCCAATATACCAGTCCAACACAGCTGAACAATGTGAGTATATCATCGGACACTCAGAGTGCTCTGCCATCTTCATTGAAGATCAAGAGCAGTTAGACAAACTTCTGGAGATATGGGATAGTGTTCCTCACGTGAAGAAGGCTGTCGTTTTTGATCGCTATAAGTGCAATGATTTCCGTGTCATTCCATTCCAAGATTTAGAAAAGCTAGCAGAAGATTTGGAAAGTTTACTGAAGCGTAGAGAGAATATCAGGCAGGAGGACACGGCTACTATTGTCTATACGTCAGGCACCACTGGGCCACCAAAAGGAGTGGTTTTAAGTCATGGGAATGTGGTTTTTATGGCTCGACAGATTGCGACTTCCCTAAAACTGACCCCAGATGATCTATCTATTGCTTATCTTCCTATGGCACACATTGCAGAACGAATGGTAGGCTCATTTATCAAGTTAGCGAGTGGAGCCCAAACAGCTTTTGCTGAGAGCATGGATGATCTTATCTTCAATATGAAGGAAGTGGGCCCAACTTTTCATTTTGGTACACCACGAGTGTATGAAAAATTCCACTCCAAAATCACATCAGCGATTGATGATGCGACTCGTTTTCAGAAAGTTATATTTAGTTGGGCGGAAAAGGCTGGTTGCCGGGAAAAGGATTTACGTCTGCAGCATAAACCTTTGCCGTTATATCAATTGTTGCTTCATTCACTCCTCGACTGGATGGCCTTACGAAAGGTCCGGGATTTCATGGGCGGTAATTTAAATTTTCTTGTTTCAGGTGGAGCTCCTATCAGTCCTGAGATTCTTTCCTGGATGCAGAACATGGGGTTGAATGTATTTGAAGTGTATGGATTGACGGAATCTTCGGGCCTAATATCTGTGAATCTTGCTGACGACAATCGCTTAGGTTCAGTAGGTAAAGTTGTACCTGATACTGAGATGCGCCTTGCTGTAGACGGAGAAATCCTTACCAGGGGAGATCATGTCTGCCAAGGATACTTGGGAGATCAGGAGGCGACTAGTGAACTCATTAGCGATGATGGATGGCTTAGTTCCGGTGATATAGGAAAAGTGGATGAAGACGGCTATCTCTGGATCACAGATCGAAAGAAAGACCTGATCATCACTGCTGGGGGAAAGAACGTGGCGCCGCAGAACATTGAAAATCTCATGAAAACATCTCGCTATATCAGCCAATTTGCGGTCTTTGGTGACAGGCGGAAATACCTCGTTGGACTGCTGACCCTGGATGAAGATGAAATCACCAAGTTCGCCCGAGACAGCAGAGTGATATACAAAGATCTGAGGGATTTATCTCAGCAGAAGGCAGTCAAGAACTGTATTTCTAAAGAGATTTCACGGCTCAACGGTGAGTTGGCATCTTACGAAACAATAAAAACATTTCATATATTGGAGGAGGACTTTGACCAGGACAAGGACGAGATTACGCCCACTTTAAAGGTCAAGCGGAATGTTATTGAAAAAAGATATGGCCATTTTATAGAGGAAATGTATGTCAGTAACTAGGAAATTGCTGCAACTCTTACTATTTGGTGTATTAACCTGCTTAATACATGCTCAGGAACCCTCTACTTGGCAGGTTATCCAAGAGCAGATATGGAATGTGAACTGTATCGGCTGTCACATTGATGGAACAACTTTTGCGGAACAGTCGGACCTTATACTCACAGAAGATGCGGCTTACGAAGAACTCATCAATGTAGTTCCCAATAACAGTACCGCTGCGGAAGATGGGTTAGTCCGCGTGGGGACAGAAGGGCTGCTGAGCCTTTACAACAGCTTCCTCTGGGAAAAGATCAATGCACCCGAGCAAGAGCATTTCTACTCCGATCATCCCTACTATGGAGCCATAATGCCTCTGGGTTTACCAGTTCTAACCCATGGTGAATTAAATTTTATAGAGGAATGGATTCTAGGCGGTGCCCCTGAAGAAGGCGTCGTCGCAGATACAACCCTGCTGGATGACACCACACGATATGAACCCCCGGAATTTGTACCTCTGGCACCCCCTGAATTCGGACTGCAGCTGCAGCTTGGACCTTTTGACGTTCCCCCCAATTTTGAAAGGGAATTTCTCTACTGGGTACCATTGGATTCTCTTGAGTTTATTTATATAAAAAGATTTGAAATTATGATGCGTCCGGGGAGCCACCACTTTATTGCTTACACATTCCGGAATGATATTCCCCCCTGGTTGCTCCCTGAACCTTTTGTTTATCGGGATCTACGGGATGAATTCGGGAACTACATTGATGCAAACTTAATCCAGATGCTGTATCACTCATTTGGTGTCGGGACGCAGTGGCCACAGTTAAACTACCATTTTCCCCCGGGAACTGCCCTAAAACTTGACGTGTCAAGAGGTCTCGATCTCAATTCTCATTACATTAACCAATCAGACACCACTTACCAGGGTGAAGTGTATCTCAACATTCATTATGCAGAACCGGATGAAGTGGAAGCTATCGCTCACACTCTGGCATTAAATAACCGGGATTTTATACTGCCTCCCCATGATACGACAACAGTAACAAGAACGTATTGGATCGATGAGGTGTATGGGCAACCGATAAATGTATTTCAGCTGTTTTCTCACGCTCATGAACATATGCTGGACTTTCAGGTGTACATTGTCGGGGGTGAGCAGGATGGTGAGCTGGTTTATTTTTCTAATGACTGGCAACATCCGCCGATCCTGGAACTGGATCCTCCGCTTTACCTGGATACAGACCAAGGACTTGAGTTGGTTGCAACCTATTACAACTGGACAGACGAACCCATTGAATTTGGTCTGCTTGGATCAGATGAGATGATGATCCTGTTCGGATATTATTATACCGATGAGGAAAGTTCTGTGGAGCTTAATCCTGCCTTGCCCGATGTGTTGACATTACATCCGGTTTATCCGAACCCTTTCAATGCTCGAACGGAGATTCGCTTTCAACTCCCGTCGCAGCGGAAAGTTGAACTGACGATTCATGATCTGTTGGGCCGTCAGGTGAAGAGTCTCACTCAAGATGTTCTGCCAGCGGGGGAACATGCAGCTTTTTGGGGCGGCCGCGACGAGGAAAATCAGATGGTTTCTTCTGGGATTTATATTATAAGATTAGAATCCGGCGAACAGCGAGTGGTGAGGAAAATTTTATTCCTAAAATAGGTGCTATTTTTTTTAGTGCTTAAAGCACCTTGCCCCGGTAAACACCATGGCGATCCCATGTTCATCACACGCCTCAATAACCTCTTCGTCCCGGATAGATCCTCCCGGTTGTATGACTGCCTTGATTCCTGTCTCCGCTATCTGATCTATAGAGTCACGAAAAGGGAAGAAGGCGTCTGAAGCGAGAATGCTCCCATCAAGATAGTCTCCCGATTTGCGGACAGCGATTTCTACCGCATCTACCCGCGAGACTTGACATGCTTCAGCACTTTCCAGCCGAAGAGCATGTCGACCATGTTCTTATCCGACGGTTTTACTTTTGTCACAGTAGTAAGGTCGTCAAGCACTATTGTTTTGACATCTGTCTCCTGAACCAGCAGCCCGCCATCTACATATTTGTATTCCAATCTGGGGTCGCGACTTTCAAGCTGACCGATTTCTAATACCCGGAGGTTTTTCTTCTTAGCGAACAGTTCCAGTGCTCCGGCTTCAAAATCTGGCGCCAGCACAATCTCGATAAAGATCTCCCGGAGAGCTTCGGCAATATCAGTCGTGCATGTTCTATTAAGAGCGACAATTCCGCCGAAAGCGGAAAGTGAATCGGCGTTGAAAGCACGATGGAAGCAGTCTGTGATATCTTCTCCTGTGGCGACACCGCATGGATTAGCATGCTTGACCACCACACATGGCTATGACATTTCCTCAACGATTCTTGCGGACAGTCCTGTATAGTTTTCCGGTGACAAATTAAGTAGCACATTTCTTTCGTTGTCCGGGAGATTGAGTGACTGTACAAATTCCATTATATCTTCTCGTGTAATCTTTTGTCCGCGAGTCATTTTTTTCAGACGCTCATACGGTTGTGGGTCTCCGGTTTTCCTGAGAATTGTCTGGATAGCTTCAGCCAGTACTTCACAATGTTCGTTTAACTCCTCCCGGATTTTTTTTCGGTTGACAGTGAGTCGTTCTAACCCTACCAGGATGTTCTTACAAGCCAACAGAGAATGAGCCAGCGGTACGCCTTGATTGCGGATGACGGTGCTGCCGGACAGGTCACGCTGCATCCGGGAAACGGGCAGTGTCTGCGCCAGATGAGACAAGTAAGCGTTGGCGATGCCCAGATTTCCTTCAGCGTTTTCGAAGTGGATGGGATTCACCTTATGAGGCATAGTGCTGGAGCCCACCTCACCACTTTTAGTCTTCTGACCGAAAACACCTCTGCTGATGTAGTGCCAAACATCCCGGCAGAAATCCAGCAGAATGGTATTCACCCGGATGAGATTGTGGTAGCTTTCAGCCAGAGAGTCATTAGACTCGATCTGAGTGGTGATAAGATTCGGTTCCAGCCCAAGTGATTTCACAAACCGCTTGCTGAAACTGAACCAGTTGACATTTGGATAGGCAGCAGCATGGGCCGCCCATGTACCAGTAGCTCCGGACATTTTCCCTTGGAGCTGATGACTCTTCAGTTGCTGGTGTTGTCTTTGGAGGCGACTGGCGAAAACGGTAAATTCCTTTCCCAACGAGGTAGGGGTGGCGGGCTGACCGTGTGTCAACCCCAGAAGAGGTAATTCTTTATAGCGTCGCCCAAAACTCTTCATCCGGCTGAGTACTTTGTGCAGTACGGAAATGTAGCTTAGCTTCATGCCGTCTTGCCACATGAGAGCGTAAGCGAGGTTGTTCACATCTTCTGATGTAAGAGCAAAGTGAATCCACGGATGGAGAGATTTTTTTACTCTGCCTTGAAGATAGTATTCAATAGCCTTAACATCGTGATTTGTAGTGGTTTCGATTTCTTTGGTTTTTTGAGCAGCAGCTGAATTGAACTGTTCATAAATCTTGCGTAGCTTGGCCTGTTCTGTTTTGGGAAATGGTGGCAGTTCTTTAATTCGTTTTTCATCCCCAAGAGCAATCAGATATTCAACTTCTACCATCACGCGATAGCGCATGAGGGCCGATTCAGAAAAGAAGGCAGTCAGCTCCTTAACCTGTTGCTGATAGCGGCCATCGAGGGGAGAAATATTTTCTAAAGAATTAGTCACAGAGAGGCAGCGATCGCAAAGAACCAAATGTAGAAATTATTTTTTCACTCATTAAATTCTTTTCTCTTATTATCAAACCACTCATTCATCTCGTCATGGTTTTTCATCAATTATTGCATTTCAGACATCGCCTTTAGATGGTCTTCATCACCTTTCTGATACATATCCATTCCATGTGCTTCGCTCATTTCTGAGATTTCATCAAACGTGTCGGCTTGAAATTCTTTATCACACGCACCACCCAATTGTTTGCAGGTCATTGCTTTCATATTTCATTCCTTTGTTTTGAAGTGCTCACATTAGAAATCCATATTTCCATCTACACACTATTATTCACCCAAGATTCGCTTTACAGCTAAAGCACAATTCCCAGGATCAAGCACCGTAAGCACTGGAGTATTGCTGGGCATTTGGAGAGTTGAGTGAATGTTAACCAGCATGTCGGTTTTATCTTTGAATGGCGGGCACGCTAAAGTTGGGGAATCAGAATTCGCCGCCACAAAGCCGGAGAGGGCATTGGACCGGCCGGCGAGAGTGATATACACAATATCTTTTTCATCTTTATTTGCGGTCAAAATATCTAAAACTTTCAACGGTTGTTTGTGGGCTGATGCTACATGCTGTTCCCAGGCGATTCCGTATTCATCCAGTTTATCAGTTATATTTTTTGCATGGGGTTCGTCTGAAATAGAGCCCATGATAATGACTGCTTTCATAAGACTTCCTTTAAATTTTCATTAATTCTATCACTAACCGGCTTCCCCGCATCGGGGAATGGAAACACCCCACCCGTAATAGTCTCATACAAATAGATGTAGCGGCTCGATAGTTCGGCGACCAATTCTTCTGGCGCTTCAGGTAAAGTTTCATCATTATACGGATCACAATTATCTACAAACCAAAGACGTAAAAATTCTTTATCAATATTCTGGGGTTCTTGTCCGGCGACCATGCGTTCATCATATGTTTTAGCAATCCAGTAACGGCTTGAATCCGGCGTGTGGATTTCATCAATGAGTCGAATGGTTCCATCGGTATCGAGACCCATTTCATATTTTGTGTCCACCAACACCATGCCATTTTCAGCCGCTTTCTTTTGTCCGAATGTAAAAAGTTCCAACGCCTTTTCGCTGCAATAATCCCAGTCTTCCTGCGTCATCCAACCTTCACTCACAATTTCATCAGGTGCAATAGGACGATCGTGATGTTCTTCCTTGGTGGTGGGCGTAAGCATATTGGAGTCAAGCTTTTGATTCTTCACTAATCCTTCCGGTAAATCATTTCCGCAATATTCGCGGTCGCCGTTATTATAAACCGTCCAAAGGGATGTGCTTGTGCTGCCGGTAATATATCCGCGAACCACAAATTCAATGGGGAAGACGTCACATTTATTTGCAAGGGTTACATTGGGATCGGGAACGGAAATCACATGGTTTGGAATAATATGTTTTGTTTGTTCAAACCACCATGCGCTGGTGAGATTCAAGACCTGCCCTTTAAAAGGAATAGACGCCAACACACGATCGAAGGCACTTTGGCGGTCCGTGGTAATAAGCGCAACTTTATCGCCGAAATCATATTGGTCTCGTACCTTGCCCGTGCGTTTGTTTCCATTGGGCAAAGCTGTCTCGGTTAAAGTGTTATTTAATTCCGCCTTAATGCGGTCTTTATAATGTTCAGTTGATTCGATAGCATTCATGAGATAATGGGTTGAATAATATGTGTGAGTCCAAAATTTGTTTAAAAACAGTTTCAATATTACCGCCATTCACGGTCACATTCCATATAACACCGCGCTTAATTTCGGTTATTCCATCAATTTCAAATCGTTCCGTCAGGGATTCGAATTTCGCCCGTCCGATCATATCTTCTTTTTGCCGAACTAAGAAAGAAGCGGTGTTTTCCGCTGATACGGTTTTGCTGATGAATTCCTTATTAGAATTATAGAGTTCGCCTGTTTTGTCAATTTTTTGCAGGATGGACTTTCGCTCTCCGTCCGTGGATATTTCCCAATGGGTTTGGCGCGTAATAGAAACATCGTATCGCAAATGATCCAATGCATTATGGACGGACGCAGCTTCATTATCAGTAATAATCATATCAATGACCCATTCCGATGAATCGCCGTTCGATTCGTAATTTGCTACTTTATAATGTGGGCGGTCAAAAGACAATGTGTGGTCTGAAATTGGATTTCCGGTTTCAATAAATGCTTTCATGGAAGAAAAGATGGCATCGCCATTTTCTGTCCGTTCCGGATGGGGCATCATGGCCATAACATTTCCCCGGGTATTACACACTGCTGCTAAATTGTGCATAGATCCGTTGGGGTTGGTTGGGAATTCATCCACAATTTTCCCATCATTATCACAATAACGAAAAACCGTTTGGCCATTGGCGATCATTATCTCCAACAATTCATCTGGAATAATAAAACGCCCTTCACCATGAGCCAGCGGAACATTAATCCAATCTCCCGTTTTTAAATGTAACGTAAAAGCACAACGGGTGGATGGTGCGGACATATGCAAATTCGCCCAGGTATTATAATAACCGATACCAACCACATGCCCAGATTTCACTCGTTTATTATCTGTAAGGGCAATGCCCACGCGGTGATTTTCCAAGCCGGGGACAAGACCGCTTTCCACCAGAATTTGAGCCCCGTTGCAGATACCCAAAACGGGCTTTCCATTTTCAGCTTCAATTTTGATTTGCTTCATAATGGGATCCAATGCTGCAATCACGCCGGCACGAGATCGGTCTTCGTATGCGAAACCACCTACTATAATATATCCGTCGAAGTCCGACAATCTTTCTACCGATTCATTCCATAAAAACTCTATAGGATTCAATCCTACACGATGACAAGCTATAAGTGTTTCTCGCTCCGTATTTGAACCGGGGAATTGGATAATTGCTATTTGGGCCACAGAGAAAACTTCCTATTGGTTTTTCTCATAAAGATCAGTGGTTCAATTAATTGAAACATGCTTTTCTCCACTTACCACTGATCCAATCTCATAAACTTTTGTTAAGCTTTTTAACGCATTTTTCACCGAAGCCACATGAGCCGAATCAACAACAAAGACCATGCCGATTCCCATATTGAATGCACGATACATTTCATTTTCATCCACATCGCCGATGGATTGCATTACATCAAAAACAGGAAGAGATGGCCATGATCCTTTTTGAAGTTTAACTCCGTAACCGTCCGGTAAAATTCTTGGAATATTTTCCACCAATCCACCACCTGTAATGTGGGCAATACCTTTTACATCAATGACCTTGTCCAAAACAGAAAAAACATGATTCGTATAATTAATATGTGGTTCAAGCAAGGTAAGTCCCAAAGATTTTTCCAATTCCGGGATCGTATCATTCACATCGTATCCGCCAATTTCAAAAAAGAGTTTTCGGGCGAAGGAATAGCCGTTAGTATGTAATCCATTAGATGGAAGCCCCAACACCACATCGCCGGATTTGATATTTTCACCCGTAATAATTTTGTCTTTTTCTACCACACCGGTAATAATTCCCACCAAATCATGCTCACCGGGAAGATAAGTGTCGGGCATTTCGGCTGTTTCACCACCGACCAAAGAGACCCCCGTTTCTTTGCACGCTTTTACCATTCCGGATACAATTTCTTCTACAATTTTGGGTTTCAGTTTATCGTTTGCAATATAGTCGAGAAAAGTAAGGGGTCGCGCACCCATGACCAATATATCGTTGGCGGCTGCGCTCAAAAGATCAATTCCGATAG
>ENA-ORDI01001814-ORDI01001814.1-marine-metagenome-genome-assembly--contig:-NODE-1814-length-11199-cov-2.082989_pt1 | contig 11199 bp, 14 predicted proteins | sample MGYA00248628_ERZ508525 | MGnify/ENA primary metagenome ERZ508525 (study PRJEB26195, sample SAMN05422138) | marine metagenome | isolation source: East of Porto Seguro, South Atlantic Ocean | place...
AGATGAGCCGGTGATATGCATCCGGTCTCGGGTTCATTGACTGCTCCAGTGTCGGGAGATTTGATCTTCAAGCCTTGCGTGCTGCGCAAGTTCCCCCTGACACCAAGCAGTATGAATCTGCCATATCTCAACCATCCGGGTGATTACATTTCTGTAAGGTTGAGGGGGCTCAGCAGCTGGCGTGTTCCGCCTGTTTGGCTTGGCTGCCGGCGACAGGAGCTTCATCGTTCTGCTGCTTGGCCAACTGATAGGCTTCCAGCGAGACCTGGCGGGCTTGTTCCATGCGTGCAAACGTGCGATCAGCACCGCCTTCAACTGCGCTGGCCGGTCCGTCATCAAACCATCGACGCCCAAATCGATTAAGCGGTGCATTTCCCCGGGGTCGTTGACGGTCCAGACATGGGTCTGAAGTCCGCGCTGTTTCATGGCCCGGATGAACCGCCGGTCCACAATTCGGATCCCCTTCCAGCGGACCGGTACCTGCGCACAGGCGGCACCGCCGGAGCGAAGAGGCAATCCAATACTGTAAAGACGCGCACCCGTTGTTTCTGTTCGACCCATTGATGTGCAGACCTTGGGTAATACCGCGCGGAATCGGTGCAACCGCCGATCCGAAAATGAACCAACGCACACACGCATTTCAGCGCCCGTACGACGGATCGTATTTATTAGCAATTCGACGGCGACATCCGATTTCGGTTCGATGTTGACCCGAAGATCAGGAAACTCCCCGAGAAGTTCCTCTAGTCGCGCAATCGGTTCGGTGCCGGCTACCCGCACGTGCCGTAGGCTCGACCACTCGAGCCGGTCAATTCGACCGTGTTGATCCGTGAGTCGGTCAAGATGGGGGTCGTGAAAAGCGAGCAGTACCCCGTCGGCGGTTGCGTGAACATCCGTTTCAACGTAACGAAATCCAAGACGAGCCGCCCCCTCGAAAGCCGCCATCGTATTTTCCGGCCCACTGTCCTGATCGCCGCGATGAGCGAACGCGAGAAGGCCGCTGTGTTCCAGAAAGGAGTGACTTATCCGGCCCACAAGCCGACTGCCAATGCTCTGGTCACGCTCAGCGAATGGCTGTGCAGCTGCTTGAGCCGACTACACCAACACCGCAGTGCCAAAATACAAAGGCGGTACTCGAATCTCCCCCTTTGTGCGCCCGGTAAAAAGTCAGGGGGCCGCCTATGTTGACAGGACTCATCATCATTGCTGGCGGACTTTTGACCGCTTTGTATCCGCCGCAATTGTCACGGGTTGTCGTCTCACTGCTGATTTTGACTGGCGCAACACTTGTGATTAGGACCCCCTCTGGCCGTAAGCTTTCGCGACACAGCCGGCACCCGATCACCGAACTGACTCTTCGTTACTACGCCGGCTTGTGCCGTAGTTTCGCGGCAATGTAGTCCCGGTGCGGTACATGCAGCAGGCTTTGCAATTTGCGCATGAGATGCTGTTCGTGGTCATCCAGTCGACCGTCCGCATACACCACTTGCCACATCTTTTCGACCAGGCGAATACGCTCCTCAATCGACCAATGCTGGTTAATCAAAGTTGTAAATCCGTGCAAGTCCGGTGACTCACGCGCCTCCATTTCGGCCAGCGAAAGCAAGTGTGTCGTTTCTTCCTTGTCTAAGGCAAATTGGTCTGCGATAAGCGCGTGAATCATGTCTTGTTCGGCCGAATCCAAATCGTAATCGGCATGGGCAACCTCGAAAAGAAGGGCGGCCGCCGCGAGCCGAAGCGCATGGTCATCGTGAGGTGTGTCGCCATTGTCCTCGAAGCGGTCATCAAAAAATTTCTGGATCGCCTTGATCATAATTTGTGATCACCATTTTGCGACGAATATAAAAATATTACGCGTCGCTATTTACAGGAATCGGATACCTGTCGCCACATTCCTCCTGCTGTCTGTCGAGCTGACTGTCATAGAGAATCTGACACACGATTTCTTCTTTGTCGCGCCGCAACCAGTAGGTTGTTAGCGAGACCACCCGGCGCAAGAATTGATACGGCGGCAATCCAGGGAGTGATTCCTCGCGAGTGTTGCTCTCGATGATCTCCCAACCCTCCTGCTGCAGACTATAAACAGTGACTTTCTCTTCTTCCTCGTCCTCGGCAAGAGAAACCCCTTGGCCTAGAAAAATCAACAGGGTGGATCCCAGGACAAAAAAGAGATACCCACTGGTTTTCATTTTTCAAACCCAATGATTACCTACGTCAGTGTAGCGGCCGGCGGTTCGTTTCCACAACCGCGACCGGGCATGCTTCCCCACAGTGGTGTCAAGGAGCGCGGGGCTTTACGCGCCCTTGAAGAAAACCGAGTAGCATCCCCAGGGAACTGCCACGGAACCAAACCCGGTCGCCAGAATGACAGTGGAGCAGAATAACCCTTCTGGCGATGAGTCCTGTCTTCGAATCGTTGTTAGCGGCAGCGAATGCACAGGCAAGACGGCGCTGGCCCGTGCGCTTGCTGCGGTTTTTGGTGCGCCCTTTTCGTCCGAGGGCGCCCGAGACTATGTCAATGAACTGGGCCGGAAGGTCCAATTCTCGGACGTCGAACCCATTGCCCGCCGCCAGATTGCGATCGAAGATGCGCTTCTGGCCGGCGACTCGCGAATGATCATTTTCGATACCGATCTTTTCTCCACTTTGATCTACAGCCGACTCTATTTCGGGCGCTGTCCCGATTGGATCGAACCGCTCTGCCGCGAGCGACGCGCAGATCTTTACCTTCTGTGTGGGATCGACCTTCCTTGGGTCAAAGACGACTTTCAGCGTGGCCGAGGCACACCAGCGAAACGCCAGCACGCCCACAGCGTATTTGCCAAGGCGCTGCACAAAAGTGGTTGCAGCGTTGCTCCGGTGGATGGACTGGACGACAGCCGACTGCAATGCGCGATTTCGGCCATTGAGGCGTGGAGCGGCGGTCGAAGGATCGCAGTTGACCAGGCCTTGGAATCGCCTTAAATTTGACCCTGTCATCCAACGGGGTGTCCGGCTGCGGCCGGACTGAGAATCACCCGCTGAACCTGATCCGGATCATACCGGCGGAGGAACCTGGATGATGGCCTCGCCGTTCTCTCCGCCCTTCAGTCCTGAAGGAGCTTGTTACCATGAAATTTCTTCTTCGCGGAGGGTTTGCGTTGTTGACCGCGATCACATACTGCGCGCAGGCCGAAACAGAAAAACTCACGATCTACACCTACTCGTCGTTTGTGTCTGACTGGGGCCCTGGCCCCGCGGTAAAAAAAGCGTTCGAACGCGACTGTAATTGCGAACTCGATTTTGTGGGCCTTGAAGATGGTGCCGCACTGCTCAGTCGACTGCAGCTCGAAGGCCGCCACTCAAAGGCCGATATTATTCTTGGGCTCGACACCAACCTGACGACGGAGGCAGCTGCGACCGGGCTGCTGGCACCACACGGCCTCAATATCGATGAACTGGATCTGTCCATCGACTGGACCGACGATGTTTTCCTACCTTACGACTACGGCCATTTCGCATTCGTCTATGACAGCGAGGCTCTGGCGGTCGTCCCTGGCAGCCTGGAAGCATTGGTTCAAGACACCAGCGGCCCCCAGCTGATCATCCAGGATCCTCGTACCAGTACGCCGGGCCTGGGCCTGCTGCTTTGGATTCGAGTTGTCTTCGGCGACGATGCGCCACTCGCGTGGTCCCAATTGGCGCCGCGTATCCTCACCGTTACCGCAGGGTGGAGCACAGCGTATGGCCTTTTTCTCGAAGGCGAAGCCCCATTGGTGCTGAGTTACACCACATCGCCAGCGTATCACCGTCACGTAGAAGGCACCGACCGCTACCGAGCGGCTGCTTTCTCGGAGGGACACTATGCGCAAATCGAGGTCGCCGCCAAGCTGGCGGACTCGCCTCACCAGGCACTTGCAGACCGGTTTCTCGTGTTCATGCTGTCTCCGGCTTTTCAGGACCTCATCCCAACGACCAACTGGATGTTTCCAGCCGGGCGCACCAGTCAGCCCCTGCCGGACGCTTTTACAGGGCTCGTACAACCCACACGGACGTTACTCATCGAGCCAGAACAGGTTGCAGCGCACCGGCGCGCGTGGGTAAGAGAATGGCTCGAAGTCCTGGGCCGCTGACCCGCAAGTTTTACGCAATCGCCCGCATCTCGTGGCCGGGTGTTGTCAGCGCGCTGTTCCTATTGCTGCTGATCGGCGCCACTTTCACGGTCCTACTGATCGGATCAGGTCCGATCCGGCTGATCAACGACCTTGGCAAAGATCCCTACCTTCGCCAAGTCGTGGGCTTCACCCTATGGCAGGCGAGCCTGTCGACCCTCCTCAGCATCGGCATGGCGATCCCAGTGGCCCGCGCATTCGCCCGGCAATCATCGTTTCCAGGCCGTCGCCTGGTACTGCAGCTGCTTGGCCTGCCGGTAGTGACACCTGTGATTGTCGCGGTATTGGGGATCATCGCCGTGTATGGACAAAGCGGCATCTTGCGAGACGGCTTACAGCTCCTCGGTCTCTCATGGTCGGGTCGGTTCTACGGCCTGACGGGAATCCTGGTCGCCCATGTGTTTTTCAATTTTCCGCTTTCGGTTCGTATGCTATTGCCCGCATGGGACCGCATACCATCCGAAAACTGGCGTCTCGCTGCTCAGCTCGGCATGAATTCCAGACAGTTGTTCCGCTGGCTGGAATGGCCAGCGCTGACCAGTGTTCTTCCCGGCACTGCCGCAGTCGTCTTTCTGCTTTGTTTTTCGAGCTTTGCCGTGGTGTTGGTGCTCGGGGGCGGACCTTCTGCCACCACCATTGAAGTGGCGATCTACCAAGCACTTCGTTTCGAATTTGATCCCCCTCGTGCAGCGGCACTTGCGCTCGGACAGCTCGGGATCTGCACCGCGCTCGTGCTTGGTTTGCACCACTGGATTCGCGCACAGTCGATATCTCGCGGTCTAGCCTCCGGAGCCCGGTATCGTCCGGATGTGGACCAATCGATCCACCGCAGTTTCGACCTTGCTGTAATTGGGCTGACCAGCACATTCGTTGCGCTGCCGCTCGGCGCCATCGTTTATGCAGGATGCACGGGCCCGCTAAGCAGTGTGCTCCTAGACAGTCGTCTGTGGGCGGCAGCCGGGCGCAGCGTAGGCATCGCGCTGGCTGCTGCTGCGGTGGCCCTGTCGCTGGCTGTGGGACTGCTGGTCACCAGTCGTCACCTCGTATTTCAGCTGCGCCGTCGCACTGAATCGGACGTTCTGCAGATCGCAGGCTCGATCACACTCGCAGTGCCCCCCATGGTGACTGGTACCGGATTGTTCTTGCTCCTGCTGCCACTGGGGATCGCCTTTGATCTTGCGGTTCTGGTGATTATCCTCGTCAACGCGACACTCGTGCTGCCGTACATGATGCGAACCGTGGGGCCCGCATTCCTGGATGCCGGACATCGTTATGACCGACTCTGTCGCCAGCTGGGGATGAGTGGCTGGTACCGCTTGCGCCTGGCGGACTGGCCGATCATTCGACGGCCACTGGGTTTCGCCGTCGCCCTTTGCGCCACATTGTCAGTCGGGGACATGGGCGTTGCCGCGTTGTTCGATACCAGCGGCGCGATCACCCTGCCGGTGCTTCTCTATCACCGCCTCGGCGCCTACCGATTCGATGAAGCTGCAGTCACCGCCCTGGCACTGATTGTGTTGTGCGCGGTCGTGTTTCTGGTGGTCGATCGAGGCATCGGTCGATGGCATTCCTGACCCTCAAGAATCTGCGTTTTCGCCAGGGAACCTGGCAGTTCGCGATCGACGCGAAGATCGAGCGAAACAGCTGCACCGCCATCATCGGACCCAGCGGCGCAGGGAAATCCACCCTCTTGTCTTTGATTGCCGGATTCGAGCGGCCCGAGCGAGGTGCTATTTTCGTCGATGCGGAAGACATCACCGCGCTCGCGCCAGCCTTGCGTCCGGTCACGATCCTGTTTCAGGAAAACAATCTGTTTGCCCACCTTACGCTGGCGCGAAATATCGGCCTGGGTCGGCATCCTGGACTGCAACTCTCGGCTGAAGACAAGACCCGCATCGAGGAAGCGGTAGCCGCAGTTGGACTGGACGGCCTTGAAGATCGTTTGCCGGAATCCGTCTCAGGCGGCGAGCGCCAGCGCGCCGCACTCGCTCGTTGTCTGTGCCAGGATCGAGCCGTGTTGTTGCTGGACGAACCGTTCAACAGTCTCGACCCCGCATTGCGACACGAGATGCGCTCGCTGGTCGACCGATTACGCCGTGAACGGTGTCTGACCGTGCTGTTGGTAAGCCACAACCCCGAAGAAGCGGCCGAGATCGCCGATACCGCCCTGTTCATGCACGGTGGCCAGATCCTGGAGCGCGGCAACCTGGAAGAATTGCTCAAGCGCCCTCGAACCTCGCAACTGGCTCATTATCTGGGCCAATCAAGGGAGTAGGCCATCTTGCCTTTTCGGCCAGTTGCCCAATTTCACCCGTTCTTGACAGCAACGCAATTAGAGTATGCTTTCGCGATTCCATCTTTGACTCGAAAATCCCACGATGAAGTTTCTTCCGGTTGGTCTGGCCCTCGTAGTACTCATATTCAGCAGTTCTGTTTACGCACAGGACCCCTGCCCAGCCACACTGGACTTCAGTAAAAGATATTTGGCCAGCGAGAAAACCGTTCGGTTATGTGATGAATTTCGCGATCACGTACTGCTCATCGTCAACACAGCCAGTTACTGCGGCTTTACCCCGCAGTACCAAGGCCTTGAAGCCTTGTATGAAAAATACCGGGATCGAGGTTTTTCGGTACTCGGGTTCCCATCCAATGATTTCTTCCAGGAACCCAAAGGGGAAAAGAAAGTACTGGAATTCTGTCGCTTGACCTACAACGTCAAGTTCCCGATGTTCGAAAAAAGTCGGGTCGCAAAAAGACACGCCGAACCCCTGTTTCGCGCCCTCGCTGAGGAAGCCGGGCAATACCCGAAATGGAACTTCTACAAGTATCTGCTGTCTCGAGATGGCAAGGTCACAGCCAGTTACGGCAGTTCGGTGAAACCCGAGAGCGATTCGCTTATTCGCGCGATCGAATCCCTGCTGTAGGCGCGCCCCTTACCCCCCGAATTGCATCCGCCTTCTTCACCGCGACCATCAACGGTGGGCCCGACCATTAATTCAACTGCCAGGGCTGTTTTCACCGATCTCGATGGCACCTTGCTGGATGCCCATCAACAGTTGGCGTTGGTCAACCGCGAGACCCTCGAGCGACTCGGGAAAGACAAGATCTGGCGAATCGTCGTTACCGGCCGCTCCCTGTTCTCTGCCCGCCGGGTTCTCGACCCGTACTTCCCTATTGATGTCCTCGTCACGTCGTCAGGTGCAGGAATATTTAGCTTTCCAGGCGAACAGATGTTGCACAGCGCAATGATGGAAGAGCCGCATGTACAAAGAAGTGCTGCGATTCTCAAACAGCTCGCTCTCGACTTCATGATTCACGCGCCTCTGCCTAACAATCATTTTTTCAAGTGGCACAGAAGTGGCAGGCAGAACACAGATTTTGGTAAACGACTCGAAATCTATTCAGGCTACCACCAGCCGCTGCCAGAAAATCTTGCCACAGTGGGGCCCGCCACCCAGTTGCTCGTGGTCTGCCCCCGCGACGACGATGGTCAACTGCATCGGTCCCTGCAGACCAAGCTACCTGACTTGACCGTAATTCGTACAACCTCGCCCCTGGATCACCGCTCGATCTGGTACGAAATCTTCCCCCCGGGAATATCGAAAGCAAGTGCGGCCGCTTGGGTCTGCGAACACTATGGAGTCGATCAACACACAGTCCTTACGGTTGGCAACGACTACAACGACCTTGATCTTCTCCACTGGGGCAGTTTTTCACGGGTAGTCGCGAACGCGCCGCCCGATTTACGACGTCAGTTCGCCATGGTTGCAGACCATAACAACGACGGGTTTGCCGAAGCCGTAGCGGATTGGCGAAAAATCATCTCGGCCCAATCCTCGAGTCACTCACCAGAGCAAATTGCCCTCGACGAATAATTTTCCTTCCCGGGTTTTGGGTTGAGAAAAAAATCGATCGACTGATGTCTGCTCGATCAAACGTCCTCCATGCAAAAACAGAATCTCGTCGGCCAGGCGTTGTACCTGGCCCATGTCATGAGAGGTCATGATGATCTTTGTACCGCTCTGAAAAATTCGGCTGATGATTTCTTCGACCATCCGGGTAGAAGACGGATCGAGGTGGGCCGTTGGTTCATCAAGAAACAGGACCCTCGGATGGAGCGCCCAAACCCTGGCTAAGGCCAGGCGTTGCTGTTCGCCACTCGACAGTACCCGAGCAGGTCGCTTGGCGAGGTCGGCAAGCCCCGCCTCTTCAAGTGCTAAAGTCACACGTCGTCGTCGCTCAGGCCCGCGGAACCCCCGCACAATCAACGCGTATTCAACGTTCGCCCGCACCGAGCGCCGCAACAAAACAGGGCGCTGGAATACCATGGCCTGCTGCTTTGATGGCTTGGCTTCTGCTGTAGTGGCCCAGACGACTTTTCCTGCGGTGGGTTGTAACAACCCATGACAAAGTCGCAGCAAAACGCTCTTGCCGGCTCCGTTGGGACCAATAATGAAACTTTGGGATTCCCCCTCGAGGCGAAAATCGAGGCGATTTAGGATTTGCTTGCCCCCAGCCTCGAAAGCGAGCCCTTCCACCATTAATGGCAGGATATCTTCTGGGGCCGCTGGCCGCGTATCTGCGAGTTCAATGTTCATTCCAGCCACCGCTATCCCTCCACCCGCGCAGCAACAAATCGGGTTAACAGGACCAATCCATTGATCGCCACCACAATTCCGATCAGGACCAGCCCCAGTCCAAGCGCCAGTGCCAGATTGCCCTTACTGGTTTCAAGAGCAATCGTGGTCGTCATCACTCGGGTCGCGTGATTGATGTTACCGCCCACAATGATTACTGCCCCCACCTCGGCGCTGGCCCGTCCGAAACCGGCCAGTACGGCGGTCAGCAGGCTGAAGCGTCCATCCCAGAGCAATGTAGGCACCATCCGCAAGGGGCCGGCACCGAGCGATTGCAACTGTTCTTGATACTCCACGTGCAGGTCGGCAATTGTCTGGCGGGTCAAAGCAGTAATGATCGGGATCACCAGGATGCTTTGAGCAACCACCATCGCGGTCGGCGTGTACAAGATTCCATAGTCTCCTAACGGTCCCGCCCGCGATAACAGCAGATAGACCAAAAGACCGACAACGACCGGCGGTAGCCCCATCAATGCGTTAAAGAGCACCGTTACAGCTGCCCGGCCTGGAAACCGAAAGACGCCGATCACTGCTCCCAACGGCAACCCAACGATAACTGCAATCAACAATGCGGTCAGCGTGATCCGCAGAGACAACAGCACAATTTCCACTAGGTCGGCATCGAGCCCAATGATGAGCTCCAGTGCGACGTGAAATGACAGTGCGAGGTCACTCATGCTAGACGCTCTCGATTCCTCCTGATACTTCTAGCGCAATCCTTTGCCGCAGCCATACGCTACGGTGCACATCAGGGATGAATCAGGGTGCCAACTCCTTCATCCGTTAAGGTCTCGAGCAACGTCGCATGCGGTACCTGGCCGTCACTGATGGTCGCTGTGCCCACCCCGCCCGATACAGCTTCAACGGCGCAACGTACCTTGGGCAACATTCCATCTGAAATGACTCCTGCCTGGATCAACCCTTCCACTTCGGAACACGTTAAGCCCGTCAGCAACTGACCAGCAGCATCAAGTACGCCCAGCGTGTTAGTCAGCAGGATCAGCTTTTCTGCCTTCAGGGTCACGGCCAACTTGCCCGCGACCGTATCCGCATTAATGTTGTACGTTTGGCCGTCCGCACCTATACCAATCGGCGCAATGACGGGAATGAAGTTTCCTTCATCGAGCGTTTCCACTACTTCTGGATTGACCGATTCGACCTCGCCAACATGGCCGATGTCGATGGTTTCCTCTCCCGCGTCCGGATTCGCCTGCTGCAAAACCAACTTTCGAGCGCGGATCAAGTCCCCATCTTTGCCAGAAAGGCCAACGGCCCGACCGCCCTGTGAATTCACCAGCGCGACGATCTCCTTATTGACCAGTCCCCCCAGCACCATTTCTACGATATCAATGGTTTCGCGGTCCGTTACCCTAAGGCCTTCCACGAACTCGCTTTTTTTACCCAGCCGTTCCAGCAGAATGCCGATCTGCGGACCACCGCCATGCACGACCACGGGATTCATGCCGACCAGCTTCATCAGCGTGACGTCCCGGGCAAACCCACGCTTCAATTGCTCGTCCACCATGGCATTGCCACCATACTTAATTACGATGGTCTTGCCGTGAAAACGACGTATGTAGGGCAGCGCCTCGGCCAGCACCCGGGCGCTGTTATTGGCGTCGAATTTCTCTGCAGCCATCAAACAAACCCGTCATGGTCAAGATCCGTGGGGATGCGAGTATACAGGGCGCCTATAAACCCAAGTAGGGCGGCTTAAGAACGCCCAGCGAAAAGGGCCGGTTATTACCAGCCCTTTTCATCCACCAGTGCGCTTGCGCTTAGGCCACTGACACTTCCGCCTTGCGGGGCTGAACTTCTTTTGCTTTGGGCAAAGTGACATGCAGCACGCCATCACGGTATTTGGCAGTAATGGTTTCTTCATTCACATTCGCACCAAGGCGCAAAGAGCGGACAAATTTTCCGTATGATCGTTCCTGGCGAATCAACTGGCCGTTTTCGGTCTGCTCCTGGTTATCGTTGTGTTCCGCCTTAATGGTGAGAACACCATCGTCGACGGTAACATCGAGGTCTTCTTTTCTGATGCCAGGCAACTCGGCTTTGACCAGATAGGCAATATCGGATTCAGAGACATCTACCGCCGGTATACGTGCCTTTCTGACCGACCGATGGGTTACCGGTGTACGGAAAAAACCGTTGAAGACGTCACCAAAATTGTCGAAATTGCCCCAACTGAGATGGCGTTCTTCTGGGTAGATCAAATTGTTCATTTGTTCATTCTCCCTGTAAATTAAACTTTGCGATGCGCTAACCATAAGATGGTGGTGGCAACTGAGATTTCAAGAGAGAACAGCATGAATGTAACGGCAGTTGCCAGGGACTATGGCACGAGATGGCCGCCGCAAAATACACTGTGCCAGCTGGCGGCAAGCCGTTGGGCCGCAGAGTAAAAA
>ENA-ORDI01001821-ORDI01001821.1-marine-metagenome-genome-assembly--contig:-NODE-1821-length-11175-cov-7.269778_pt1 | contig 11175 bp, 11 predicted proteins | sample MGYA00248628_ERZ508525 | MGnify/ENA primary metagenome ERZ508525 (study PRJEB26195, sample SAMN05422138) | marine metagenome | isolation source: East of Porto Seguro, South Atlantic Ocean | place...
GAAGGCACAAAAGTTAAAGCCATGTTAGATGGTACAGTAACTTTAGCAGAACCTGACTTATTTTATACGGGTGGAACTTTAATATTTGATCACGGGCACGGCATTTCAACACTATATATGCATATGGAAAAAATATTGGTTAAAAGGGGTCAAAAAGTGAAACAAGGGGATATTATTGGAACAGTCGGGTCAACTGGAAGGGCAACAGGGGCGCATTTAGATGTGAGGCTTAATTGGTTTCAAACACGATTAGATCCAGCAACAGTCCTTGATATTAAAAATTAAATTTTAGAAGTTTCCTTTTGCCATCTGCAGGTATCGCACATTGGATTTAGCGCAGGTACTTTATCACTATTATAGCATTTTTCGAGTTCTACCAAAGTATCTTCAATGTAATCCGTATTTACATTATAAGACAAAAGATCAATTTTGAAATTTAATTTACCATCAAAAGTTTTTTGCTCTTCATTTCGCGCATTACAGACTATCCAATATCCAGTTTTAAAAACTTTAAATTTATTTAATTTTAATAAGTAAGCATAAAAGTCAAGTTGTCTTAAGTAAGATTTGTGGTAACTCATTTTCGAGCTTACATAATTAATTTCATTTTTATTAGAGGTAGCTTTGTAGTCTAAAATAACCACTTCATTAGTATCTTTATTAAACCAAAGATCATCTATTGATCCAAAAATTGTAAAATTTGTTTTAGTAGATTTTGCTCTTACACCTTTTCTATTATTTCTAAAATCTTTGAGTTTTTGTTCATCTAATTTAAAAGGAACAAAATTTAAATTATATTTTTTAAATATGGGGTGTGGTAATTGTTTTTCTCTATAAATATCAAATTCAACTTTTAGCAAAGCATCGACTCTACTATTTATAGGATGTCCTGGCATACCAATTGCTTTAATTTTTAATTTTCTTTCTAAATAAAAACATCTCTTACACTTTAAAAAGCTATCCCAAGCAGTTCTGCTAATATCCATTATTATTTCCACCTATTATGTGACCAGATCCATTGTGTTGGATTATTAAGTATCATTTTTTCGATCACTTGGTTAATTTTAAGTGTGATATTTTTTGTATCTTCCCCATCATTGCCTGTTTTTTCAATTTTATATGGTTCATGAATAGTCATTTCAAAATTAGGACCTTCTTTTCTTTCCAAAGAAATTGGTACTAATTTACAATTATATTTTAAAGCAAGTTGGGCCGGTATGGTGGTTGTGTGTGCAGGTTTATTAAAGAAAAGTGTCCTAGGTCCTTCACTTACCCGCTGATCTACCATTAGAGCAATGCTATAACCATCTTTAACTTTACTGATTATTTCTCTCGTACCTATTCGACCTTTTGGGATTTGATTTGGGCAAATATATTTTATTCTTAAATACTCCATTAAAGGGTTTAAAAAAAAATTATTTAATGGTCTATAAATTGCCGCGCATTTAATTCCAAATTTATCCAGTTCCATTGCCATCAGTTCAAAATTTGCAAAATGACCTGAATAAAAGATTGCTGGTTCGTTATTATTTTTAATCTCGTTTAAGTAGTTTGTCCCATTAATTTTAATATGATCAAAGTTAGTTTTATTAAATTTAAAATCTTTTAAAAAAACATACTCAGCAAAAGTCCTTCCAATATTTGACCACATGCCATTTATGATTTCAGTTTCTCTTTTTTTATCTACTTCCCCTAATCCATTTTTTATATTTTGTTTGATAATATTTTTTGATCTAAATAATGGACCAATAACTCTTCCCATTATACTCCCAAGATAAGATGCATTGCTAAGACCTATTATTCTAAAAATACAGAATAAAGAAATTATGCTTATAAATTCAAAAAAATATTTGATAATTTTCATATAATTTTTTTTATTTCCTCAATAAGTTGATTTCGATTTTTTATATCAACTGCTATTTTTAAATAATTGATATTCTTTTTATAATTTTCATCAATTCTAAAGTAATCTTTTTCTGTAGTTATTAAAATCGTATTATTTTCCTTTGCTTCATTAATTAAATTTTCTAATTCTTTTTTGGAGTAATTATAGTGATCGGGAAATTTCATTTCTTTTACAACATTTATATTGTTATCTTTTAATAAATTAAAAAAATTTTCAGGATTACCAATTCCAGCAAAAGCAGATACTTTTTTATTTTTAAATTCGCCAATATTTTGCCCTTTATATTTAGTATAAAAAATTTTTACTTCCTTATTTTTGTTAAGTATTTTACTTTCAATATCAATGTTTTTTTCACCATTTATAATGACGCAGTCGGCTCTTTTTAAAGCAGAAAGGTCTTCTCTTAGAGGACCCGAGGGAATTACCAAACCATTACCTATCCATTGCTTTTCATTAAAACAAACAATTGATAAATTTTTATTTATAGAAAAATCCTGAAAACCATCATCAAGAATAGCGACATTTGCTTTATTTTGTATTGCTTCCCTTATAGCTTCTATCCTTTTTTTATTTTGATAAATTGGACCTATCTGTTTCTGTAGATCTGCTTCGTCTTGAAAAGAATTATATTTCTTTCTAATAAAAACTGGATTCATATTTAAATCTTTTAAAATTGAGAATATTTCAATACACAAGGGAGTCTTTCCAGTTCCTCCTAAGTAGATATTTCCAACACAGATGACAGGTATGGAACATTGATAAGTTTTGGTAATAGAGTGTTTAAAAAAGTTTAACAACTTAATTAATAAAGCAATTGGAAAAAGTAAAATTGAAAAAAACGAAATTTGATTTTTATCCCAAAACTTTGGTTTAAAAAAACTCATCTGTAATTATTTATATATATTTTTTTAATTCTTCGATCACATTATTAAGTATATTTTGACCATAATTGTCTATTTCTTCTTTAATATTGCTCTTTTCGCCTTTGTTTTCTTCGAATTCTTCAATTAATGATATGCTTAATTCATTGGAGTTATTTACCTGTTTAGTAACGCCCAGCGTTCTCAAGTATTCATAAATTTCTACAAAGTTACTCACGTTTGGACCATGAAAAATTTTGCACCCTAATCTTGCTGGTTCAATAGGATTTTGTCCGCTATCCATAATTAAAGATTTAATTGTAGATTTACCAACAAAGACATATTTTGAAATATTATAAAATATTGAGGCTTCTCCGTAAGTGTCTATTAATAGAATATCAGTGTTAATGTCTATTTGATCCAATTTGCTATAAAGAACAATTTTAAGATTTAAATTCGATAACTCCTTTCGAATTTTTTCAATTCGGTCTATATGCCTTGGGATAATAATTGTTAAAATATTATTATAACTTTCTTTAATTTTTAAATGAGACCTTGCACATAGTATTTCCTCAGTTGGATGAGTACTAGCCGCACACCATATTTTTCTATTTTTAATTTTATTAAAAAAGTCCGAATCTAATTTTTTGTTTAAATCGTTTTTAATATTTGAAAATTTGAGATTCCCATAGTTTTTAATATTTTTAGCTCCTAAAATTTTTAGAAAGTTTTCGCTTTCTTTATTAGACACTATGCACAAATCAAACTTTTCAAATATTTTTTTTGCAAAACTTATTATTAATTTCCATCTTTTAAAGCTTTTTTTTGTTATTCTGGCATTTATTAGTAGCAGAGGAATTTTTTTTTCACTAATCTGTGAAATTAAGTTTGGCCAAATTTCAGAATCAATAAAAATAGATAAATTTGGCTTCCAATGCTCTAAAAATTTACTGGTCCAAACTGAGATATCCAAAGGTAAAAATTGGTGAATCACTTTTGCATTTTGATTAAATCTTTTTTTCAAAATTTTACCAGAACTTAAAGTTATTGATGTTAAAAGAATTTGATTGATTTTTTTTTCTTCCATACAACTTTCAATTAATGGAAGAATACTCATTGCCTCCCCAACACTTGCTACATGAAACCAAATTAAAAAACCTTCTTCTCTTGATATTTCTATTTTAGATAGCTTTTCCCTATAGCTAATTGAATCTTCTTTTTTTCTTATTTTTCTAAAATATAAATAAATTGGCGCAAAGGGGTAAAAAAGGTATGTAAAAAATCTATACCAAAAATACATAAATTATGCGCTTAATTGTTTGCTATATAGGTTTTTATAGATCATTGAACTTTTTAGAAGCTCATTATGAGTGCCAAAGTCAGCAATTTCTCCACGATTTACAAGAATAATTTTGTCTGCCCTGATAATAGTTGACAACCTATGGGCAATAACCAGTGTAGTTCTATTTTTTGTTAGGTTCATAATTGCGTTTTGAACTTTTTCTTCAGATTCTGCATCTAAAGACGAAGTTGCTTCATCTAAAAGTATTATTGGAGAATTTTTTAAAAATGCTCTGGCAATAGAGATTCTTTGTTTTTCGCCACCAGATAATCTAACACCGTTTTCTCCAATAATAGTTTCAAATTTTTGTGGTAAATTTTCAATAAATTCGCCAGCCGCCGCAAGATCACAAGCTTCTTTTATTTGTTTTTCAGATGCGCTCATATTTGCGTAAGCTACGTTTGCACGAACAGTGTCATCAAATAATACTATATCTTGACTAACCATGGATATATTTTTCCTTAAGGAGGAAAGTGTTACCGAACTAATATTTTGTTCATCAATGTAAACTGCTCCTTTTTGTGGATCATAAAATCTTGGAAGTAGATTTACTATCGTGCTTTTTCCAGCTCCACTATGGCCTACTAGAGCAACCGTAGTACTGCCTTCAATGGAAATATTTATATTTTTTATAGCCTCTTTTTTAGTATTTGCATAAGAGAAATTTACTTCTTCAAATTTTATGGTACCTTTTTTTATATTTAAATTCGAAGCCGAACTAATCTCCCTGATACTTGGTTCAGCATCAAGAACATTAAACACTCGGTCTGCTCCTACAGCACCTTGATTAAAAAGCATATTAATTGTCGCTAATGACCGGATAGGTTGATAGGCTAACATCATAGCCGTTAAAAAAGAGAAAAAATTATTTATTTGCATTTGGCCGTTAGCAATCATAAATCCTGAATAATAAACAAATCCACCAATCATTATACCAGTTAAGATTTCCATAATTGGTGTAGCTCTAATCAGAATACTACCTATTTTTATTTGTATATTTGTTCTTTCATCAATTTTTTTTGTTGATCTATCAAACTCAAAATTTTCTTGTTGATAAATTTTTATCATTCTTGTTCCTTTGATCACTTCAGATAAATAGGAAGTTAAACCTCCTTCAATTTTTGTACTTTCAGTGACCGCTTTTTTAATTCTTTTTCCTAAAGATTTTGCCACAATAACTGCAAGCGGCATCATGATTAATGCAAATAAGGCAAGATTCCAATTTTGATAAAACATTAAACCAACTAAGACAATTAGAGTTAGCGAGTCCTTCATAATATTTAAAACACCCGAGCCTACTAATTGACTTACTAGTCCTACATCATAAAAAAAATGAGCAAGATATTTTCCTGAGTGTTTTGATTCTATTGTATTTATGTCTGATTTTAAAATACATGAAGCCAGCTGCGTTTGCATAGTTTTTACAACATTATTGCTTATTTTTATTAAAATGATTCTAGCGGTATATAAAGATGCACCTTTAATTGTAAACGAGAGAGCAATAGCTATGGGTATTAATAACATCATTGTTGTGTCTTGATCGATGAAAATTTTTTTTACCGCTGGATCTAATAGCCATGCTATAGCTCCGGTTGAACCAGCAACTACAAGAGATAAGAAAAGTGCAATTATTAATTTATAAAAGTGTTTTTTTACGTAAGAATTAAATACTCTTAATAAAGTTTTTTTTAATTGAGAAAAATTCATAAAATATTAAATGAAAAAATAAATATAAAAATTAGTGAACCTATTAAATTATTATTTTTAAAGGCAAGAAGACAAGATTCAGAATTAAAAACTTTAAAAATTTTTACTTGATAAACAAAAGAAACGATAAAGGGTATTATTAATAACAAAAGATATTTATTTATCTCCATTGTAAAAAACATTATTAAAATTAAAAAGACACACATGCTATAACAGGTTCCGACAAAGATTTTTACATTATTTTTAAATTTAATTGATGTTGATTTAACGCCAATAATTTCATCGTCATGTATGTCCTGAAGTCCATAAATCGTGTCATAACCGAGTGTCCAAAATATGGCCGCAAGATACAGAATGACTGGCTCAGTCGATATACTATTTGTGATCGATGTCCATCCCATTATTATTCCCCAATTAAAAGTCAGTCCTAAGAAAAGTTGTGGCCAATATGTAATTCTTTTCATAAAAGGATAAGCAAACGCTAAAACTATTGAACTTATTCCAAGTACTATTGTAAGCCAATTAAATTGCAAAAGTATTAGGAAGGCAACTAAACAAAGAAAAACTATATAAATGAAAGCTTCAGAAACAGAAACTTTTCCTGAAGCAATTGGTCTTTCTCTTGTTCTTTGAACTTTCTTATCTAAATCTCTGTCAACAATATCATTAAAAATGCAGCCGGCGCTTCGCATTAAAACGGAGCCTAAAAAAAATAATAATATGTGTTTTAAATATAAATTTGTTTCTCCGCTAAAATAATAGGCAAGAGTAAGTCCCCACACGCATGGCCAAAATAAAAGTAAAAAACCTATAGGTTTATTTAATCTTGTTAATTGAATAAATATTTGAAATTTTTCCATTAAGGAACAATAACTGCTGGGCCTATAATTTTTCTTTCTTCCAGATCTTTATGAGCTTGCACAACTTCTTCTAATTTATATTTTTTAAATATCTCCACTTTAATTTTGCCCATTTTAATATTTTCGAACAATTTATCTGCACCATCCTGTAACTCATTTTTCGTTCCTAAGTAATGCCACATAGTAGGTCTTGTAAAATAAATACTTTTTGGTTGTATTATTTTTTTTACATCTATATTTGTCACAGAACCTGATGAGTTTCCAAAAGATACCATCATTCCTCTTTCTGCTAGACATTCGACTGAACCTTCAAAAGTATCTTTTCCTACACCATCATAAACAACCGGAACACCTTTATCTTTAGTAATTTCTAAAACTTTTTTTGCAAAATTTTCTTTAGAATAATTTATTATAAAATCGCAACCATTTTTTTTAGCTGTCCTAATTTTTTCATCGGAACCAACTGTTCCAATAACTTTACAACCTAAACTTTTCGCCCATTGACAGAACATTTGACCAACACCGCCAGCGGCAGCATGAAATAAAATAGTCTGATTTGCTGAAACAGGATATGTTTTATAGAGCAAATAGTAAGCTGTTAAACCCTTCGTCATTAAGGTAGCGGCTATTTCAAAATTTATGTAATTTGGAATTTTCACCAAATTTTTAGTTGGATAAATCCTTTCTGATGAGTATGAACCAAGCGGAGCACCAGCATAAGCGATATGATCGTTAACTGAAAAATTTTTTACTTTTGATCCGATTTCTCTAATAACGCCAGAGCCTTCAGCACCTATTCCTGATGGTAATGGGACAGGGTACAAACCTGAACGATGATAGATATCTATAAAATTTAACCCTATTGCTTTGTGTTCAATTAAAACTTCCTCTGGGCCCGGTCTATCCAGTTTGACTGTTTCAAATTTTAAAACTTCTGGTCCACCAGTTTTTTCAATTTTTACAACTCGAGTCATTTTTGAACAAAGTTTCCGCTGTGATAATCTTGAACAGCTTTAAGTATTTCCTGTTTAGTATTCATTACAAAAGGACCACCTCGTGCAATTGGTTCGCCAAGAGGCTTGCCTGCTATTATTAAAAACTGACTTTTTTTAACAGAAGAAATTTTTAAACTACTTCCGTTTGTTAAGGAAATTAATGTAGAATTTTCCAATTTTTCATGAGTTTTGCTTCCCACTTTAATTTCTCCTGAAACTAAATATATAAACGAATTATGTGAAGAGGGGATATTGTAAATAAAATTTTTAACTTTTTCTAGCTCAATGTCTAAGTAGATTGGATTTACATAACCTTTTGCCGGACCTATTTTATTTTTAAAATTTCCAGCTATAATTTTTACTTTTTTATCCTGATCTTTAAATTCAGGAATTTCTTGAGGCTCAATATTTTGGTATGAGGGTTTACTCATTTTTAGTTTTGCGGGCATATTTACCCATAACTGAAAGCCATGTAATTTTCCTTCTTTCATAATTGGCATTTCAGAGTGAATAATTCCTCCGGCCGCAGCCATCCATTGTACACTTCCTGGACCCATTTCGCCTTTACTTCCCGTACTGTCTTCATGTTTAAATCTTCCTGCCAACATATAAGTGACCGTTTCAATGCCTCTATGTGGATGTGCAGGAAAGCCAGCAATATAATCATCTTTATTTTCTGATCCAAATTCATCAAACATTAGAAACGGATCAATAAAGTCAAGCTCGGGAATTCCCATGCTTCTTTTTAATTTAACACCCGCGCCATCAGATGTCTGAATTGCCTTTACAATTTTTTTTACCTCTATTGTGGACATGAATTAATTTCGTTCTAAATATTATACTATTTCAAGCAGTTCATTTAAATTATTAATAACGAACTGAGGTTTGTAGCTCAATTTGTCAAAAACTTTATTAAATCTATTTACCCATACTGCATTGTAACCAAAAACTCCTCCCCCTGAAACATCCCAGGTGTTTGAACTCATGAAACAAATATTTTCAGGTTTACAGTTATATTTTTTTATTGGCATTTCATAAACTTTTGAATCAGGTTTATAGATTCCAACAGATTCAATGGACATTATGTCATCAAAATAATTTTGAATATTATTACTTTCTACTAAACCTTTTAAAAGATCTGGTGTTCCATTAGATAGAATAGATATTTTAATTTTTTTTGATTTTAGACCTTCTAAGCATTCTTTAACTTCAGGGTAGGGAACAAGTTCTTTATATAAATTTAATAATTCATTTCTCATCTCTTTTTTTATTTTAAATGTTTCCATGGTATGATCTAAGGAATCTTCTGTAATTTCCCAAAAATTTTTATGTTTTTTCATTAGACTTCTTAACCACGTATACTCAAGTTGTGTTGTTCTCCAGGCATTAGCAAAACTTTCCCATCTATTACCAAGTTTCTTTTTATATTTTGCTGCTGCAGAATTTACATCAAATAAAGTTCCGTAGGCATCAAATACACAAGCTGTTATATTTTCTATTTTCATAATAAATCTTCTAATTTTTTAACTTCACCAATTTTAAATATAATAGCGTCATCTTTATGATAACCATACCTGTTGGCTGCATTTTTAAATCGCACTGGTGGTTCGAAAGGATCTTCGAGGGAAAGTATTGCAGTTCCCCAGTGCATTCCTAAAACTTTTTTACTTTTTAAATCTTGACCAATATTAAGAGCTTCCTCGGGATTTGCGTGATAAATTGATTTTTCAAACATTGGTCTAAAATCGTATGCACCGATATTGATAAATGTTAAATCTATTGGACCGTACTTTTCACCTAAGTCTTTATAAATATTTCCGTATCCCGTATCACAAGCAAAAAATATTTTTTTATCTTTATATTCAATTAAGAAACTTCCCCAAAGAGTTTTGTTATCATCAGTTAATGTTCTTTTTGACCAATGTACAGCAGGCATCAATGTGATTTTTAAATCATTAACTTGGGCTTGATCATACCAATCCAACTCTTTAACTTTCTTAAATTTGTTTCTAATAAAATATTTCCCTAGTTTAAGTGGCGTTAAAACTTGCGATTCCTTGTAGGGAAATTTTTTAATTGTTTTATAATCTAGGTGATCATAATGATTATGAGTTAACAAAACCAAATTAACTTCAGGTATTTCTTTAAGGTCAACGGCTGGGTCAACATATCTTTTGGGCCCAAAAATCCATGGTCCCATATTTTTAGAAAAAACGGGATCTGTAATAATTGTTGTATCACCAAGTTTGATTAAAAAAGTTGCATGACCTATCCAAGCAACATAATCATCGTTTTTAAATTTTTCTAAATTTTCTAATACTTTCTTTTTATCTATAACATGGTCCGCAGGAATGTTAATTTTAATTTTTTTCTTTTCTTTGTTCCATTTTGACATTGACCATTTAATATTAGGATCTCTTTTTGGACTTCCTTCAGGGTTTCTAAAACTGCCGTCGGGCAAATGATGATAAGGTAAATCTTTCATAGTTTTTGCAAAAGTATTATAGTTTAGTGAAAAAAAAATTATCAATAATGAATACAATATTAACGCATTTTTTTTCATGACTTTAAAAATAAGATTATATTTTTCTGATAAAATTCAAAGTGATTTAGTATCACATCTAACAAAAGAACAATCTCACTATGTAAAGGACGTTATGAGACTAGAAAAGGGGGACTATTTGTCAGTTTTTAATGCTCAAGGCGAATGGAATGCAATTATCGAAAATTATGAAAAAGAGGGCGCTAGAATAAAAATATTAAAAAAAGTAAGAGATAGAGATAATGAAAAAAATATTTGGCTAGCATTTTCTCCAATTAAACAAAATCCATTAAATTTTATAATACAAAAAGGAACAGAACTAGGAGTTCAAAAATTTATTCCAATTTTGTCGGAAAGAACCATTGTTAAGGAAATTAATATTACGCGGGTTAAAAAAATTATTGTGGAAGCTAGTGAACAATCCAATCGAATTTCAGTTCCAGAAATTAATAATTTAGAAACGTTAAAAAATTTTTTATCTAAATTTCCAAAAAATGGATGCTTGCTTTTTTGTGATATAAATTGTGAAAAAAATAATTTAAAAAATATTTTATCAAAAAAAATTGAAGAACCGATATGTGTGCTTATTGGTCCTGAAGGAGATTTTTCTGAAACAGAAAGAAAACTAATAATTGGTTTGAAGCAAACACATTCAATCTCTTTGGCAAAAAATATTTTGAGAGCTGAAACAGCAGCATTATCAGCGATTACAATAGTAAACTATCACTTGAATTTAAGTTGAATTTTAGAACTGCATCAAGTTGACACAGCTATTGTTCAAAATGGCTTGTAGTTTTTGTGAAAAAAAAAACCATATAAATTATAGAACATTGTTTTAAAACAACAAAAGTTGTAAAAAGTAAATTAGGAATTTTAAAGGAAGGTTTAAAAAGTGTTTGTAGCAATAATATTTGCTTTGGTCATTGTTGGATCTATTATTTTTCATTTTTGGAGTCCATGGTG
>ENA-ORDI01001822-ORDI01001822.1-marine-metagenome-genome-assembly--contig:-NODE-1822-length-11175-cov-3.039016_pt1 | contig 11175 bp, 9 predicted proteins | sample MGYA00248628_ERZ508525 | MGnify/ENA primary metagenome ERZ508525 (study PRJEB26195, sample SAMN05422138) | marine metagenome | isolation source: East of Porto Seguro, South Atlantic Ocean | place...
ACCAGGAACCGGTCATGCACTAACAATCATGGTGGACCACTCAAAGGGGGCTGATCAGGTCGCCGTCGTTTCGCTTCTCGTGGTCAATGGAGGCGAGCAGCATGCTGCCGGTGCCGCAGGCGGGGTCGTAGATCGTCTCGCCCTCCTTGGGATCGAGGATTTCGACCATCATCCGCACCCCTCTACGGGGGGTGTAGAATTAACCAGCCTTGTTGCGGCGGTTAACGTCGGCGAACTTACCAACGAGGTACTCATAGGCGTCACCGAGGATGTCGGATTCAACGGCGTTGTTGCCAAGCGAGATTGAAGAAAGCCCTCGATCAGGTCCTTAAGCAGTTCGTCGGTGAACTTCTCTCGGTTGCCCCAATCGGCCGTACCGAAGACGCGGTAGAGCGTGTCGGGGTTGGCGCGCTCGATCTCTTCCGGACGATGTCTCTTGATACCCATAATTTGATCCTCCTCAACTAACTATAGGGGTGGACCTAATGCTGGCGGTGTCGCTGGCAACCCAGATCCGCTAAGATTGTGCCCAACATCCCCTTTCTTCTCGCCTGGCAGCACATGGAGGGCCAGGCGCTCATCCGGCGCCGGGCGGAAGAGGGGATAAACGGACCGGGAAGGCCGGACTGATCGCATCTACCAGGTGCCGGTGTTTTCCATCGACGACCAGGGTTCCGCCGGCTCCAGCGCGTCGCCCTTCTGCAACAGCTCGACGGAGATGCCGTCCGGCGAGCGCACGAAGGCCATGCGCCCGTCGCGCGGTGGATAGGCTCTATACTGTCGGAATGACCCTGCGGCGATTTAGGATAAATCGCATGCCGATATTTGCGCGACGATCTGACGACATTCGTCTCCCGCGACCCCGACCCTGGATCGTGCTGGTGCTGGCGTTGCTGCTGACGGCCTGTGCGGCGGCGCCGCCCACCCCGCCCCCAAGCCAAACCTACCTGGGCGCGAAGACCGTCATTTTCGTCACCAGCAACGGCTGGCACAGCGGCATCGTCGTGGCGAAGGCCGACCTTCCGCCCGATCGGCTTCCCGAGACGATGGATTTCCCCGCGGCAGATTTCCTCGAGTTCGGCTGGGGCGACGCCGTCTACTATCCGGCCAAGCAGCCGACCTTCGGCATGTCCTTGCAGGCCGCGCTCGTTCCGACCCCGGCCGTCGTTCATGTCGCCGGCCTGTGGGCGGAACCCGCGCGCGTCTACTCGAAAGCCGAGGTCGTTTCACTTCCGATCGACGATGAAAACTTCCGCCGTCTCATCGATTTCGTCGACGCCAGCTTCGAGCGCTCCGGAGCCGTGCGCGCCGGCGCCACGGGACCAGGGCTCTACGCTACGAGCCGCTTTTATCCCGCAAAAGGCAGCTTTCACCTCTTCAATACCTGCAACACCTGGACCGCCCGCGCTCTCGCGGCCGCCGGGTTCGATGTCAGCGCGTCGAGGACGTTTCGTGCCGAAGCGCTGATGCAACAAGTGCGCGCCCTCGTCAGACCCCGATGACGCGGCCACCCCTTTGAGGTTGGCCGCTAGTCCGCAGGATACTTAAGCTGATTTGAGCGGATTCAAGGGGGATTTCCGTAAAGCCGGTTTTGGAAGATTTCGGATTTTTGAGAACTCGTTCTAACGTCTGCTTCTGGCTATTAGCGGACATTCAGCCACACCCTGAATTATGTCCGCTTTGCCCCCGAAAGCGGACATACCTGGCGGCGGTTGATAAGCTGCAATCAACCAGGAGGTCCAAAGGCGCGAGGTTGTCCTAAATGGGCGCCTTCCTGGACTCGAAAAAGAATATAGTATCGGTGGGGACATCCGAGGCCATGACACAAACGGAACTCGCTCCGTTCGAGAGCGCTAGGATCGATCATTTCCATAACGACCCGTCCGGGGACGGGAAAGGGAATACGGCGGTCATCAGCCAAGAGGGTGCGCGGGCGGCCTGGAACCGCATCACCGCCTGGGACGGATACGTGCCGACCCCGCTGGTCCGTTTGGCGGGCCTAGCCACTGCCCTGGGTGTCGCGGATATGATGTTTAAGGACGAGGGCGGGCGGTTCGGTCTCGGCAGCTTCAAGGCCCTCGGCGGCGCCTATGCCGTTTCCTGTCTGCTGGCCGAAAAGGTGGGGACCACTCCGGAAGACCTCATGAGCGGTGCCTACCAGGATGCAGTCGAGACCATTACCGTCACCTCTGCCACCGACGGCAACCATGGCCGTTCCGTTGCCTGGGGGGCGCGGACGTACGGATGCCCCTGTGTGATTTACATTCACGCGGAAGTCAGTGAGAGCCGCGCCAAGGCCATGGAGGACCTGGGTGCCCAGGTCATCCGGATCGCCGGCAACTATGACGAGTCCGTCCGCCAATGTTCCGAAGACGCCGAAACCCATGGCCGCTTCGTGGTCTCCGATACCTCCTATGAGGGCTACCGGGAGGTCCCAAAAAGGGTCATGGAGGGCTATACGGTGATGGTCACGGAACTCATCGAACAATCGGCGGGAGTCCTTCCCACCCATGTCTTCGTGCAAGGGGGGGGGCCGGCGGCCTAGCCGCAGCGGTGCACGACGTTTTCCGCCAGCGGTGGGGCGCCGACCGGCCGCGCTTCGTAGTTGTCGAGCCTGAACTGGCGGCCTGCCTCCACGCCAGCGCCGTATCCGGCGAGCCGCGGCCCGTCGAGATCACCGAGGAAACCCTCATGGCCGGCCTTTCCTGCGGCGAGGTGTCGCTCCTAGCCTGGGAGTCCTTGGCTGAGGGGGCGGACGACTTCCTGACCATCCCCGAAAGCCTGGTCGCGCCGACCATGCGGCTCCTGGCGCGGTCGCCTTTCGGCGATGCCGCCGTAATGGCCGGGGAATCCGCCGTCGCCGGACTGGCCGCCGCCATTGCCGCCGCCCGGTCCCCGGCCTTGGGCGAGGCCCTCGGGCTGAACGGCAAGAGCCGCGTCCTCGCCATCGGCACCGAGGGCGCCACGGACCCGGTAATCTACGCCCGGCTCGTCAGCCAGGCCTGACGAACCGTGGGCGACGGGGATTGCGGCCGAGGTAAGCTGTTGGACTTCTGCGTCGATGATTTGTACCATCGCTCCCCAAGAAATATCCTACGACCTTCCATGGTCCGATTGAGGGTGATCGGAATGACGGTCAGATTCATCGTTCTATTGATTGGTGCGGTGCTAAAATGCGCCAACTTCACGCCCATCGGCAACCAGGTGATTGGCTGCCGTGGCGCCGACGCCCAGTTGCGGGGATGTGTCCGTTGGCATTCCGAGTGGGCCGGGGTGGAGGTGTGAGCAGAGCTGCCGAGGTCCGCGTCAACGGAGATAGGCTCTGGCAAAGCCTGATGGAGATGGCCGAAATCGGCGCCACCCCTGGCGGTGGTTCAAGCCGTTTAGCCTTGACGGCTCTCGACAAAAACGCTCGCGATCTTTTTGTTTCCTGGTGCCGGGACGCTGGCTTCGCGCCGCGTATCGACGCCATGGGCAATATTTTTGCCCGCCGCCCGGGCACCGATGCCGAGGCGCCACCGGTGCTTGCCGGCAGCCACCTGGACACCCAGCCTTTGGGCGGGCGCTTCGATGGCGTATTCGGAGTGCTGGCGGCGCTTGAGGTTCTTCGAACTCTCGACGACCTTGGCATCGAGACCATAGCCCCCTTGGAGGCCACGGTATGGACTGACGAGGAAGGCTGCCGTTTCGAGACTGGCATGGTAGCATCAGGCGTCTTTGCTGGTAAATACAAGCAGGATTGGGCGCTTGGCGTTGCCGATCCGGACGGCGTAACTATTGGCGAGGCCTTGAACGCTATCGGCTACGCCAGTTCCGAACCGGCGTACGAACGCCCGGTAGCGGCTTATTTCGAAGCCCATATCGAACAAGGCCCAATTTTGGAGGCCTCGGGGACGGACATTGGTGTCGTGCTGGGCGCCCAAGCTAGGCGGTGCTTTCGGGTCTCGGTCAAAGGAGAAGAAGGCCATGCAGGCACTCTGCCCATGGAACGCCGCCGCGACGCGCTGTTGGGAGCAGCCCGGATGGTAGACGGGTTGAACGCCATTGCCTACCGCTTCCAGCCGCGGCCGGTGATCACCGTCGGCGATTTAACAGTCAGCCCCAATTCCAGGAACACCATTGCCGGTGGCTGCGTCTTTATCATCGACTCCCGGCATCCCGAGGATAGGACGCTGGACTTGATCGAAGGTAAAATGAGGGGCACCTGTGAGGACATTGCGGACAATGACGGGTTGGGGCTGAAAATTGAGGTCATTGACGAATCTGCGGCGGTAGTGTTCGATAAAGGCTGTGTCAGGGCGGTTCGCGACGCCGCCAAAGAGTTAGGGCTTTCGCACTGCAACATCCATTCCGGCGCCGCCCACGACGCGTGCAACATTGCCCTTCTAGCGCCGACTGGGATGATCTTCGTCCCCTGTGAAAACGGCATCAGCCATAATGAAAAAGAAAACGCCAAACCCGAGGACTTGACTAACGGCGCGGACGTTTTGCTCCAGGCCATGGTGAAATGGGCGAATTGGCGGACCTAACCAGCCGCTTTGATACGCGACCGCTTAAACCCTGAAAGCAGACATTCGGAAGGCAGTCACTAAACGTCCACACATGATCCAAAGCGGACATTCACTGGGCGATTCAGTTCAAGACGGCTTCCCGGAGACGGTGAAGCGCGCCTGAAACCCGGTGTTCCGCCAGGCGAAATAGGTGACGAAAGGGTGCGCCAGGATCAAGAGCGTGAGTACCCATTCAAACGCATCCTCGTAACGGCGGTAATCATCATAAAACGCCCAGGATAGGAGGCTGGCCGCTCCCAGAACGGCGATGGCGCTTGTGATCGCAATGTGGCTCCGGAATATCAGTGCCGGCATCCCGACGCCCCCCATTCTCGCCACCGAGGCGATCTGGACGGTCATTAGCAGTTGAGCGAGGTAGGTAAGGATGTAGAAAAGGGTCATGCCGACGCGGCGCTGCAGGCTGTAGAGCTGGCCTACTTCACTCAGCACGCTAGCATAGATGAACAGGCCGAAAGCCGCCGTCACCCCAAACCACACCATGGAACGGTTGAGCCGGGCCCCTTGGGCCCCCAGTGTCTTGAGCCATTCCGCGCTGAGCTTCCAGTAGATCATCATAAAGACGGCGGTGGGCATGATGGCCGCCCGGAAGACGAAGCTCTCGGGGCTGTGCCGCCCGATGGCGCTGATGGATACGCAGTCGGGAAAATAAGGAAAGCACCACGAGACATGGCCCTGATAGGCGGCCATAAGATGGCTGATGTGAACGCCGACAGCGGGCAGCAGGGCCGTCGCCAGGGGAATGAAATTCAGTCTCATGGGGGGCGTTCCTTGGCCGGGACCATCAGGCGCACGAACACGCGGAAAAGAGGCGGTTTTCGAATCTCGTCCGTTAATCCCACGATGGGTTTTCCGGCTCACGGGCCCTGGTGCGCTGACACCGGTTGCATCACAGGTTCTTCAAAGACTTTACTCTTCTGTCACTCGCGTTTCAGGTCAGACAGACTGCACCGCTTTCTCCATTGCCGCTTCGTCGAAGGCCGGCATGGTGGTGATTTTGCCGTAACCCTGTTTCGCATACCAGATGCTGAATCCGAGCACGACGAATGTGTCCGACGCTTCGACGACATCAATGAAATCATAGATGCCCTGGGTATAGTTGATGGCCTCGAAGGTCATCCCCAATTCATCCGCCTTGGCCTTGCAGGACTGAAGTCGTTCCTTATGGCGCCGATCCATTCAGGTGCAAGGTGCCCAAGAATATTTACTTCATGACACTTCTCTCCTCTCCGATTTGCGGGCTGAAATGAACCACCAATTATACCACATCGCGGAGGGAACCGGGCCTTGCGGGTCCGAACGAAAAGACCCCCATATCCCTGCATGGCTAACCGGACCCAAGGCTTATCTCCGATGTCCGCTTTTGACCCGAACCGGACGTTCGTTGGGTTACGGTATTCAAAGACGGGGGTAGGGAAAACCAGTGTTTGCTAAACAGATTTGAATCACGGTTCCTCGTCACGGCGGTCCTTGTGAGGAAGATTACGACTCACGAATGATCGCGGAAAAATTACTAAAATCATACAATTAATAGGTACGAAAGCCCCGAAATCGTTCTAATCTAGTTGCGGGGGCCTATGATGCCGAGACCGGTCCGATAAGACCGGCTTTGGTCGAAAGGTCAACGGATGGACATTCGTCCCGCGCCGGAGATTAACGAAACCACTTACGAGTGGTGCGTCCGGGCGTTTTCGGTCTTGCATGATCGTCTTGGGATCAATGTCAAGGTCCATGGCGCCGACGGCAAGCTCGATGACGGGCAGATTTTCCTGTTTAATCACTTCGCCCGCTTCGAAACGATCATTCCCCAATACATCATTCACAAGGCGACGGGCGGTTTCTGCCGTTGCGTCGCGGCGTCCGAATTGTTCGAAGGAAGCGACTCCTTTGCCAAGTTCCTGTGGGACGTCGGCGCGGTGCCGACAAATTTTCCTGGCCTGCTTTCTTTTCTCGCCGCCGAGATCCTTCGCGGCCGCAAAGTCATCGTTTTCCCCGAAGGCGGGATGATCAAAGACCGCCATGTCGTCGACGACGAGGGCGATTTCGGGATTTTTTCGCCGATGGATCAGGCTCAGCGCAAACTCCACAAAGGCGCGGCCGCGATCGCGTTGACGCTGGAAATCTTCAAGAAGCGCATCCTCCTGGTCCACGAGGCCGACGATGCGCCCCGGCTTCAGAGGTGGGTCGAAGCCCTGGGGCTGGACAGCGTCGAAACCCTGATCTCCGAGGCCCGAAAACGGACCCTGATCGTGCCCGGCAACATCACTTTCTATCCGATCCGCAATGACGAAAACATCCTCAGCAAGGGCGTGGAGCTGTTCGGCGGCGAAATCGGTCGCGCCGCCCAGGAAGAGCTTCTGATCGAAGGCAACATCCTGTTCAAGAACACGGACATGGACGTCCGCTTCGGTCGGCCGATAGCGCCGGGCGTTTCATGGAACTGGTGGGATCGGCTGGTTTTGGAACGGGTGTTTAAGCGCATCGACAGCCTCCAGGACCTGTTCGCCCTGAAACCGGATTCCGGACGCTGGATCGACCGCATGGTGTCTATGGCGCTGGGGCGCCAAACGCGGCTGCTTCGCGACGAATACACGCGTGGAATCTACTTCAACGTTACCATCAACCTGAGCCACTTGGCTTCGCGATTGATCATGTCCCTGCTCAAGCGGGGCACAGCTGAAATCGGGCATGAGCCCTTTCACACGCTCCTATACCTTGCGGTCAAGAACGCGCAACGGGAACCTTCCATTCACCTGCATCGCAGCTTGGTCATCCCGGAAAGATACGACGGCATCCACAAAGGCGTCTGGAAGAGGTTCGAACATTTTCTCGACATGGCGACATCATCGGGCCTGATCGAAATTACGCCGGACAAATATCGCTTTTTGCCGAAACTGCAGCAGGATCACGGCTTTCACGATGTTCGCTTGGAAAACGTGGTTTCCGTTTATGCCAACGAGATTGCCCCAGTGAAGGCCGCCTGCAAGGCCGTGGAGCAGGCCGTTCAATCGAATGCGGCGGCCGAGAAGAAGAACCTGGCCAAGCTGTTGTTTGATGATGAAATCCGTTCCTTCCGATGGTGCCGGGAGAACTACTCCAAGCCGCGGCACGCCCACATCAACGATCAGGAAACCGCGACGGAGAACGCCGAGCCCTATCTTCTTGTTCCGGACAAGGTCCGGGAAATCGGCGTCGTCCTAGTGCACGGATTTCTCGCCTCCCCGGCCGAACTCAGGTCCTATGGCGAGAAGCTGGCGGCCTTGGGGCATCCGGTCATAGGCGTCCGTCTGCGTGGCCACGGGACGTCGCCTTGGGACTTGCGTGACCGCAATTGGAAGGAATGGCTGGGTTCGGTGCGCCGGGGGTTTGAAATCATTTCCGCCTTCGCCGATAAGGTATGCGTGGTCGGATTTTCGACCGGCGGCGCGCTGGCACTACGGCTTGCCGCCGAGCAACCGGAAAACCTTGCCGGTGTCGTGGCGGTTTCCGTCCCCGTCAAGTTCCGCAACCGCAATCTGATTTTCGTTCCCGTCATCCACGGCATCAACAAGCTGACGAAATGGATGTCGTCACTTGAGGGGTTGTTGCCGTTCCATCCCAACGAGTCCGAGCACCCGAACATTAATTACCGGCACATTCCCGTGCGCGGATTGTTCGAGTTGCGCCGGCTGGTCGACAACATGAAACGGCGCCTTGGCGACGTCATCTGCCCGGTCGCCGTAATTCAGGGCACCGAAGATAAAATCGTTGATCCCAAAAGCGCCAAAATCGTCCTCGAAAAGGTCGCTTCGACGGATACCTCGCTTCACATGATCCCCTCCAAGCAGCACGGCATCCTGAACGAGGATATCGGCGGTACGCAGGAGTTGGTGACCTCGTTCCTGATGTCGCTGTCACCGGAGGAAGAAGTCCCTGCCGCGGCGGAAGAAACAGCCCCCGAAAGCCGAATGCAATCAAATATCAGTGGAGCGGTCTGAAATGGAGTGGACCGGAGTAAGCGTATGCGGATAAGCGGCAAAATTGGGCGCGCTTTTCGAACGCTGGCCGGCTCCCTTAGGCGGCGACGTGCGCAACCGGCGCAGGAAACCGGCGGGACCTTCCCGTGGGAGAAGTCCTATCCGGCGGATATCGACTGGCGGGCGGACATCACGCCCCGTCCCTTGCCGGATTTGCTCGACGAAGCGGCGGCTTATGGCGATCAAACCTGCATCAGCTTCCGTGGCCGGCGCTTCAAATACAGGGAAGTCGCCGATCAGGTAAACCGCGCGGCCAAGGGGTTCCAGGCGCTCGGCGTCCACAAGGGGATCAAGGTCGGTTTGATGTTGCCGAACTGCCCTTATGCGGTGATCTGTTATTACGCGGTGCTCAAGGCCGGCGGCATCGTCGTCAACATCAATCCGCTTTACTCTGAAGGAGAAATCGAGAAGCAGGTTGCGGATTCCGGGCTTTGCATCCTGGTGACCCTGAACATGAAGGCCCTTTATCCCAAGGTGGAACCGCTGCTGGAAACCAACGGGCGGCTGGAAACGATTGTCGTTTGCTCCATGGGCGGGGTTCTCAGGTTCCATGAAAAGGTCCTATTCAGGCTTCTCAAGCGCCGGGAAATATCCGACATTCCCGAAGACGACCGCCACTACACCTTTGACCGGCTGACTGACAACGACGGCGCCCCTGAACTGGTTTCCATCGATCCAGACAACGACGTCGCGGTCTTCCAGTTCACCGGCGGCACCACCGGCTTCCCAAAGGCCGCGCGTCTCACCCACGCCAATCTTTACGCCAACGCGGCCCAGATCGACTTGTGGGCCGCCGAGGCCAAGGCAGGCGAGGAGAAAATCCTTGGCGTGCTTCCGCTTTTCCATGCCTTCGGCATGACGGCGGTGATGAACTTAGGGGTCAGGATCGGGGCCGAGCTTATCCTGTTGCCGCATTTCAAAACCGTCGAGGTGCTTGAGGTCATCGAACGCGAACGGCCGACCATCTTCATCGGTGTGCCGACTATGTATTCGGCGCTCAACGCCGTCCGCGATATCGATAGATACGATATTTCAAGCCTCGAATTCTGCATTTCCGGCGGCGCGCCGTTGCCGGCTGAAATTCAGCGCCGTTTCGAGGACATGACCGGTTGCACCCTGGTCGAGGGATATGGTTTGAGCGAAACCAGCCCGGTCATTACCGTCAATCCCTTTTCCGGTGAGGGGAAACCAGGGTCCGTCGGGCTGCCGCTTCCGGGAACGGTGGTCACCATCGTTTCCACGGACAACCCGGATAAGGTCCTGGCCGTCGGCGAAAGAGGCGAAGTCTGCGTCACCGGCCCCCAGGTCATGGCCGGTTACGCCAACCGGGCGAGAGACAATATCGACATCTTCCGGGGTGGCCACCTGCATACCGGTGACATTGGATACCTGGACGAAGACGGTTATCTCTTTATCGTCGACAGGATCAAGGATCTGATCCTGAGCGGCGGATTCAATGTCTACCCGCGCATGGTCGAGGAAGCGGTCCACCTTCACCCGGCGGTGGAAGAAGCCGCCGTCTGCGGGGTGCCGGACCCCCATCGCGGCGAAATCATCAAGGCGTTCGTCAAACTGGAACAGGGGGAAGAGATTTCGGCAGCGGAACTGCGCGCCTTTCTTAAGGATAAGCTGGCGCCGTTCCAAATGCCGCGGAAGATCGAATTTTGCGAAACCCTGCCGAAGACGTTGATCGGCAAGATTTCCAAGAAAGACCTTATCGCCAGGGAAACGGCGACGGCACAGGAAGCCAAGACCGTTTCCACCGCCGGAGAATGAAGGCCCTTAACGGAGGATTTGAGAATGAAAAACGTCGTCATTGCCGGATACACCCGGTCCCCTTTTACCCTCGCCGGAAAGGGCGCGCTGCAAAAGGTGCGCCCGGATGAACTGGCGGCCGAGGTCATTAAGGGGTTGATCGGCAAGACGGGCGTCAAGGCCGAGGACATCGAAGACCTGATCCTGGGCTGCGCGTTTCCGGAGGCCGAGCAAGGGTTTAACATGGCCCGGTTGGTGGCGTTTTTGGCCGAATTGCCGCTGAGCGTCGCCGGTGCCACCGTCAACCGTTTCTGCGGGTCGTCCATGTACGCCATCCACATGGCCGCCGGCGCCATCAAGATGAACGCCGGCGAGGTGTTTATCTGCGCCGGGGTCGAGTCCATGACCCGAGTGCCGATCATGGGCTATAACCCGATGCCCCATCCGGGCCTTTATGAACGTTTTCCACAGGCCTACATATCCATGGGCGAAACGGCTGAAAACGTCGCCACCAAGTACCAAATCACCCGCGAGGCGCAGGAAGCCTTCGCCGTCCAATCCCAGTCCAAGGCGGCGGCGGCCCAGGAGGCGGGCAAGCTCGACGACGAAATCATCCCCATCAAAAGCAACGGCACCGTGGTCGATGCCGATGGCTGCATCCGGCCCGAAACGACGGCGGAAGGATTGTCGGAACTGAAGCCGGCGTTCGACGAGAACGGCACTGTCACTGCCGGCACCTCGTCGCCGTTGACCGACGGCGCGGCGGCGACGTTGGTCTGCAGCGAGGACTACGCGGATAGAGCGAGCCTTCGCCCCTTGGCCCGGATCAAGAGCAT
>ENA-ORDI01001825-ORDI01001825.1-marine-metagenome-genome-assembly--contig:-NODE-1825-length-11164-cov-4.566970_pt1 | contig 11164 bp, 13 predicted proteins | sample MGYA00248628_ERZ508525 | MGnify/ENA primary metagenome ERZ508525 (study PRJEB26195, sample SAMN05422138) | marine metagenome | isolation source: East of Porto Seguro, South Atlantic Ocean | place...
TTATTTGATTGTAATCGTAAAGCATTTTTTTAAAATTAGATTAAATATTTACGTTTGCAGAATTTTTCTTACACTAATTACTTTCTTATACTGTCTAAATACTTATTTAATAAAAGAAAAACAATTTAACGATCAATTTATTAAAGAGAACAGAATAGAATTTCAAAAAATAACTAAATTAGTTAATGATAATTTAGCAATTTCTAAATCAACCATCATGACATTTAATAGTCAATTAATGGTCTGGGCAGTACTAAATAATGTAAAATATTTAAGTTTAACAAATTTCCTGATTGCGCCTAAGACCGATGAGATGATTGAAAATGATTTGATTAAAAGTTTTAGGTTTTTAAACTTAAATATTCAAGATTTTAAATATTATTTAAGAAATAAAAAAGAATCATGGAGATATTTAAATAGAAATGTAGCGACTTTCTTTTTTTATAAATATCAAATGTATTTATCCAATCTAGACATCGCTCAATCTGATCAGCAGGTACAGGAAGTGATGTACTGGTTCCAGATTTTGCCTCTATTGTGAATATCTTGCTCTCTTGCGTATTTACTGCCAATACATCTGGCAATGCAATACTTGGGGATCCAAGCCTAAAGGCCTTCCATTTTTCTGTACTATTAAATCGTTTAACTAAGGTATCTTCCCATTGATACCCTCTCTGCCGACGAATTCTAGCTGCCCTTTGGTGGTTTATCGTACTTTTTTTAGTAATCTTTTGTTTTGAAATAGTTAATGTTAGTGATTTAGTTCTCATCGACAAATCATTCTCTGTATTAGATATAGTAAAGATGGTAATTACATAATAACTCAATAAAATGTTATACGCGTGTCATTTTTAGATCAATAATTCTTGAAAAAACATTTAACAGTTGTATTTGATAGATAGGCTATTATCTGAAATACTTTTTGAGAAATTACTAGAACAGCAATATCTATCTTAATACATTAAAACATCTGAATTTTCAATTAATTCTTCTTATAGGAGATATTGGAATAAAAATAATATTCTTTATTTGGTTACTGTAACTGTTCGAGAAGTTACTATACCCCCAATCGTCATCATAGAGGCTAAATTAATACCAACATCAACTGGACCAAGCTGTGACTTGATTTCATAATTTTCAGTTTTCATAGATGCTGCCATCTGATTAGTATCAACAGTATTTAAAGGAATTAATCCCCATAATAAATAATACTGTCTACCTACTTTTGTCAGACCTGTTTCAGGTCCTGTCCCAACTGTATGGATATGAGTTGAACACCCAATTAAAAACAGGGATGATACTATCATGACCATTACTACTGCTTTTTTCATAGATTTTCTCCTTTGTTTGTTATGGTTCCTATTGATGATTCTACTTTACCAAGTTCTGCTTCATATACTCCCCTGGGAATTATATAATCTACCTGATAATTTTGTATTCCTGAAATAAATAATTTTATCACTGTATGATTATCATTTGAAATTATAAACTGTCTGACTGGTGTATTATTAATATCAATTTGAGAAACATTAATATTTTCAGTAGAAAACTGAGATTTTAAAATATCATTATAATTTTCAGGAATATATTGAAATTCTTCTTTATTAGAACTTATTTTAGAAATAATACAAGTTGCCAAATCTTTTGATTGATAACCGCCAACGAGTTCTAATTGTATTACGTTTTCATTGGTCTCAATTGCTCTCTTTAATTGAATAATACTAGTGGAATCAAAAGCAACCCAGTTGATTGGTGTATAAATTGTAAATCCATCATCATTTATTAGAGGGGTATTATTCAATAAATTATGATTAATATTAAAGGAAAGGTCTTTATTTTCGGGAATAGTCTTATGCTGAGTATTTTCGCAACTGACCATATTTAGATATAATCCTGAAAAAATAAGAATAGGAAGTATAAGGCGTGAATGATTTTGTTTTGGCACATGTCAATTTAACAGATAAACTTTTTTAATACCAAATTTAATTTCAATTAAATCTGTAACTTAACCCCAATTAACAGGTAATAATATTTATGAAATTCTTTCAATATATACTCGTAGCAAGTTTGATTTGCATTTTCTTTTTACAATCAGGTTGTAGCAATAAAGATAAATGGAAGGCGGTGCCGCTAACAATTAAAAAGCAGGAATCTATTTATTATTCTGAGATAGTTTCAGGTGATTTAGATTCAACAGCAAAAGCTGAATTGGAAGCTGTGAAAAAAAATACCACTGAAAAAATGGATAATGACCCTGAGGAGATAAACAAAAGTTCTTCCAAGGAAAAAAGGGGTAATTCAATTTGGAAGGGTATTCAAAATTTATATAATTGGTTTATAAATCTGTTTTGATTTTGGACTGCATCACCTGTGTTGATGCATGGATTAACATGGTTAATCCACTCCATATTTTGAAGTGAAAATTATGATTGAAAAACTAGACACACTCATTGCTGCTTTTGCTGAGCTCATGTGGGGACCTCCCCTACTCGTACTTCTCATTGGTGGTGGATTATTTTTCACCTTGTATTCCCGATTTATTCCTTTTCGGTATGTCCGGCATGGGTTAAATGTACTCCTGGGCAAATATGATGATCCCAATGACCCGGGGCAGGTGAACCATTTTCAGGCATTATCAAGCGCATTGGCAAGTACAGTTGGTATGGGAAATATCAGCGGTGTTGCAATTGCCATACATACTGGCGGTCCCGGTGCACTTTTCTGGATGTGGATAAGTGCCATTGTGGGGATGGCAACCAAATTTTTCACCTGTACATTGGCAATAATGTATCGTGGAAAAGATGAAAACGGCGAAGTACAAGGGGGACCTATGTATGTTATAAAAGAGGGACTTCCCCCCGCCTTTCATTTTTTGGCTTATATATTTGGTATCGCAGGACTCTTCGGTTGTTTTTCTCTCTTTCAGGCAAACCAATTAACCCAGCTAATACAGGAACAAGTTTTTACTCCTCTGGGATGGTTTAGTGAAAATCCATTTTTAGGTAAATTATTAGTAGGGATCAGTATGGCTGGAATTATTTCAGCAGTTATTTTTGGTGGAATTCGCAGGATTGGACAAGTTGCAGCAAAGCTGGTTCCATCCATGGTGGTAATATATATGCTCTGTGGAATTTTTATTATTATCAGTAATTTTTCTCAACTGGATGATATTTTACTGCTCATAGTCCGGGATGCATTTACCGGTGAGGCAGTATTGGGGGGCTCTATCGGCGCTGTGATTATTACAGGAATTCGCCGTGCTGCCTTTTCTAACGAAGCGGGAATTGGTACTGAAGCTATGGCTCATGGCGCTGCCATTACCAAAGAGCCGGTGCGTGAAGGATTAGTAGCTATGATTGGTCCACTCATTGACACCATCATCGTCTGTTCAGTTACGGGATTTATTATCCTGTCAACAGGAGTTTGGACAGATCCAAATTTGAATGGAATTTTAATGACTTCTGCAGCCTTTGGTTTGGGTCTACCAGGATTTGGTCAACCTTTACTTATGTTTATTGTAACTATTTTTAGTATTACAACCATTATTGGGTATTCCTATTATGGTTCCAAATGTGCTGCCTTCCTTTTTGGAAATAAATGGAAGCAGCCTTATAGGATTGTTTATACATTAAGCCTGATACTTGCAGCCGTCATGTCCATTGATATTGTGGTGAATTATGTGGATGGAATGTTTGCTGTCATGGCAATTCCCACAATGATATCTACCCTCATATTGGCGCCAAAAGTTATGCAAGCAGCAAGAGAGTATTTTGCTAAATTGGGAGTTCAGGAATAAGAAATAAGGGGCAAGTTTAAACCAATCTAAAAGTAAACATGGGTATTATTTAAAATTGTTTAAAATTTGAACTGGAAGTTGACCTTGTATTCTGTTGAAGAATCCGAAGCATCTTCAGAGGTAGTCATTCTCACATTAGGGGCAACAGAAATACCGCCATCACAGGTTAGAACTATTCCTGTAACGAGATAATTTTTAACATTTTTATTTGTATCATCATTGTCATCTATCATATCATACCGGGCGAAAATATCTATTTTATCTCTTACTGCATAATTTGCGCTAACTGAAATAATATTGGATTTAAAACTATCCTTAGTTAGCATATCATACTCACCCCCCAACCGAAGTCCCATTCCAGCAAAACCGCCAAATATGCTGGTCATTGTAATGGGGTCAGTGTCAGTTTGCTCAGTGGTATAAACCAGACCTGCATTATAGCCATCATTTTTAATTAAGTTACTTTCGCCATAGGTTGCATTGAATGCAATTTTATGGTATTTATCCCCTTGTGGTTTTTTAAATCCCTCACCGTTTATAAATTGTAAACTCAAATTGAGATTATCTATTATTGATTTTGAAAAACCCACCCCTAAATCAGCTGTAGATGAAAATCCATTTTTATCAATAGTGGACTTTTCAATAAAACGGTAACCCCAATTACTTTCCTGCACAGCATAGGTATTCATACCAATCAATCCAAAGTTGACTTTGCCCAATGAAGATTTATAATTAACCTGGGCTTTTTTGAGGTAGACGTTCAGTCTGGTATCTAATTCAGTTCTGCCTACATCAAATAATATTTTATAGCTGACTTTGTCCGATATATCACCACCATAACCAAAATATTGACGTTGAAAATTAAAGGCTGAGGAATCATCTGTGCTGATGAAATCAAAATAGGTAACTCCACCAATCTTACCTTCCGCAAACATGAATCCAGTTATACTTACTACCAATAGTATTTTTTTCATTTTTTCTCCTGTTTATTTATTAAATTTTTCTGCCAACTATATAATACAGTGCTGACCCGGTTAAAAGTGCTAAGAATCCTTTTCCTGACCCAATATCTTTAGATAATAGTCCGGATTCCTGACACCAAGATAATATGGCAAACATTATCCCAAATGCTGAGAGATAGAGCCAAATAAATTTATTCACTTCTCTGGGTACCCAATACGTTCAAAAGGATTTACGATACTGGAAATAAGATTTCTTGAATGGGCGGCAATCCTTTTTAAATACCTGGCATAAAGCGCAACTGATGTTGCTCTTCCAACTTCAATATCTCCAACCTTTCCTGTAATTATATTATTGGTGATTGCGTCACATTGGGAAGATATATTCTCCTTATATGATCCCATGAGACTTCGAGCTTTTTCAATATCTTGATTCTTAAAAGCATCTATGGATTCTTCAAATAAATCGAAGGATATTTTTTCTACATTAGACAAATTTTCTTCAACAGTACCACCATCCAGTTTCTTAGGATGAATTACCGCGAGATCATAAATATTCTTGGTATAATCTCCAATTCTTTCAATATCAATTACTACGGATACCAATACCAAGCCGGACCCAATATCTTCCTTTCCTCCAACTGCTAAATGGGTCATTACTTTTCTACGGACATCCCGTTCGAATTCATTAATTTTTTTATCCATTGCAAAAATATCAATATCAATATCCGCTGAATCTGATTTTCGTAATGACTGGATTGAAGCTTTGAACATAGTGAGGTCTATATCCAACATTTCATGACACTCAACTAAGGCCTGCTCGTATAAGCTATCTGATTTGAAAATTTCAAAGATTTGTTTAAACATTATTGTCTCCCGATAAGTATGATTAAAAATGGTAAAAGAAAGAAAAAACAGACTAAATAAACCAGCGGAATAAATTTATTCTTTATTGCAACCTCCGAAATCCAGTTAGCCAGGTTAATGGGTATATCTCTAAATAATGGATTGACATAAATAATCAGAATTCCAAAGAGATTAAAAAATAAATGGGCAAATGCAGCTACCAACGCTGTTACGTTAAGGGTAAGGGCTGCCAAAATTGCGGTTATGGTGGTACCGATATTTGCACCTAAAGTAAATGGATACACCTGCCTTAGTGTTAGTACTCCCGCTCCAGCAAGGGGAACAATGGTGGATGTGGTAATTGATGAACTCTGTACCATTATTGTTAAAATCATTCCAAACAAAATACCTCGAATTGCTGTCTTGAAAATATATTGATCAAAAAATTGCTGAACATTATCCAAAACTAAACTCCGTAAAAGCTTGACAATGGAATACAACATAGCAAAGGTAAGTAAAACGCTGAGGATGATAAATACAATATTATTTTCAAAACTAAGGCTTTCAATATGGTGAACACCCCATTTAATGCCTACCTTTATTGGGCTGTCAAACTCATTGCTAATACTTACATTTCCGAAAAGTAAGGCTCCTAATCCAGATGCTGTTTTTTCCAGTAATCCAAAGGCAATTTCAATTGGAAAAAGTAAAATGACTGCAAATACGTTAAAGAAGTCATGTACAGTTGCTGCTGCAAAAGCCCGCTTAAATTCATTGCCTCGATTTATATGGCCAATAGAAACTATAATGTTGGTAACGGTGGTACCAATATTTGCACCCATAATCATGGGGATTGCACCACTTAAATTCAATGCACCGCTACTTACCATGCCTACAATTAGAGATGTGGTGGTCGAGGAACTTTGAAATATCGTTGTGGAAAGAATTCCAATAAATAAGGCTATAAACGGATTACTGGTAGTAGACAGCATTTTTTCCGCAAAGTCTCCACCCAAATGTTTTATGGCTGTTGACAGCCCATTGATTCCAACCAGAAACAGGTATAATGATAAGACTACACCGGCCACTTTTAGAAATATTAGAAAGTTTTTATTCAAGAAATATTGTATAGAAATGAACCCCATAATTTATTGTATGTTGCTACCTTATTAGGAAATAATATTTAATTGAGAATGTAAATCCTGCTCTTTATGTTTATACGTTAAATTTCTTTTTGTCTGTATCTAATACCTTCAATAAATTTTCTGCTATTCTTACTTGCTATATCAAGGTAATTCAAACATAAAATAACATAAATTTTACGAATCTGGAGGATTTAGTGTCTGATTCACATCACGAAGAAAGTTTTTGGCGGAAATATATATTTTCAACCGATCATAAAACCATTGGAATTCAATATGGTATAACTGCCCTGCTATTCTTATTTTTTGGTTTCTCCCTCATGATGGTCATGCGCTGGCAATTGGCATTTCCAGATCAGGCGGTTCCGGTTATCGGCGGACTGATCCAATGGCTGGCCGAGTTAAATGGTTTCGCCAGCATCGGAAATTTACCCTCAGATCTCTATAACGTATTTGGCGCCATGCATGGAACCATCATGATCTTTCTTGGTGTGGTACCATTGGTAGTTGGGGCATTTGGTAACTACGTCGTTCCCCTGCAGATCGGCGCTCCCGATATGGCATTTCCAAAATTGAATATGACTTCCTATTGGGTGTATTTCATCGGTGGTGTCATCATGCTTGTGAGTTTTTTCCTTCCAGGCGGTGCGGCTAATTCAGGCTGGACATCCTATCCACCCCTATCAGTTATTGCCACTACCGGTCAAACCTTTTGGCTTTTAGGCATGGTATTTCTCATTACCTCATCTCTTCTGGGCTCCATAAATATTATTGTAACCATTATACAGCTCAGGGCGCCGGGTCTCACCTGGATGAGGCTGCCCTTCTTTGTCTGGGCGCAGTTTGTCACATCATTTTTGCTGGTACTGGCATTTCCCCCTTTGGAAGCAGCTGGGTTTTTCCAGTTAATGGATCGTGTATTTGACACAAGCTTTTTCCTGCCTTCAGGGTTGGTAGTTGGCGGGGAGGCTCTGGATGTCAGTGGCGGCGGCAGTCCATTGTTATGGCAGCATCTATTTTGGTTTTTAGCACACCCCGAAGTGTATGTACTAATTTTACCCGGGATGGGAGTTATAGCCGAAATCATCGCCAATAATACGCGGAAACCAATCTGGGGTTATAAATCTCTCGTCTATTCTGTTGTGTTTTTGGGTTTCATGTCCTTTATAGTTTGGGCGCACCATATGTTTATGACGGGGATGGGGCAGGGAATGTCTATTTTCTTCCAGACCACCACCATGATTATTTCGGTACCGTCAGTTATAATATTGTCTTGTTTCATGCTCTCACTATGGGGCGGTTCCATCCGCTTTAACACACCCATGTTATTTGCCCTGGGTTGGATTCCCATGTTTGGAATTGGCGGCTTAACCGGCCTGCCTCTGGGATTATCAACTCTAGACATCCATCTTCATGATACTTACTATGTCATCGGGCACTTCCATTACGTAGTTGCGCCGGGAACGATATTCGCAATTTTTGCAGGAATTTACTATTGGTTCCCTAAAATGACAGGAAAAATGCTGGATGAAACGCTCGGGAAAATCCACTTTTTCTTTTCATTTATATTTATGAATGGAATTTTCTGGCCCATGCTCATACAGGGAATGGCAGGGGTATCCCGCCGCCTGGCAGATGGCGGAGAATCCTATGCCCATGCTCAGGGGACACTGCACCTGAATGAATTCATGTCATATTCAGCATGGCTGCTGGCAATTGCCCAAATTCCTTTTATCATCAACCTAATTCGTACTTTATTGCGGAAAAAGGCAGCGGAACCTGACCCTAATCCTTGGCGGGCCACAACCATAGAATGGACAGATACAACTTCACCACCGATGGGGCATGGTAACTTTGAAAAAGTACCCACAGTTTACCGCGGCCCTTACGAGTACAGTGTGCCTGGAGATAGTTCTGATTTTACTCCTCAAACTTCAAAATTAATTAAGGATCGTTGATGGAAATACCCTATAATGTTCAAGTAAGAGAAGATACCGGCCTCTATAACTCCAAGTTAGGGATTTGGCTATTTCTGGCATCAGAAGTCATGCTTTTCGGTGGATTATTTTCAGCCTATATATTGCTCCGTACAGGTGCACCGGTTTGGCCGCCTATTGGTGAACATGGTTCAATAATGCATATACTGAAAGAAACTATTCCTCACGCAACCTTTAATACTGTTGTTCTAATTGCTTCAAGTGTAACCATGGTGATGGCTTGGGTATCTTTAAAAATGAAGGATTTAAGAAAATTCAGGATCTATTTGGGAACAACTCTTCTTTGCGCGCTGGTCTTTCTGATAGTGAAATATTTTGAATATTCACATAAAATTCATGAGGGATTTGTACCATCGCATGATACCTATATGGCCCTCTATTTCACACTAACCGGACTCCATGGCCTGCATATCATCGGCGGCATGATTGTCTTAGGTTATTTTTTTGGACCGGGAATAAAAATGTGGAACAATGAACCTGAACGGTTTACCAACCGGATTGAGATCGTGGGTCTCTATTGGCACTTTGTTGATCTGGTCTGGATATTCCTCTTTCCAATTTTATATCTTTTAAATTAAGGAGAATCAATGTCAGTAAAAGACATGACGCACCATATTGCTAATTACCGGAAAATTTTTGTATTCTTATTAATTGGCACAGCGCTTACTGTGACTGCATCTTACATGGAATTCAATGTACAAAATTCAATTGCCGGGGCAGTATTTGTGGGGCTTACCATTGCCGCAATAAAAGGGTATCTGGTAGCTGCTAACTTCATGCATTTAAATTCTGAAAAGAAAATAATTCACTGGATATTATTATTAACAGTATTTTTTCTAAGCTTATTGCTTTTTATACCGCTGTTATGGGATTTAAACCTCATGAGTCATTATTAAATCAATGTCCCTGAAATCTTTTCATATTATCTTTATTTGTATCTCCACTCTATTTTCCATTTTTTTTGGTTACTGGTGTTATAATGAATGGTCACAATTTGGAAAGATAACATATATCATTTATGCATCAATTGCAGTTTTATTTACAGTTGGTCTATTGGTTTACGGGAAGTGGTTTTTAAAGGAGATTGCTGGACTAACAAATGATTAGAATAGTTACAATAATCTCAATTCTTGTTCCGGGGTTTATATATCCCTGTGCAGTTTGTTACGGCAATCCGGATGCACCCATGAGCCATGGAATGAATATGGGCGTATTGACATTATTGGGTTTCATTGTTTTCATTTTACTTATTGTGGCTTATTCTATTTTTAAAATTTCAATGAGAACAAAAAAATTAAATAATTCTTAGGGGAAACATGATTGAATATCTTGGAAAAATAAGTGATCATTTAGGGCTGCCGGTAAACGCTGCCAGTCATGGCCTTATAATGGATTTGGTGTTAGGCTGGGTACATTGGGTCATGTTCATTTTATTTGCAGGCTGGGGGCTCTATTTCATTATCGCGCTTATTAAATTTAATTCAAAATCAAATCCAAAAGCTGATTATAATGGAGTTCAATCTCATTACTCAAAATTTGCAGAGTATGGAGTAATTATAGTTGAAGCTTTTCTTCTAGTTGGATTATCCATTCCGCTCTGGTCACAACTGAGAACCACCGTTCCCGATGCGGATGCGGCGATTCAGGTCCGTGTTATAGCACAGCAATTTGCCTGGAATATTCATTACCCGGGGGCTGATGGTGAGTTTGGTGATACTGATATTAAATTGGTGGATGAGGAATCCAATCCAATTGGTCTGGTGAGGGGTGGAGCTGGCGCTGATGATATTGTTACTCTCAATCAATTGCATTTACCGGTAAATCAACAGGTTCTCATTCACCTGACCTCAAAGGATGTGATTCATAGTTTCGGTATTCCGGAAATGCGGGTGAAGCAGGATGCCCTGCCAGGAATGACTATTCCTGTATATTTTACACCTACCATGACCTCGGCGGAATTTATAAATAAGATAAAGGATACAAATCGATATAGTCCAAGTGGTAATTATATGGGCTTAGGCCAGGAAACCTGGGAAATACTCAGTGAAGAAAAAAAAGATGAATTCAGGGGATTTCAAATCGCTTGTGCTCAACTTTGTGGAAACTCTCATTATAAAATGCGTGGATTCCTAACAGTGGAAACGGAAGAAGAATTCAATGCCTGGCTGGAAGAAGAAGCTGAGTATCTGGAAGAAGAGGATGAAGACGATGACTGGTAGAAATAAACTTTAATATTAAGTAACGGGAGGTCAAATTGGTCTCCCGTTTTTTATTAATGAAACTATACCCGGCCTTGCTTGAACTATTTTAAATTAACGGTTTCACCAACAACTCTAAATTAGGTAATTCTTTGGCATTTCTCGTATTAGACATTGAAACAATACCCCGCCCAACTATTGATGAGTCAGTAGAAGAGGTAATCGC
>ENA-ORDI01001826-ORDI01001826.1-marine-metagenome-genome-assembly--contig:-NODE-1826-length-11147-cov-3.353297_pt1 | contig 11147 bp, 16 predicted proteins | sample MGYA00248628_ERZ508525 | MGnify/ENA primary metagenome ERZ508525 (study PRJEB26195, sample SAMN05422138) | marine metagenome | isolation source: East of Porto Seguro, South Atlantic Ocean | place...
AATACGCACCACTGTTTGCCTATGCGCTATGGCGTCAGCATGTTGCAGGTGGTGCGCGTTCATCCTGAGCCCGTCGAAGGGCGCGCATGAGTCATGCTAGGTGTGATTAACCCCGCTCAGCAGAGACTCCATTTAGGAGCAAACATGGCCTCGATAAAAGTTGTGATCAGTGGAATAACCGGGAAGATGGGCCTTGAAGCGGTAGCCGCTGTGTCCCGCGAGAGCGATCTCGAATTGGTGGGCGGTACTTGCAAACAAGACCGGGAATGGCCAACCCTGAGCACTCCCCACAGCACGGCGGTCCCTCTTTCCACCGACCTGGACGCGATGCTGGAACAGACCAAGCCGGACGTGTTGGTGGACTTCACCAACTCCGCCGTGGCGATGGAGGCTGCCGCCAAAGCCGCCGCCCGGTCGATCAACATCATCATGGGCGCCAGTGGGTTCACCGAGGACCAACTGAAGCAGCTCGACGCCATGGCCGACGACGCGGTCGAACAGGTGATGAAGATCACCGGCGGCGGCGTGCACCACGCGATCGAGGCGGTCGGCCGGCAGGCGTCTGCCGATCTCTCGGTCAAGGTGCTGCGCCGTGGCGGGACAGCCACGATCCTCGGCATGATGCCGCTCGACTGCAAGGTCGGGCTCGGCGCGATGGACCTGCTGTCGGGCAAGAAGCTGCAGGGCGCGATCATGGGAATGAACCATTTCCCCGTCGACCTGCCGCGGCTGGTCGATTTCTACCTGCGCGGCCTGCTCGATCTCGACACGATCATTGCCGAACGCATCCCGCTGGAAAAGATCAACGAAGGCTTCGAGAAGATGAAACAGGGCACGTCCGCCCGCAGCGTGGTGGTGTTCGACTGATGGCGGAAGAACAGCCCATCGATTTCGACAAGGAGATGGTCGGCACCATCGCGGTGCCCGAAGCCGATCGCATGGACCTCGACGCGCTCACTGCGTGGTTCGAAGCCCATGTCGAAGGCTATGAAGGCCCGATCAGCTACACCAAGTTCAAGGGCGGCCAGTCGAATCCGACCTATCGCATCGACACGCCTGGGCGCAGCTACGTGCTGCGCCGCCAGCCCTTCGGCAAGCTGCTGCCCAGCGCGCACGCGGTCGATCGCGAATACAAGGCGATGCACGCGCTTGGCCCCACGGGCTTCCCCGTGCCCAAGACCTATGGCCTGTGCGAGGATCCCGAAGTCATCGGCAGCAAGTTCTTCGTCATGGGTCTCGCCGACGGCCGGTCCTTGTGGAACGGATCGTTGCCCAACAACACGCCCGAGGAACGCCGCGCGATCTACGATGCGATGATCGACACCTTCGCCGATCTGCACCTGAAGGATCCCGAGGCGATCGGGCTGGGCGATTACGGCAAGCCGACCGATTACTGCGCGCGGCAGATCAGCCGCTGGTCGAAGCAGTACAAGCTGTCCGAGACCGAGCACATGCCGCAGATGGAACGGCTGATCGAATGGCTTCCGCAAACGATCCCGCCACAACATGAATCGAGCGTGGTCCATGGCGACTACCGGCTCGACAACATGATCTTCCACAAGACCGAGAACCGCGTGATCGCGGTGCTCGACTGGGAGCTGTCGACGCTGGGCGATCCGATCGCCGACTTCAGCTACCTCATGCTCAACTGGCACAACCCGCATGACGGACGAGCCGGGCTGGAAGGGCTCGACCTGAAGGAACTGGGCATTCCGACGCAGGACGAGGCGGTCGAGCGCTATGTGGCGCGCACCGGCTACCCGGTCCCGCCCATGGACTGGTATTTCGCCTACAACCTCTTCCGGCTCGCGGGAATCATGCAGGGCATCAAGAAACGCGTGATCGACGGCACCGCCTCGAGCGCACACGCCAAGTCGATGTCCGAACGCGTCGCCCCTCTGGTGGAGCGTGCCTATCACTTCGCCAAGGAAGCGGGGATGGACTAGCGCAGCGGGGCTGCTAACGAGCGCTCCGGAATTGCAAACGGAGACCAGCATGAGCGCCGACCTCGAAAGCCGTATCACCGCCGCGTGGGAAGACCGCGCGAACGTCACGCCGCAAAGCGCGGATGTGCGCGAGGCGGTCGAGGCGGCGCTGGGCATGCTCGACAGCGGTGAAGGCCGCGTCGCCGAGCCCGATGGCAAGGGTGGCTGGACGGTCAACCAGTGGCTCAAGAAGGCCGTGCTGCTCAGCTTCCGGCTCAACGACAACCGCGTGATGGATGGCGGCAGCGCAGGCCACCCTGCGTTCGACAAGGTTCCGAGCAAGTTCGCCGGGTGGGACGATGCCCGCTTTCGCGAAGCCGGTTTCCGTGTCGTACCCGGCGCCGTCGCGCGCGAAGGCGCCTATATCGCGCCCGGCTGCGTGCTGATGCCCAGTTTCGTCAATATCGGTGCCTATGTCGGCAAGGGCACCATGGTCGACACCTGGGCCAGCATCGGCAGCTGCGCCCAGATCGGGGAGAACTGCCATATCTCGGCCGGTGCAGGGATCGGTGGCGTGCTCGAACCGATGCAGGCCAACCCGACGATCATCGGCGACAATTGCTTCATCGGCGCGCGCAGCGAAATCGTCGAAGGCGTGATCGTCGGCGAAGGCAGCGTGGTCGCGATGGGTGTCTTCATCACCCAGTCGACCAAGATCGTCTATCGCGACACGGGCGAAGTGATCCGCGGCCACATCCCGCCCTATTCGGTGGTCGTGCCCGGTACGATGCCCGGCAAGGACGGTGGCCCCGGCCTCGCCTGCGCAGTGATCGTCAAGACGGTGGACGCGCAGACGCGCGAGAAAACGGGTATCAACGAGCTGCTGCGCGACTGAGCGAAACCGGAACATTCGTCCCGACGAAGCGTAAATCTCCCTGCAACCCGCGTTCTCGCGGTCATTCAGGGAGTACAGTTCCGTGCATAAGCAAGGCGAAGAAGTCCACCTTACCGATACCGAGGCCAGCGGTGGCTCGAAGGAAGGCGTGGTCCGCTGGGTGCTGGCCGGCGGCCTGCTGCTCGCGATCATCCTGCTGTCGGTCACCTGGATCATCCCCGCGCTCAGCACGGGCGACGTCGAGGAAGAAGGCACCGTCAGCGGGCAGATATCCTCCGAGGAGAGCGACGGCGACGATACCGACAGCATCGTGACCGATCTGGGCGACGACCAGGTGGCGACTCCCGGCGACCAGGTCACGACCGACGACGGGCTCGAAGTCGTCGAAAACTGATCGGACGCCGAGGAGAACACGCATGAGCAATCCGAACAGCTACCAGACCGACCAGTATGTCGAATGGGATTGGGGCAACGGCAAGGGCAAAGGCCAGATCAAGGAGCGTTTCGAACGCGAGGTCACCCGCACCCTGCAGGGCAGCGAAATCACCAAGGACGGTGACGAGGACAATCCCGCTTACCTGATCAAGCAGGAAGACGGCGACGAAGTGCTCAAGCGCGGCTCCGAACTGCAGGCGCAGAACTGATGCCCGCGCAGTCGAAAGCCCAGCAGCGCGCCGCGGGCGCCGCCCTCTCTGCCAAGCGCGGCGAGACCAAGGTGGGCGAGCTACAGGGCGCCTCGAAACAGATGTACGAGTCCATGAGCGAGGACGAGCTGGAGGATTACGCCTCGACCGATCTCGATGGCCTGCCCGAGCATGTCGACGACGACGATTGAACGGGGTCGCTTCGCCCATTTCCTGAGTGCGCAGGATGGTGGCACTTTCGAACGCGCGCTCGGCGAAATCCGACGCGGTGCCAAGACCACGCACTGGATGTGGTTCATTTTCCCGCAGATCACAGGCCTCGGCAGCAGCGCCAATGCGCGCAAATTTGCGCTCGCCAGCGCTGCGGAGGCCGCGCAATTCGCTGCACATGACGAATTGGGACCGCGGCTCTTCGAAGCGACCGAGGCCCTGCTCGACTGGGCGGGAACGCTATCGGCCGAGGATAATCTCGGCCCCGTCGACACGGTCAAGCTGCGCAGCTCGATGACCCTTTTCGAAGCGGCCTGCAGCGCAGAAGACGCGCAGGTTTTTGCCGACGTGCTCGACCGGTTCTTCGATGGCGAGCGCGATCCCCTCACGCTCGCCAAACTTTGATTTTCGCTGCCGCTCAGTCGCCCGCGTCGCGTGGCTCACCCGCCGGATATTCGATCGGCGCCATGTCGGTGACGCTGGCGGCATAGGCTTCCGCATCACGCATCACGCGCAGCATGTTGCGTGACGCGATCTTCTCCAGATCTTCCTGCGAATAGCCGCGTTTGGCCAATTCCACGAACAGTGCGGGATAACCGGTGACGTCCTCCATTCCGATCGGTCCGGTGGGCATGCCGTCGTAATCGCCGCCGATACCGATATGGTCGATCCCCGCCACGTCGCGGATGTGGTCGATGTGGTCGGCGAGATCGGAAATAGTCGAGACCGGCGCGCGGTTCTCGGCATCCCATTTCGCAAGCTGCGCTTCGACCGTGTCGGGCAGCCCCGGGAAAAGCGCCTCGAGCCGCGCGCGTTCGGCTGTCCGCGACGCCGCATGCTGACGCAGGTCTTCCGTTATGAACCACGGCAGCGCCACCGCCATCACGATGCCGCCATTCTCGGGCATGCGCGCCAGCACGCTGTCGGGTACGTTGCGCAAGTGGCCGGTAACCGCCCGGGCCCCCGAATGGCTGAAGATGACCGGAGCCTGCGCGACATCGAGCGCATCCATCATCGCCGCTTCGCTGACGTGGCTGAGATCGACAAGCATCCCGATGCGGTTCATCTCGCGCACGACATCCTTGCCGAAGGTGTTGAGCCCGTCGTGCTGCGGTGCGTCGGTGGCGCTGTCGGCCCAGCTCAGCGTCTTGCCATGCGTCAGCGTCATGTAGCGCGCGCCCATGTCGTACATCTGGCGCAGTACGGCGAGGCTCGACCCGATCGAATGGCCGCCTTCCATGCCCAGCAGCGAAGCGATGCGACCGGCCGCCATCGCTTCCTCGACATCGTCGGCGGTCAGCGCAAGCTGCAGGTCCTGCGGATAGCGCGCGATCAAACGCTTGGTGACGTCGATCTGCTCGACGGTGGCCTGCACCGCCTCCGCTTCGGGGAGGCTGGCGCTGACATAGACCGACCACCATTGTGCGCCGACCTTGCCCTGCCGCATACGGTTGAGGTCCGAATGCATCGCATTGCGCGCATCGGTAGCGGTGTCGAGCGTATCACCGAAATCGAACTGGTTGATCACATTGCCGAGCCGCGAGCGCAGCTGGATCGGAACGTCATTGTGGCCATCCCACACCGGCGCCGCCTCGAGCGCCGCGGAAGCCGTGCGTTCGGCTTCGGTCTGCGCAGCGGCGGGTGCGGAAACGGCCAGCACGGCAGCGGCGGTGGCGAACAGGAAATGACGCATGACAGGAACCCCTTGATGTCTCGCCCGCAGTCCTAGCAAAGAGGCACGGCAAGGAAAGGGGCCAATCCATGACGACAGACGCCCGCCGCTTCAGCGCGGCCACATTCCGCGGGTGAGCGCCGCAGTGGATAGCAGCGCGCGGCTCGCGCCCGCATCCGCCGGCAGGAGGCCCGCGGCATGATCCGCAAGGTCTTGCGCTGTGTGCTCGCCGCATTCTACGCGCTGGCGGGCTATCTGCACCTCGCCCGTCCGGCCCCCTTCCTGACCATCATGCCGGATTGGGTACCCGCGCCCGAGGCGGTGGTGTTCTGGACCGGGATCGCCGAGATCCTCGGGGCGGTGGCGCTGGTCCAATGGAACAGTTTGCGCATTCGCCATGCCGGGGCGATCGGCCTGGCTGCCTATGCGGTCTGCGTGTTTCCGGCGAATATTCATCATTTCGCGCTCGACATGGCGCGCCCCGATGGCGGGCTTGGTCTCGGCTATCATCTGCCGAGGATGGTCGCGCAGCCGCTGTTCGTCTGGCTGGCGTTGTGGACCGGCGGCGTCACGGACTGGCCATGGCGCCGCCGGTCCTGATCGATCAGCTCATGTGCTTCGAGACGGCGCCCGTCATCTTGAACATGGAGATCTGTTCCTTGCCGATCACCGCGCCGAGCTTGTCGTCGGGGTTGATCATGCGCTTGTCCTTGGAATCCTGCAGGTCGTTAGCCTTGATGTGATCCCACACCTTCGAAGTGACCTGGGCGCGCGTCATCGGACCCTTGCCGACCACGTTTTCCAGTTCCGGCGACAGGTTCACCGGCTTCTGCAGTGCGTTGTTCTTGCCAGCCATGACTAATCCTTTCCTTGGCTATGCTTCAATCTACGTCGTCGAGGTCGTCGACATCCAGTTCCTCGACCTCATGGCCTTCGAACCGGGCTGTCAGGACCGCGGCGGCGGTCACGTGTCCGTCCAGATTGCGGACGAGTTCTTCATGCGTTGCCCCCGGCATCAATGTCAGCGGGAGGTCGATCGCGAACAGTTGGAAGACGTAGCGGTGCTCTTCGCCCAGCGGCGGGTCGGGCAACAGCCATTCCGAATTGCCCTGCGCATTCTTACCGGTGCGCGGCGGTGTTTCGCCTTCCATCAGCTTGCCCTTCTGCGGCGCAAGGCCCCAGACGGTCCAGTGGACGTGGCCCTTGTCGGCATCTTCCGCCACCAGCACCAGTTCCTGCGCGCCGGGAGGCGGAGCAGTCCATTCGAGCGGCGGCGCGACCGCATCTTCCTCGATGGCGGTAAAGGACGGATCGAGTTCATTGCCATGGCTGAAGGCTGCGCTGGTCAGGCTGAAACCACCCCGCCCGAGCACGCGCTCATCGGCGACCTTCTCCAGCGTAAGCGTGTGACCGACCGGACTTCCGCCGACCGCATTCTGAACCCAGGGCGCGACGCCGCTAGCCATGTAAACTCCTCTGCTTTCGCCCTCTCGGGCCTCCTAGGGGCACCCTTTAAGGCATAGCTGTCCGCAACAAACCATCCCGAAGCCCAATATTTGCACCGTTTTCGGGGGGAAACGGCGCCCGCGCGGGACCGGCGGCGCTATTGCCGGGCGCTGCTTTCGCCGTCATGGATGGCACGATGGTCGTCGCGGCACCTTGCGCGACCGGATCAGGGAGATTGAATATGGGATTGGGTCGCACCGTTTTGACTGCCTTGCTGGCCACTTCGCTGACCGCATGCGGCGGCGGGGGCTCGAGCTCCGGCACGGGAGGCGGCGGAAGCGGCTCCGGTGGCGAAACCGGGGGTGGGAGTGCGGACACGTGCTCGCTCGCCAGCCGCCAGGACTGGGCGTTCGCCCAACTCGACGAGACCTATCTTTTCCCCACGCTGCTCGACCGGACGGTCAACCGCGCCAGCTATTCCTCGGTGCAAGGCTATATCGACGCGTTGGTCGCCCCGGCGCGCGCGCAGGACCGTGACCGGTTCTTCACCTATATCACCTCGATTGCCGAGGAGAATGCACTGATCAACAGCGGGTCGAACGCGGGGCTCGGCATCCGGCTCGCCTACGATCAGGTCGCGCGCCGCGTATTCGTGCTCGAGGCGTTTGAGAGTGCGCCTGCCTTCGCACAGGGTATCGATCGCGGCAGCGAGATCGTCGCGATCGGGGGCCAGACCGTCGATGCGCTGATGAGCAGCGGCGGTCCGCAGGCGGTGGTCGATGCACTCGGCCCGAACGACGCAGGCGTCACGCGCCAGTTGCGGATCCGCCAACCCAACGGCAGCGAAGTCATCGCCAGCGTGACCAAGGCGGAATATGCGCTCGACCCGATCTCCGATCGCTACGGCGCGCAGATCATCGACGACGGCGGGACGAAGGTCGGCTACGTCAATCTGCGCACCTTCATCATCGACGATGCCAAGCGCCAGCTGCGCGAGGCCTTCGCGGTGTTCCGCAGCGAAGGCGTGACACGGATCATCCTCGATTTCCGCTACAATGGCGGCGGCCTGCTGTCGGTTGCGGACGTACTCGGCGATTTGCTCGCCGAAGGCCGGGCGGGTCAGGTGTTCAGCAAGACCGTCTTCCGCGACTCCCTGAGCAGTTCCAACGAAACGCAAGTGTTCGGCACCGAAGCCAATGCGATCGCGGCCACCCGGATCGCCGTGATCGGCACCGAAGCGACTGCCTCGGCCAGTGAGCTGGTGGCCAATGCGTTCATTCCCTATCTCGGCAGCAATATCGCGCTGATCGGCACCGATACATTCGGCAAGCCGGTCGGCCAGATCGCACGCGACCGCTCCGCCTGCGACGACCGCCTACGCGTGGTCGCCTTCCGCGCGGTCAATGCGAACGATCAGGGCGATTATTATTCGGGGCTCGCCAGCGTCATGCCGCGCACATGCCGGGCCGATGACGACATCACACGCGCACTGGGCGATCCCGCAGAGGCGTCGGTCGCGACTGCGCTCGACTTCCTCGCCGGCCGCAGCTGCACCGCCATCGGCGCGGCGCCCAGCCCGGTCGCCGCGAGTGCTCCGGCAGCGCCCGCCAAGCGCGAGCTGCTCATGCCGACCGCTCCGAGCCCCGCCCAGATCGAGATCCCGGGCCTGCAATGACCGACCGCCGTTACACCACCTTCGCCGAGTTCTGGCCCTTCTACCTGCGCGAGCATGCGCGCCCTGGCACCCGCGCGCTGCACTATATCGGCACCACGCTGGTCGTAGCGCTGGCACTGACTGCGCTGGTTACGGGCGAATGGCTGATGCTGGTCGCACTGCCGCTGGCGGGCTACTTCTTTGCCTGGGTCGCGCATTTCGCGCATGAGAAGAACCGCCCCGCGACATTTACCTATCCGCTGTGGAGCCTGCGCGCGGATTTCCGCATGTGGTGGCTATGGCTCGCCCGCCGACTTGGCCCTGAACTCGATGCGGCCGGGGTTGAGCGTGAACGCTAGGCCAGAGCAGCGGCGATCGTGGCGAGGCCCAATCCCGTTGACAGCGGCACACGCAGCGCCATCCACCAGCGCGGTGCGAGCGCGCCCAGTTTCGCATCGACACCAAGGCTGACCAGCAGCGCGCCGCCCAGCATGACCAGCGAAGGTTCGGGCCACGCCCAATCCAGCGCCCATGGCAGGAAGCAGGCCAGCGCGACGAGGCTGGGCAGCACGGCGGCGATCCACAGCCAGCCGAGCGTCCTGCGCCGCTGCGCCGCAGGTGCGGCGGCGGCGATGCCCCACCACATTCCGCCAAGGAAGGACAGAATCAGTGCGGCATAGGCGAAGGCAATCGCCAAGGCTGCTTCGCGCCACTCGGCGGGACCTGCGTAAAGCACTGCGACACAGGTGAACTGCGGCAGCAACCCGGCAAGGCCAAGCCAGCGTGGCAACGCGGGAACCGACTGCATCTCAGGGCATCTCCGGCCCGCTGAAGGGCTGGCTGTCGGTCCAGGCGCAACCCTGCCGCTGCTCCGAGCCCAGTAGCAGGGTCGCGGTGTAGGGATAGCTGCGATCGCTCATCCCGTCCGAACATTCGCCCGGGGTGATCGTCAGGTCGAAACCCGCCCCGTCGATCGCACCGCTGATGCCGAGGCCATTGTTGCCCGCGAACCGCTCGACCGCGAATTCGCGTCCCCCGGGCTGTTCGGGTGTCGCATAGGTCGCCATGCCGCCGCCCGCACTGCCGCTCCAGAAGGGTTCGGTGCCCGCGAAATGGACCGTCTCGCCCTCGGCGATCGCCGTGAAGGTCCCTTCGCCCGGTGCGCCGGTTGCGTCATCAGTGTTGCCGCTGCCACAGGCCGCCAGCAGCGCCATGCCGATCAGTGCTAAGGAGGGGCGGAGAAGCGTCATTCGGATATCCTGTGCTGGCGGATGAAGTCCACCGTCTCGCTGCGCGCGCGCTGCGCCTCGGGGAGCGGAAGCAGCATCCATACGTGGAACATGTCCTGGTACTCGCGATAGATATGTGCGGGCATACCGGGACGGTCCAGCTTTTCCGCAAGCCGGCGTCCGTCGACCAGCAGAATGTCCGATGTGCCTGAGAATATTGCCATGGGGGGCAGGTCTTCAAGCGGGCCGAACAACGGGCTGACGCGCGGGTCGTCCACCGGCAGATCGCCGCGGTACATCTCACCGCAAGCCTCGAGACCGGCCACCGCCAGCATGCGGTCACGCCGTTCGATCGCGCGCTGCCCTTCCGCTGTCGCGGTCGCGTCGAGCCACGGCGAATAGAGCACCAGGCTGCCCGGCAGCGGCGCGCCTTCGGCTTTCAGCATCTGCGCCAGCGCGAGGCTCATGCCTCCGCCCGCGCTGTCGCCCATAACCGTGATGTTCGGCGCACCATGCAGTGTCGCGAGATCGAGGTAGAGCGCACGCATCTGCGCGAGCGTGTCGGCCGCCTGGTGTTCGGGAGCGAGCGGATAGAGCGGCACGCTGGCCGATGCGCCCAAGCGCTCGCACAAATCAGCCACCGCGTCCCAATGAACCGCGGCGATATCCATCACATAGCCGCCACCATGCAGATACAGCAGATGCGGCGCGCCCGGTCGATGGCCACCGGGCGGTTCGATCGTCACCAGTGCAAAGCCGCGATCCGCGTTTTCGCGGATGGTGAATTGGCGATGCCATTTCGCCCGCGGCCGGATCGGTTTCTGGCGCCGCAGCTTGGCGATGCGTTCGGGCATCTTTTCCGGTTCGCCGAAAAAGCGTTTGATCCCGAGCAGCGGGAGGGCGAGATTGACGAGCCTCGCGCGCAGGCTGGTCATGCCGTCCTCCCGATTACGTCAGCGGCGAATGCTGTGGCTGCTTGCATGGCGGTTCCCTCTCTCCCCTGTGGGCGAGGCTAGCGCGCGCATCGTCCGATGCAAGTGTCGCCATGCGCCGGTCGACGCCCGGTGCCACGGCAAAGGGCGGCCCCCACCGGGAGGACCGCCCTTCGCATCTTGGTTTGCCGAATGCGCTTACTGCGGCATCAGCACCGTATCGATGACGTGGATCACGCCGTTCGAGGCTTCGACATCGGTCGCAGTCACCGTGGCGGTGCCACCCGCGGCGTCGGTCAGCACGACATTGCCGTCGACCACGGTCGCAGTGAGCGTGCCGCCGTTGACGGTGTTGATCGTGTAGCCGGCTTCGCCCGCATCCTCGATCGCCTGGGTCAGCGTGGCGGCATCAACATTGCCTTCGACCACGTGGTAGGTGAGGATGTTGCCGAGCGTTTCGGTGTCGTTCGTGGTCAGCTCGGTCAGCGTGGCTTCGGGGATCTTGGCGAAGGCGTCATTGGTGGGCGCGAAAACGGTGAA
>ENA-ORDI01001827-ORDI01001827.1-marine-metagenome-genome-assembly--contig:-NODE-1827-length-11140-cov-3.654253_pt1 | contig 11140 bp, 11 predicted proteins | sample MGYA00248628_ERZ508525 | MGnify/ENA primary metagenome ERZ508525 (study PRJEB26195, sample SAMN05422138) | marine metagenome | isolation source: East of Porto Seguro, South Atlantic Ocean | place...
CTCGGCCAACGAAAAGGGCGAGATCATCCCTCTGAACTGACGGGTTTTTCGATACCAGACTCCTGACTCGGTTGTCGCCAATTGTTACAGGAGAACATCGTCATCCTGAGTCGAGGCGAAGCATCTGGTCGCGCATAGGCCAGCAGTCGCCTAACTGACGTCAGATTCTTCGGATGCAACCGCAAAATGGCGTTCGCAAACCGCTAACTGTCTCCACAGTCACGCGCCGTTTCCTGACCCCTCAATCCTCGTGCATGACAAAAGTTGGCGGAAAACTGACGTCAGATGTCCAGTATCCCTCCGATAGCGCTAATACAATTTGTCAATATGAGGCTGGGAGGACACCCAGTTCAACCTGTTTTGGGTTGCGAAACAACATTTAGTCGGGCATGCCGAAAGGCTCATATAGGCAACACGGCGTCCACAGTAAAGTTCATAAGCGCGATCGATACAGACCGATAATTCTCGGCATTCAATCGAAGTTTTAAGCGCATGTGATGAACTTTTTCGCAGCACGGCAAACAGTTTTTGTATGCGATCATAGGGGGTTGATGTGGCTCGTGTAATAATAATTGACGATTCTATATCCAAGCGAAAGTATATTCGAGGCATTCTGCAAGGGGACGTCCACGACATTTATGAGGCCAGCGATTGCAGTGACGCGCTGGACATGATGGAGGCGGGGACTCCCGACTGCGTGGTGCTGGGGCTGATGGCCGCATACTTCGACGGCATGCTGGCGTTGGACGCTCTGACCGAAAAGATGTCCAACCGCAACGTTACTGTACTGACCTCCGATGACTAGGTCACCGCATACGAAAAATACTTTTTGTGGAGGGCCAACAAGAAGTCTGCTCAATCCGCGTAGCCCTCGAAACTTAGCACGAATCTTCGGAGTGACGGCGCAACAGGAGCGATTTTACGCCTCAGTCGTTGCTCTTCCATCACTCCGAGTTCATGTTTCTTAGCGCTATGAGCGGCATACTTTGACGCCTTCATGATTGACTCGACTGTCGTACCGGATTTTATAACTGCCAACATATTGGCAGAAACATGCAACCATCATGTCAGTTTTGACCGTGTATTCTTGTCTGACCGGTCCATATCTTTGTTAAGGGGAGCGATTGAACAGAGCGTTCCGTTTGTCTGTATGGCGACTGGAATGCGTCTGCGCTTCACCGGATAGAGAACGACTCTCCGCATTCTTCTGAGTTGAGCAAACGGGATATGCTTCGCCAGGACTCAAACGTATCGTCCTGTGGATGGATGCCGCGCTATTCGTAGCCAGTGCGAACGGCAGACGCTGCCTTATCGTACGCGTACGAGAGCCTTCGACGATTTAGCGCATCGCGTCCAAGACGTATTGCATAGCTGCCTGCAAACTTGCCAATCGCAGCTCCAAAATCTAACGGTGTAACCATAAGCAGTCTCAACATCCTGTGAGTAATCGAAGGGTGTTCTTCCGATTATACTGGATACCCCACAGAACGACATGGGCATGTGAGAGCCGTCGAGCCTTAGCCTGAACGCTGGGACTTCACGACCACTGTGCCTGCGATCAAGTCGTGGATGCAGCGCCGGTCTGACCGGACGATAAATAGAGCGTCCACCACCGAGTAGAAGGGGATCAGTCCCAGCGCGCCGTTCAGCACTAATCTTAGAAGAACGTTGGGAACGAATCCGCCGTTGCGTCCAGTCCCAACTTTGACGATGCGGATGCTGAAAATCATCTTGCCCACGGTCTGTCCGTTTATGGTGAGGAACGTGGCCTGAACCAGGAACCATGCCGCCAGATAGGCTACCAACATTGCGATGGGCGCGAAGATTAGAAGCAAAAACGATGGGACAACAAGCGTCACGCGGTCCACAATCGCTGCGATAAGGCGCGGGAGGCGCCCTGCCAGAACTCCCAACTCCTCGACTTCCGGGGCTGCGTCGGGCTGTTCGGAAAGCTCTGGAGGCTCCATCAAATGACCGCAGTTTCGGCAGTAGAGGGCGGTGTCGGGATTAGCCGCTCCGCAGTTAGGACATTCGACGGGCAAGGATTTCCTCCGGTCGCGCAACTCAACGTCGTCGGTGTTTCGAGGATTATGATAGCATCGCTCCATCTGGCAGCCCAAGGGGTGGGCGAGGTATCAAGTCATTGGGTTATCAGGTGTCAGGCTGATGGCTGTGAGCTACTGTCAGGTCAACACATGAGGAGGGATTGATGCGTCTCGAAAGCAAGGTTGCGCTAATAACCGGCGGAGGCTCAGGCATCGGACGGGCCTGCGCGGAGATGTTCGCGCGCGAAGGGGCCAAGGTGGCGGTGTCTGACATCAGCCTGGAACGGGCTCAGGCGACGACGCAGTTCGTCACATCCCATGGCGGCGAGGCCATCGCAATCTCAGGAGACGTTTCTGTGGGAGACGACGCCCAGAACATGGTGTCGGCAACGGTCGAAAAGTTCGGGAAGCTGGACGTTCTGGTGAACAGCGCGGGTGTCAGCGCTCGAAACGCCATGCCCAAAGGCTCCTCTCCTGAGGAGGTCTGGGACAAGGTGATGGACGTGAACCTCAAGGGAACGTACATGGTCTCATGGCACGCCGTTCCGGAGATGGCGAAGTCGGGCGGTGGCTCGATCATAAACCTGTCGTCGATCATGGGTTTGGTGGGCTACCCTGTGGGCATGGGAGGTGGGTTCAACCCGTACAACCCCTCCAAGGGCGGAGTGTTGCAGTTCACCCGCAACCTCGCCATAGACTCGGCATCCAAGAACGTCCGCGTCAACTGCATCTGCCCTGGCTACGTGGAGACCAACCTCACCAGCGCCCTGACCAAGGACGCCGAGGCTCTGAGCCGACTTGAGACATTGCACCCGATAGGTCGCCTCGGCCAGCCTGAGGAGATAGCCTACGCCGCGCTGTATCTGGCGTCCGACGAGTCGGGCTTCGTCACCGGAACTCCGCTGGTGGTGGATGGCGGTTACACGGCGCAATAGCTGTCAGCGTTCAGCTTTCAGCAACAGCTATTGCGCGTATGCTTACTTGTTGTGCTATTCAAACGTCACAACCCGGCTCTTCCACACCTCGCGGTGTATCGACTCCAGGGCTTTGTGGTTGGGTTGATCCACTGCGACTCGGCGATTGAGAATTTTGTAGCTCAGGTCTTGTAAAAAGCGGCATCGCTTCACGAAGCTGTTGACGGTGTGACGCTCTCCGCCCAGCATCACGTAATCAAGTTCTTTTAGATGGGGAGAGATAACGTCCTGGGCCACCTCGCATGCCTTGTCGTAGATTTCGCGAACGAGACGCTCTCGGCTGCGCTCGAAGCGTCGTTGGGACTGGCCTCCGGCTCGGTGGCGGTTCTTGACGTGTCGAGTCGCCGTTTTGGAAGCGATGAGAGAATCTCCTCGCAGGACTCCGATGCCGTAACGCCCAAGCCGAAGCATGACCACGCCTATCAGAAGTTCAGCATCCAGCAACTGACGCAATGGTGCCGTCGTCAAACCGTCAGCCAGCGTGTCGACAGACAAGGGGAACGGAGGCATGATCGCGACGATTTTGTCCTGAGTGAGAAACAGCGCGACGCCCGTTTCGGAATCCCGAAACTGTTCCATTACACTCTCAGCCTGTGATTTCCACGGTTCCTCTTCGGGCAGGAAACGAGAAATATCCGATGCTCCGGGGGGCAGGTAGATGGAGTGACCATCCTCGCCTGACGCCTCCAGTTCATCCAGAATGCCCAGAATGCCGCGCCTTCCGACCCAATGGGAGTTTTTCGATTCCACAACCATAGCGAGATGCCGAAGGGCAGAACCCTACGACTCGTGACCGTTGGTCCAGTAGTCGTACTTTGCCGCCGCCTTCTCCTGTGTTCGCTCGATATCCTCCTCGAGCATGTAGCCGTCCTCCACCAGTTGTGTTGCGGCCTTTAGCGCCTGCTGGAGGTAGTCGTCCCTGGACTCGTAGCGTTCCTCGATAGACATGCGCGGGTCTTCGGCGGCCTCTCGCTGGCCCTTTGTTCCGGCGAAGGGGAGAGTCCACCCCGCAAGCCCGCCTGTGATGCCGATAACCAGGCCAGGGTTGCCGTTGTCGGGGTGTCGCAGGTTCCAACCGGTGTAGGTCGCCAGAGGGACCGTGAGGTCTGGCAAGCGGATGCCGCCGGTCTCGTTGCAGTCCTCGTCCACATCGGACACCAGCGCAGGATACTCGTCGCCGTGCTCTGGAGGTAGATTCAGCGTCCGGCCTTGGGCAACCTCGGGGCCGAAGTCGAGATTCATGGCCCGTGTTACGGCAGGCGGAGAGTCCACGCCAGGAATCCTGTCGAACTTTTGCTTCAGTGTTCGGGACTCCACAGACGTTCCCTTATCCAGGCTGGGGTGCAGGCTGTCGGGCGCGGGAGCCTCGCCGCTCACCCACCGGTCCAGATTTATCAGAGCGGCCCTCATGAGAGGCGAGTAGTCCACTGAGTTGTAGGGCAATTGCCCTTTGAGACCGTCCATCACTCGGATGGTTTCGGGAGGGAAGTTGCCGGAGCCGTGCATCGTGCCTGCGAAATGGTACCGACGGACGTTCTCGGACTCGTCTGCGTCATTCATCGACTCAAGGTTGGTGTGAATCAGCGCGGCGTCGCCTCGCCAGTACTCCGCCGATGTGTTCATGAACATCACTTTGGGAACTTGATTGTCCCGCTCTTCCAGTTTCGCCAAAATGGAGCCAGTCTCGCCGGTAATCGGGTCGGTCTGCTCGGTGTCGGTGAATGGGAATAGCTCGGGGATGATGAAACACACGTCCTTGGAGGGCTGGCCGAATCGCAGGTTGAACTCTCCGCGCATCCCGCCCGCCACATGTGGGATTATGCCATCCAGAGCCATGCGGTTCTCCTCGTCCTCGTTCAGCCCGGTGAACAGGTACGAGCGCAGGAATCGACCGCTCTGAGAAATTCCGAGAGCATATGCGTAGTCGATGTTATCCGCGCAGGGGTTGCCTGCCTCTTCAGAACCGTACTTAAGGAAGGAGTTTATATCTCTGACCGACGCCATGCCCAGACCGACAATGGCGCTGCCTTTGGTGTTATAGACCAGTTGGTAGATTCTCCCGGCCTCAAATCCCGATGGCATGTGTATGTGATTAGGCTCAGGTTCGATCTGCTCGTCCTCAACACGAACGAAAGAGAATTTGTCTCGTGAAATCTCCGTGGCCGGGCCGTTGGGGTGGTCTCGAACTGTGAGCGTAGAGTTGGGATCGTCGATGTCCACCGGCGGATGGGGATCGTGCTGCCGGTCTGCCAGCAGGAACAGGTTGGTCGTCTCGTTGGACTGGAACTGGCAGAGCATCCGTCCGGTCAGCGGCTCTCCATCGGGACCGAGGGCGTCGGGGGCCTGCAACCCGATGAGATTGGGGTCGAAGGGCACATCGGCTTGCCATCCACACCAAACGACCGTGAACCCGTGTCGCATCAGGAACCCATTTCCAGGGTCCGGAGGAGCACCGGGGTCAGTGTTTCGTGGGCTGCTGTTGAGGCCGAACGCGGTCTTGCGCCCGCGATTCACAACGTCGAAGATGACCCGCCGGTTGCCCTTGTCGGCATCGGCGGGTTGGAGCATGGCGAAATCTGCTGAGAACCGCACCTGACCGTTGGAATCCCTGGGAGCCAGTTCCAGGTCGTTAATCGCCTCGTTTCTGGGGTGTTCAGGGTCCACGGTGAAGTGAGCCGTGCCCTCCAGGAGATTGTAAGGCCCCACGTCTCCGAAGGACCCGCCATCGGAGAATGGTGTTCGGCTGGTTATATCAAGCTGTGTTACCGCCAAAACTGGTCTCCTCGCGCTTGGTTCAGGTGTAATTCAGTTCCACATTCATTGGGCATTTTCAGGATGACAACGACGATTCTATCACTTGCAGGCGTCGAGCGTTGTCTAGCTGACATCGGATTCAGGAACCACGCCTATTCTCCATACTGTTGAGAGTAGCAGCCAAACCCCGCCAGCCACCATCAGGCAGGAACCAACAGCCAACGCCCACCTGATTCCTGCCAACTCCGCCAGGATTCCACCCAGAACCGCACCTGCCAACTGCGCTCCTTGCAAGATGACCTCCATGCTGGAGTTGACGCGGCCCAACATACGGTACGGTGTGATTCTCTGGCGTAGGCTCATCTCGTTCACTTCGTATATGGTGACTCCGAAATCGAATAACTGCTCTGCCGCCAGGAAAGCTCCCGCCAGCAGGAGCGGGCCGTGGGCCAGCGGAATCAGAAATGTGGTGGCTCCCCCCAGATCAGGAAGCCCGCCGTCAGCGTTTTACCCAGCCCAAATCGATGGGTCAGGCTCCCCGCGCTCAACGCGTCCAGAACAGAAAAGATTCCACCGATGGCGAAAATCATCCCCAACATGCCGGGTCCGAAACCAAGAGTCTCGATGCCAAACAGCACAATCAGCGAGCCTATGATGCCGCTCGCCAGGCCCAGCGACACTTTGCTTACACCGATCGCTCGCAGAGCGGGATTGCCGATGACGGCCCACAATCCCTCCAGAATTTCCCGTCGGAAATTCGGCGCGCTGTTGGATGGAGCCGGGCTAGGCTCTAGCCCGCGAATTCAGAACAGAAAAAGCCCAGAGATCAGGAACGTTGCCGAATCAACCGCTGTCACGACAATCGCCGAGAACGCCTGAGCAATCCACCCGCCAAGGCTGAATCCTCCGATCTCCGCGACTGATGCCGTGGCAGACAGTCGGCTGTTCGCCTCGACCAGCTTCCGTGAACTCACCAGCACAGGCAAGTAGGAACGGTAGGCCACGCCGAAGAATATGGTCAACAAGCCATGCAGGAACGCGACAACGTACACCTGTTCCATGCTAAGAGAGTCGAAATACCAGACCACTGGAATGAAACCCAGCAGGGCCGTTCGGATCAGGTCAGCGCCTATGAGGATTGGCTGTCGCCGGAGCCTGTCCACCCACGCGCCGATCACGAATCCGAAGAGTAGAGCCGGCAGGACTCTGGCGGCGGTCAGCGCGGACATCTGGACGGGCGTGGCATCCAGAGTCAGAATCGCCGTGAACTGGAGCGCGCCCAACACTGAACCTGTGACCGATATGGTCTGCGCCGACCACAGCTTCAGAAAATCGACGTTTCACCACAGGCTTTTATCACATTGGGAGGCGCCTGGTTCCGTCGAGCCGCTCTCGCGCTTCATGAATTTTCACCGTATCTATTAACTGTCCATTCTGAGTCCGCAGGCGAGGAATCTGGCCTAAGTAGGACGACCGTTGAAACATCATCGACCAGATACTTCGCGGCGCTCAGTATGGACATTGCGAGACCTTGGCGTCTCCCTGCGCTGTAACGGTTGACGCCCGCATCAAGGGGTAACTAAACTCTAATCAACAGACTATACAGCACTCTAAAAGAGGATATGCCAATATGCGCGTTGTGATAGGGGCCGACCACGGCGGCTATGTGCTCAAGCAGGAGCTTGCCAAATACTTGGAAGCGGCAGGCCACGAAGTCGTCGACGCGGGAGCGCATAGTCTTGAGCCTCTGGACGACTACCCCGACTTCGCGAAAGCCGTAGCCGACGGCGTAGCGTCAAAGGACGCACAGCGGGGCATCATGATCTGCGGCAGCGGCGTCGGAGCATCGGTGGCCGCCAACAAGATCAAAGGAGTGCGGGCCAGTGTCTGTCACGACACCTACTCTGCCCACCAGGGCGTCGAGCACGATGACATGAACGTCTTGTGCCTGGGAGCGCGTGTCGTCGGAGGCGAGTTGGCGCGGGAGATAACGACAGCCTTCGTGTCAGCCGAGTACTCAGGCGAGGAACGCCACCGGCGCAGGCTCGGCAAGGTTCTGGATATGGAGAAAGACTCTTTCCGCTAGCGCCTGCGATCATCGTAAGTTAGCAACAAATAGGTAGGGGAGGGTTTGAAACCCTCCCCTACCTATTTCTGATGGTGATTCAGTGTGACGGCGCATGTTTGAGCGTCGTCTCCTAACTAACTTTTGATAGCTGAAGGCTGACAGCTATCCGTTCAGCGTTTGGTGAAGCTCGTGCATCGCGACCGGCAGGCCACGAGGTCGGAGTTCGGGGTGCATCTCCTCAGCGTCGGCCTCGCCCTCGATCTCGGGGATGGACTTGATTGTCACAAACACCGGGCCTTTGGTGTCGAACACCTCGTCGATTCGTGTTGTCAACTCTTCCAGGTCGTCGAACTCGAAGGACGCGGCGTAGCCTGCGGCCTCGGCCAATCCTGAGAAACTGAAATTCCCGGAGTTTGGGATGGGCTGGCCTCCGGTGACCGCGTAGACTCCGTTCTCCATCACGAAGTGATAGAGGTTCTCCGGAGCCTTCCCAGAAACCGTAATTAAGGTTCCCAGGTTCATCGCCAAACTGCCGTCGCCGTCCAAAACGATGACTTTCTTGTCCGGCTGCGCCAGGGCCACACCCAGGCCAATGGAGGACGCCTTGCTCATCGCGCCAGTGACGGGCAGGTCCAGGTCTCGGTTCTGGGTCACTCCAGCCCAGCCTTTTCCACCGGTCATGGTGGGTAGGACGATGGCATCGTCCCGGCGTGTCTGGATTGCGGCCATTGCGTCGTGCAGATTGATCATGTTTGTTCCTCGGAGGTACCAGGGTTCAGGTTTTCAAGTATCAGGGAGGGCTGTCAGCCACCAGTCTTGCCATTTTGAGTCCGCAGACGAAGAATCTGGTCGTCACCAACACGATCCCTGTTCCACAGACGACCAGATGCTTCGACTTCGCTCAGCATGACAACGAGCGATGCCAAGTCGGCCTATCCGTATTCGGCGCCCATCAGGCAGGCCACGGGGGTCTGCTTTTTCTCCGCTTCGTCGAAGGCGTTGGAGATTCGGTCCACGTCGTCGTCCGTCTCGACCAGGTAGTAGTCGATGCCCCAGGCGTGGAGAATAGGCTCAGTGAAGCGGGCCGCAGAGTCCAGGGTGACACCGTGGCGGGTCCAGCCCCTGTATCCGACCATCATGACCATCGGGAAGCCGATGTCCAGGCCCAGGCCGCGAATGGAGTCTCCAGACTCGAACATGCCGGTGTTCTGAATCAGCACCACGGGCTTCTTGCCGCCAACCCACAGGCCCGCGGCGATGGCCATAGTCTCGGCCTCCCTGCACACAGGAACAAGCTCAATGCTGGACTCTGCCAGCATTCGCTCGTACAAGAAGTTGGTCTCGCTGTCAGGGAGCCACACGACATGGGTGACTCCGTTCTTCTTTAGTTCTTCGATAATTGGCTGAGGTGTCAGGTGTAGCTCGGCCATTGGCGCCTCTTTATGGATCATGCCTCGCGCGGCAGGTTTGGATTGACGACATTATAGATTCTGGTCTATGGAGGGTCAATTTTTTCTGCATTCCATCGACATTAGCAATCATCTTGACAGGCTGTCAGCTGCGACAACCAGATGAGCGTTGTAGAGGCAAAGAGACGCTGATACAATGCACCCGTTCTGCCCGGAGTTCGGATTCTTGCAGACAGGACGGTTCATTCAACACAGGAGAGTCGAAGTATGCCAGATTTCAAAGCTCAGGTCTTTGTGTGCGCCACCGTCGATGCCGAGGTCGATGGCCGACACTGCGGGTCCAAAGGAGGGTCGGAGATTCGCGCGAAGTTCAATCGTCAGATAGTCGAGCACGGACTGATCAGCACGGCGGCGGTCAACGGCGTCGGTTGCACCAGCCAGCACGGCCTCTGCGCGCAAGAGGAATGCAGCGTCATTGTGATTGGCCCTAAAGCCGAGATGGGGGCAACATGGTACGTGATCACACCCGACGACGTCGATGAAATCATTACTGAGCATCTGATCGGCGGTCGAGTTGTGGAGCGCCTGGTGAACAAGGAACGCGCCGTCAAATTCAGTTAGTTTCGTTTTCGGTAACGCACGCCACACGAGAATCGACAACTTGAACAAACTGAGGTGGAGGAGGGTTTCAACCCCTCGCTTACGGCTTCTGCTCTAGCAAAGTTAACGACTACGTAATCTCAAACACTTCGCCGAAGCTGTAGGCGTTCCATTGGCCCTGCTGATACACGGTCACGTCACCGGGGCCGTAAACCGTCCACCTGCCATCAGGCGAGCCGAGACATCCTGTGCGTCCGTCCACTCCGAACACGGCGCGCAGGCCATCGGGAGTCGTGGTGGCTAGCTCTCTGGATACCGTGGCCGGGTCTGCGCGTTCGTGGTGAGGCAGAGTCGCGATTCCCTCGGCGATTCCCAGGGCTTCGCGCCACTGTCGAAAGCGCATCCAACTGCCCATGACCATCGCGCCTGCGCTGGAGCCTGCGATCACGGCTCCGCGCTCCAGTGCGTCGGTCATTCGGGCCAGCAGAAGAGAGCCATTCAGGCTATCAAGAAGATGGGCAGGGTTGCCTCCGGTCATGTAGATAACGTGGGCGTCATTGACCTCGGAGGCCATGCCCTCGTCGTTGGCATTGGTGCCGTCCAACACCATCAACGAGGATGCGTCGGCGCCAAGCTCAGAGAAGTACCCCACTCCATTGGATGCCGCCTCGGACGGATTCTGGTGAGCCGCCGCAGTGGGGATGACAAGCAGCTTCGGGCGTTCAATTCCGATGGCCTCCAGCATTGCGCGGTCGAAAACCTCGCATCCTGACCTGAACTCATCCCCTCCCACCAGCGCAATATATCCTGGCATTACGTAGCCTCCGTAAGTTGATCTGCCTAAGATTCTACCAGAGCGCATGACCGTCGATTCACACGACAACGACCAGCAATTCTTGACACCTGAAAACCTGATGGCATCGCGGCTTCAGATCGTCAGAAAACAACCCCACACCGCAGTCTTCTGTTGCGGTACAGTTAATCTGAGATGAACGCTACGCGGCTTGTGATATAAAGCGCGAGGATTGGCTGCGGGCAGACTATCTACGACTAATGGGGGGATATTTATGCGACGCACTATGTCACTGTGGTGAACCGCAATCATGTTATTCGTGATAGCTGCCGCCGTGCACGCCTATCGAACCAAACAATCTCACGGCAGATATTACAACGTGCCACTCGAGTTCAGAATTCCCACCATCGAGCGCGCGAAGAATCGCGTCTGGAATCCCAATGACCGACGGCTGTTCAATCCCAACATCTTTGGTGTGGGCTGGACGCTGAACTTGC
>ENA-ORDI01001831-ORDI01001831.1-marine-metagenome-genome-assembly--contig:-NODE-1831-length-11120-cov-4.900661_pt1 | contig 11120 bp, 10 predicted proteins | sample MGYA00248628_ERZ508525 | MGnify/ENA primary metagenome ERZ508525 (study PRJEB26195, sample SAMN05422138) | marine metagenome | isolation source: East of Porto Seguro, South Atlantic Ocean | place...
TTCTCTAGAAATTTGTAATGCCAATGTCCCATCAATAATAATTTATAAAATAAATTTTATTAATTTTTTTATTGTTAAGATGTTGGTCAAAGTTAAATTTGCAAACATTATTAATATAGCTGCTGGTAAAGAAATTATACCGGAGCTTTTACAAGAAAAATGTAATGCTAAAAATATATTTAATAAAGTTGATGAATTTTTAACTAATCCTGATCTTTCAACAAATCAAATTAATCAGTTTAAAGAAATAATTAAAGATTTTAAAACTGATAAATCTTCTGACCTAGCAAGTTCTGTTCTAATTAATAGCCTTTAATCTTTTTATGGCCTCATTCTTATCAAGAGACAGAATGATATCATAAATTCCGGGTCCAAATTTAGAGCCAGTTAAAGCAATTCTTAAGGGTTGTCCAACTCCTTTCAAATTTGTTTTGTGCTTATCAATTAATCTCTTTATTATTTTCTCTAAATTTTCTTTGTTTAAATTTAATAGATTTTCAAATTCTTTTAAAAAGTCATTTAAAACTTTCTTAGATAAATTGTCTAAAAGTTTTAAATCTTCTGATGAGATTTTAATTTGATCGTTAATTATGTATCCAGCATTATTATATATATCATCTAATGTTTTGGCCTTATTTTTAAGAAAATGAAGTGATTTTTTTAAAGTATCATCAAATTTACCATCAATTTTTTTCATATATATTTCGCAATGATTTTTAAGGTTTGAAAACAACTTATCTTCGCTCATATTTTTAATATAGGTTTCATTCATTGATAAAATACGACTCATATCTAGTTTTGATGGTGATTTGCCTACACCTGATAAACTAAAATGTTTAATACTTTCATCTAAAGTAAATATTTCTTTATCTTTAAAAGACCAACCAAGTCTTAATAAATAATTTCTTAGAGCATCTGATAAAATTCCAATTTTTATATAATCATCTATTGTAGAATCCTTGTCTCTTTTTGATAATTTTTTTCCTTCATTACTGTGAATGAGGGGTATATGAGCAAAATTTGGCGTTTCCCATTTCATAGCATCATAAATTTGTTTTTGTTTAATTGCATTAATTTTGTGATCATCTCCCCTAATAACATGAGTAATATTCATTAAATGATCATCTACGGTCGCAGATAATTGATAAGTGGGAGATCCGTCCTGTCTAAGAATTACAAAATCCTCAATTGTTGAATTTGAAATATTAATTTCTCCTTGAACTAAATCTTTAATAATACTATTTCCACTCATTTTACTTTTAAATCTTATGACTGGATCTACGTTAGTGGGAATCGTTAAGTTTTTTGGTGTCCTCCACTTTCTATTATATACAAAAGGCATTCCTTTTTTCTTAGCATTATTTTTTTGTTCATTAATTTCCTCTTCTGAACAATAGCATTTATAAGCAAAGCCTTTTTTTAAAAGTTCCTCTGCAACTTTTTTATGTTCATTAATTTTTTCAGATTGAATATACTCTTTGTCATCATGTTTAATACCAATCCATTTTAATGATTGAATAATTTGTTTTTTATATTCATCTTTTGATCTTTCTTTATCAGTATCTTCAATTCTTAGGTAAAAAGAACCTTTTTGGTTTTTGGAAAATAGCCAATTAAATAGAGCAGTTCTTACTCCACCAATATGCAAAGGACCTGTAGGAGAAGGAGCAAATCTAGTTGCTACTTTTGGCATTATATATTATTAGACAATTTTTTAGAAATTTCTATATAAAGATACTAAAACACCTTGAACTTTGACTCTATCCGGGCCAAATATTTTGGTTTCATAATTTTTATTTGCACTTTCAAGGGCTACTGAATTACCTTTTCGTCTTATTCTTTTTAGCATTGCTTCATTATCATCGATTAAAGCAACAACAATTTGTCCATTATCGGCGTAGTTTGTTTTTTTAATTATTACGGTATCTCCTTCATTGATGCCAGCCTCAATCATTGAGTCACCCTGAATTTTCAAACCAAAAAAATCACCTTTCTTATGAAGTTCTACTGGAAGTGTAATTTTGGAGACTTCGTTTTGAATTGCTTCAATGGGCGTAGTACCTGCAGCAATATTACCTAAAACTGAAATTTCTTCATTATTTGATTTAGAATTGGCATCATCCAAACCACCCTTTATCACACTTGGAGAAAAGGTGTTATAAATGTCATTCGCGCTAGCAGTTTCTGGTAATTTTAAAACCTCCAAAGCTCTAGCTTTATGAGGTAGTCTTTTTATAAATCCTCTTTCTTCAAGAGCACTGATTAATCTATGTATTCCTGATTTAGATTTTAAATTAAGAGAGTTTTTCATTTCATCGTAGGAAGGGGAAATTCCTGTGCTTCTTATTTTTTTATTTATGAAAATTAGTAAATTTCTTTGTTTTTTTGTTAGCATAGAACAAATCCTGTACAAATCTGTTCTATAAAAGTTCTCTTACAATTACAACCAACTAAAAGTATTGGTTTTATTGGTTAATTTGTACTATTTTTTTAAGTAAAGACGATCCTTCAATATTCTCTAATAATGATTCACCGATTAAAAAATTCATTATTCCAGTTTGATCTACAATTTCTTTAACATCTTTTTCTGATTTAAAGCCACTCTCAGAAATTATTGGACAACTATGAGATGATAAGATTTTATATAATTGCAAAGTAGTTTTTATATCAGTTTTTAAATCTTTAAGATTTCTGTTATTAATTCCAATTATTGCTTTATCAAAATTAAGAGCTTTTTCCGCCTCATCACAGGTGTGTGCTTCAACGATTGATGTAATATTTAACTCATTTGCAGTTTGATATAAATCTTTTGCTAATTCATTATCAATTCCAGATAATATGATTAATATTGCATCAGCTCCAAAGCTTTTTGCGAGAGATACTTGATATGGGTCTATAAAAAAATCTTTGCATAAAATTGGAATTTTAAATTTATTTTTAACATCAGCAATATGTTGTAAATCACCTAAAAAAAATTTTTCTTCTGTTAAGATAGATAAGCAGGTAGCTCCATTCAGAAAGTAATTTTCAGCAATTGCTATTGGGTTATATTGTTTAATTATTAAGCCAGCAGATGGACTTGCTTTTTTAATTTCCGCAATAACCGAAATTTTATTTAATTTATTATTTTCATTTATTTTTTCTATAAAATTTAAATTATTTTTATTTTCTTTGATTTTTTCAATAATTGATGAAGATGAATATTTATTTTTAAGATTTATTAAAGTATTTTTTTTTTCTGCAATAATTTTATCCAGTATGCTGACCATTTAAAATTTTGTAATTTGGATTAGATGTTCATAAACTTTACCAGATAATATTTGATTTCTTGTCAGCTTGTAAGCTTCGTAAAAGTTACTTACTTTTTCAGCAACAATCAAACCTGCTGCAGCATTAAGTGATACTGCAACTGAAAATTCATTATCTGTTCCTCTAAAAATTTCTTTAATTTTTTCAGCATTATATTTAGCTTCTTTACCCAAAATATTTTCAAATTTATTTAATTTAATGTCTAAATCATCTGGATTAATAAAAAATTCTTCAATTGAATTATTTTTTAATTGAACAATATTTGTTTTTGCAAAAGGAGAGATTTCATCCAAACCATCCTCACTATTAACTATCCAAGCAAATTTAATATTTAAATGTTGAAGTGCTAGAGCAAAAGGATTTAACCATTTCTTATCAAAAACACCTATTACTTGCCTTTCTATTTTGGCCGGACTACTTAAGGGACCGATCAAATTAAAAATTGTTCGTTTTCCAATTTTTTTTCTAATCGAAGCAACATATTTCATGGCCGAATGATAATTTGGTGCAAACATGAAACCAAAATTAACCTTATCAATACTTTCTTCTACTTGATTAGGTTCTAGATTAATCTTTATATTTAGTTTTTCTAGAACATCCCCAGATCCACATTTAGAAGAAACAGCTTTATTGCCATGCTTTGCTACTTTAATTCCTAAGCTGGACAATAAAATTGCAGAAGCAGTAGATATATTTAAAGTATTTTTACCATCCCCTCCTGTTCCACAGGTATCAATTGCGTTGCCAATAATATTAACTTTTTTTGCTTTATTTCTTAGGACAAATACTCCACCAGCTATTTCGTCTGGCGTTTCTCCCTTTTCTGAAAGCAAAGTTAAAAATTTATAAATATGTTCTTCATTGACTTGGCCAGTCATTATTTGTTCAAAAGTGTCTTTACTCTCATCAAAGTTTAGATTTTGTTTATTAGTTAATTTTTTTAATATATTTTCCATTATCTAATTTTTATATTTTAAAAAATTTGACAAAATTTTTAATCCACATAACGTTTTAATACTTTCAGGGTGAAATTGTACACCATGTACATTAAAGTTTTTATGCATAATTCCCATAACAACATTATCTTTGGTTTCAGCCGTAATAATAAGGTCTTTACCTAAGTTTTTCTTATCCACGATTAAACTATGATATCGTGTTGCTTCAAATTGTTTTTTGATATTTTTAAAAATACCAATTCTTTTATGCCTAATTGTACTTAATTTTCCATGCATTATTTTTTTAGCATTGATGATTTTGGAACTAAAAACTTGTGCTATGATTTGGTGTCCCAAGCAAACACCTAGGATTGGTATGCGAGGAGCAAAATATTTGACTATTTGAGGACATAAACCCGATTGATTAGGTGTGCCAGGACCTGGAGATATTATAATTTTTTTATACTTCTTTTTTTCAATTTCCTTTATTGAAATTTTATCATTCCGGTATACTTCAACTGAACAACCTAATGAAGAGAAATAGTGATATAGGTTGTAAGTGAAACTATCGTAATTATCTAATAATAAAATTCTCATTTATTTTTAATTAAGAGCATTTATTAATGCTTTAGCCTTAATTACTGTCTCCTGGTATTCTTTTTCAGGAATGCTATCTGCAACAATACCAGCCCCAGCTTGAATATAGAATTTATTATTTTTTACCAAAGCGGTCCTTAATGCTATACAAGTATCAAAATCATTGTTTGCAGAAAAATAACCAATCCCTCCAGCGTATATTTTTCTTTTAGACTTTTCTAATTCATCAATTATTTCCATAGCTCGAATTTTGGGAGCTCCAGATACAGTTCCAGCAGGAAAACCAGATAATAAAGTATCGATTTTAGAGTTTTTTTTATTAAAACTTCCTTTAACATTAGAAACGATATGCATTACATGTGAATATTTTTCTATTTTAAATCTTTCTGTAACTCTTACAGAGTTAATTTTGGAAACTTTTCCAACATCGTTTCTGCCTAAATCCAAAAGCATCAAGTGTTCAGCAAGTTCCTTCTTATCTTTTAATAAATCTCTTTTATAGTATAAGTCCATTGCCTTATTTTTTCCTCTTGGTCTTGTGCCAGCTATGGGTCTTATGGTTATTTCTTCATTTCTCAGTCTAACTAATATTTCTGGACTGCTACCTATAATTTGGAAATCATCAAAATTAAAAAAATACATAAATGGTGATGGATTAGTCACTCTTAATTTTTTATAGATTTCTAAAGGGTGTTTTGTAAGATTAGTTTCAAATCTTTGACTAAGAACAACCTGAAATATATCACCTTTTTTAATGTAATTTTTCGCCTTTAAAATCATATTTTTAAAATATTTTTTACTTAGATTACTTTTTATTTTTTTGATTTTATTTTGTTTAGGATAAATCTTTAAAGAATTTCCAATATTATATTTCGTACATTCTTTAAGATTAACTAATGTCTGTTTTATTTTTTTTAATTTGCTTTGATAATCACTTATTCTTTCATCGTTATAACAGTTAACAATATAAAAGATTTTTTTCTTTACATTGTCATGAATAATTAGCGAAGTAGGTCTTAGTATTCTAACGTCAGGTAAGTTTAAATCATCGACACAATTGTTTGGAATTTTTTCAATATAACGAATTATATCATATGAAAAAAAACCAGCTAATAATGAACAAATTGGGGGTAGATTTTTAGGTGTTTGAAATTTAAATTCTTCGACCATTTTTTTTAAAAAAATATATGGAGATTTATTAATTATTTTTTTTGTTTGTTTATTAAAAAGATATACTTTGTTATTTTTTAATTCCCATATTTTATCAGGATTTTTTCCAAAAATGGTATATCTACCTCTGATTTTACCTTTTTCGACAGACTCAAAAATAAAGCTATTATTATCAATTAAGAAATTTTCAATTAAGTTTTCAATTATCCGCTTATTTTTAAGACTTTCTGTGTAATAAATAATTTGATTATTTTTTTTTAAATGTTGTTTTCTAAAATTTTTTAGATTTGTATTAATTCTCATCTATAGTAATTTTTTAATCTCTCTAATGTTTGGTAATTTATTTCAACTTTATATTTTTGATTGATGTAGTGATCAAATGAAGAGTAAATATTATTTTTTAAACTTATTACTGTTTCATAGTAATATTTGTCATATTCATCCGAGGTTTTATCTAAATTTGTTTTTTGTATTTCTTTTACCAAAATCAAAAAAGTTTGATTTTTTTCAATTTCATCTACTATCGTAAAATTTTTTTCTCGAAGTTTAAATATTTGATCATTAGATTTTGTAGAGAAAAAATTATTGTCTCTTATGTCATTTATTGAAATATCCTTAATATCTATCTGACTTGTCTTTGCTAGTTGAACAAAATCCGATTCTGTAAGAGAGTTTGTTTTAATTTTTGCCATTAATTTCGTATTATATTCAAATATATCTCTGTTGATTAAACCCCTTATTATTTTTTCTTTAAATTTTTTAGAAGTTATATTTGGAATAGAATTTTTAATTTCGTCAATAACCACAAGCGCATATTCATTTTCATATTCTAATAAATTAATATCCTTAACTTCTTTGAATTTTAATTCGAAAATTTTATTTATTAGATCTTGGTTTATATTTTCTTGAAGAATACCATTTTCATTATTACCGTCTTTATTAATTAATTTTACAGTGGTAACATTTAAATTATAATTTTTTACAATTTCTTCATAGTTAGCATCATTTATTATTAAATTTTCTATTTCATCTATTTTTTCGAAAAAAAGTTCATTAAATTCTTTTGAATCAACAAGTGATAATGGATTGATAGATGCGAATCTGATGGAAATAAAATCTTCTTTTAAATTATCCTGATTATCATTAATATATTTTTTTATACTTGCTTCGTCAAAATCTTGTTCTTTTTTATAAAGAGGATTTAAACTTATGGCTTGAACGGTAAGCTTTTTATTTTGATAATTATAAGTATTTTTTACCAAAAAACTTGGTGGAAAAGTTCCTCCACTGACATAATTAAATAACAATTTATTTGTTTGTTCATTCTTTAGATTTTTTTCGTAAAGAGCCGCATTAAAGTTATTGGATATTAAAAATTTTTCATATTTGATTCTTGAAAATTGATTATTTTTATCAAGAAATTTTTCATCTTTTTTTATTATTTCAGATAAAATATTATCCGAGAGAACTATTTCCAAATCTTTTGATTGCAAGGATAAAATGTTTTTGTTAATTAAATCAGATAATAATTGTTCAATTATTGAATTGTCAATATTCTCCCTAATGACTTCTGGATTAATATTTAAAGAATTAATATGTTCCATAAAATTTTTTGTGGAAATATTGTAATTATTAATTTTTGCGACTGTGTTTTGACTCCCTCCTCTAAATACGCTGCCCATTCCCCAAAAAACGAATGGAATAATAATAATACCAATTAATATTTTTGCCCAAAAGGATTTTGTAAAGTTTCTGAAAGAATTAAGCATTATGTATCTTAAAGTTATTTGATTTATAGATTACATATCTATAAATTAAAACCAAATTCATGATGTACAAATACAAGTATTTTATTGCAAATTGGAAAATGTTTGGTGATTTTTCATCACTCAAGATAATAAATTCAATTAATAATTATATTAACAAAATAAAATTAAAAAAAAATAAAGTTATATTTTGTGTCCCAAGTACTTTAATCAGCCATTTCTCCAATAGATTAAAAAAAAGCAATATCTTTATTGGAGCGCAAAATTGTCATTACCTCAATGAGTATGGCCCCTACACTGGTTCAATTAATTCAAAAATGATTAAAAGCGCTGGAGCAAAGTATATAATTTTAGGTCACTCAGAAAATAGAATTGAAGGAGAAACGGATAGTCTAATCAATAATAAGATTAAATCTGCGATTAAGAATAAGCTGGTAGTTATTTTTTGTGTTGGAGAAACTTTAAAGCAAAGAAAACAAAATTTAACTAAAAAAATTTTATCTATGCAAATCGACAAGGGACTTAAGTTAGTAAAAAGCTTAAAAAAAATTATTGTTTCATATGAACCAGTTTGGTCTATCGGAACAGGAATAATTCCAACACATAAAGAATTAAATAAAACGTTTTCGTTTATAAGGTATAAATTGAATAAAAAGTTTAATAATAAACATTCGGTGAAAATAATTTATGGTGGTTCAGTAAATGCAAAAAATATTGGGGAATTGATTACCATTCAAGGCATCAATGGTTTTTTGATAGGAGGAGCTTCGCAATCCGGAAGGAAATTTATTGATATATTAAAAAATTGTTATATGTAATCACCATGGAAAATATACTCCTCACATTAAACATTATATTTGCAATTCTCTTGATTATTCTGATCTTATTACAAAAATCTGAAGGAGGAGCTCTTGGAATTGGTGTTTCCCAAGAGAGTTTCATGTTTTCAAGATCAGCTGGCAATTTTTTTACTAAAGCTACCGCGGTAATTGCTACTTTATTCATAATTTGCAGTTTAAGTTTAACTATTATTGGCAGAAAAGATTTACCTACCTCAACTTCAGTAATAGACAAGATTGAAGAAAAAGAAGACGATTCATTACCAAAAATTCCAAAAAACGGAAATTAATTCTTTAAATTTTAAAATTATATAGTTATAGTATACTTCCATGACGCGATATGTATTTGTTACTGGCGGCGTGGTTTCATCACTAGGCAAAGGACTCTCTTCCGCTTCTTTAGCAGCATTGTTACAGTTAAGAGGTTTTAAAGTTAGAGTTAGAAAACTAGATCCTTATTTAAACGTAGATCCCGGAACAATGAATCCTTTTCAACACGGAGAAGTTTTTGTAACCGATGATGGAGCAGAAACTGATTTGGATTTAGGTCATTACGAAAGGTTTACAGGAATTTCAGCTACCAAATCTGACAATATTACCACAGGAGCTATTTACAGCGATATAATAAAAAAAGAAAGAAAAGGAGATTACTTAGGTGGAACTGTCCAAGTGGTTCCACATGTGACTGACCGCATAAAAAAATTTATATCTTACGATATAAAAAACGAAGATTTTGTAATTTGTGAAATTGGTGGAACGGTTGGTGATATAGAAAGTTTACCTTTTCTTGAAGCAATTAGGCAATTTTCAAACGACATAGGCAAAATGAACAGTTTGTTTATTCATCTAACTCTAGTTCCATACATGAAAGCTTCAGGTGAACTCAAGACCAAACCAACTCAACATTCAGTTAAAGAACTAAGAAGTTTAGGTATTCAACCGGATATAATTATATGTAGATCAGAAAAGAAAATTCCAATACCAGAAAGAAAAAAAATATCCTTATTTTGTAATGTTAAAATTGAAAATGTAATTGAAACTGTTGATGTAAAAACTATTTATGAGGCTCCAATTAGTTTTAATAAAGAAAAACTTGACGATAGAGTCTTATCGCACTTTAATATTAAGAGTACAAAATCCCCAAATCTTACAAAGTGGAAAAACGTTACTTCAAAAGTCCTAAGCTCAAAAAAAGAAGTAAATATAGGTATCATAGGAAAGTATGTTACTCTTAAAGATGCATATAAATCTCTAGACGAAGCATTAATACACGGAGGAATATCAAACAATCTTAAAGTTAATCTTACTAGAATAGATTCAGAAAATTTAAAAATTCAAAACTTAAAATCATTATTAAAAGATGTGTCAGGCGTACTTATTCCTGGTGGTTTTGGTAAAAGAGGTAGTGAGGGCAAAATCGCTGCCATAAAATACGCAAGATTAAACAATATACCTTTCTTTGGAATTTGTTTTGGTATGCAAATGGCAGTAATTGAGGCAGCTAGGAACTTATTAAATATAAAAGATGCTTCAACTACCGAATTTGGTAATAATTGTACCCCGGTTGTTGGTTTACTGGAAGAATGGCAAAAAGGAAAAAAAATATTTAAAGGAAGCGAGAAAAATTTAGGTGGAACAATGAGATTAGGTTTGTACGAAGCAATATTAAAAAATAACTCTTTAATATCTAAAATATATTCGATGAAAAAAATTAGAGAAAGACACAGGCATAGATACGAAGTAAATATAAAATATAAGGAAGAATTTGAAAAAAAAGGATTTATTTTTTCTGCTTTATCACCAGATGGCATGTTACCTGAAATAATTGAATTACAAAATCATCCATGGTTTATTGGCGTTCAGTTTCATCCTGAATTCAGATCAAGACCTTTTACCCCTCATCCTTTATTTTCATCTTTTATTAAAGCAGCAGAAATAAATAAAGGAAAACATTAATGGAAAACAAACTAGTTAGGTGTGGGAAATTAAATATTTCAAACTCTAGTCCGTTTACTTTGATAGCAGGACCATGCCAATTGGAAAATGAGAAACACGCCATAGATGTTGCTAGCAAGTTAAAAGAAATCACTCAAAAACTTAATATAGGTTTGATTTATAAAACATCTTTTGACAAGGCTAATCGAACTAGCCTAAAAGGCAAAAGAGGAGCTGGTCTAGAAAAATCTCTTCCAGTTTTTGATAAAATTAGAAAAGAAGTAGGAATACCAGTACTAACGGACGTTCATACAATAGAACATTGTGAAATTGTTTCTAAACACGTAGATGTTTTACAGATACCAGCATTTTTATGTAGACAAACAGATTTATTGGTTGCTGCTGCTAAAACAGGAAAGATTATAAATGTTAAGAAAGGTCAATTTTTAGCACCGTGGGATATGGTAAATGTCACAAAAAAAATAGAGGACTCAGGTAATAAAAATATTTTAGTCACAGAGAGAGGTGCAAGTTTCGGTTACAATACTTTAGTTTCTGATATGAGATCG
>ENA-ORDI01001833-ORDI01001833.1-marine-metagenome-genome-assembly--contig:-NODE-1833-length-11106-cov-4.779762_pt1 | contig 11106 bp, 7 predicted proteins | sample MGYA00248628_ERZ508525 | MGnify/ENA primary metagenome ERZ508525 (study PRJEB26195, sample SAMN05422138) | marine metagenome | isolation source: East of Porto Seguro, South Atlantic Ocean | place...
GAGTGGCGAACCTGACCTGCCGAACGAATCTTTGAGTGTCCTGGCTTCGTTCTTCAGCAGACTGATTCTTGTCTTGAGTGTTCTGGGTCACGTGCGCTCCTTCCCAGAGAACATCTTATGCCTCTGTTAGGAGCTCGCTCTACCTACAAACAGTCTCCATTAATTCAAGGTCCGATACTGTCCCATTATCGCTGTGGTCCTACAGCCGAGAGACTGGGACATTTATCCGCCCAGATAACTCTGGACACTTACTCTCTTCTGCTACCAGGGATACGAGAAGAGGCCCCGCAAAAGCGTTCGATGATGCGCTAGGGGGGAGCGCCCAAGAATAGATAATCGCTGCCAATCCCTTTCCCGATGTTTGCAAAATGTTAGCAACATAAAGAGAAACGGCCCCCGAAGAATCTCTTCAGGGGCCGTTTCATAGCTAAATCTTGGTAGCGGGGGCAGGACTCGAACCTGCGACCTTTGGGTTATGAGCCCAACGAGCTGCCGCTGCTCCACCCCGCGACGTTTGATGGCTGTCAGCCTCAAGCCCTCAGCCGTCAGAGAAAAATCTGAAAGCTGCCTGCTGTTAGCTGAATGCTCGAATACTGAATCTTGTCCTTGCCACATCCATAAATGAGCCAAAATGTGGGTCAAGTCCTCGGTCTATTAGTACCGCTCAGCTAAAACGCTCACGCGCATTACACCTGCGGCCTATCTACCCAGTAGTCTCCTGGGGACCTTACTCCTAACTGTTAAGTTAATTTGGGAAATCTAATCTTGGAGTTGGCTTCGCGCTTAGATGCTTTCAGCGCTTATCGCATCCAGACGTGGCTACCCGGCGATGCTCCTGGCGGAACAACCGGTACACCAGAGGTCTGTCCTTCCCGGTCCTCTCGTACTAGGGAAAGCTCCCCTCAAATCTCCTGCGCCCACGACGGATAGAGACCGAACTGTCTCACGACGTTCTGAACCCAGCTCGCGTGCCGCTTTAACCGGCGAACAGCCGGACCCTTGGGACCTTCTTCAGCCCCAGGATGCGACGAGCCGACATCGAGGTGCCAAACCTTGCCGTCGATATGAACTCTTGGGCAAGATAAGCCTGTTATCCCCGGGGTAGCTTTTATCCGATAAGCCACGGCCCTTCCACACGGAACCGTAGGATCACTTTGCCCGACTTTCGTCTCTGCTCGACTTGTAGGTCTCACAGTCAAGCTCCCTTATGCCAATGCACTCTAAAGGTGATTTCCATCCACCCTGAGGGAACCTTTGGACGCCTCCGTTACGCTTTAGGAGGCGACCGCCCCAGTCAAACTGCCCACCTGGCAGGGTCTCCGCCTACGGCGGATTAGGGCCGAGACAATAGAAGAGCGGTATTTCAAGGTTGACTCCACCCTGACTGGCGTCAAGGCTTCACAGTCTCCCGCCTATCCTACACATCTATAACCCCAGTCCACTGCCAAGCTACAGTAAAGCTCCACGGGGTCTTTTTGTCCTGTCGCGGGTAGCCAGCATCTTCACTGGCCTTGCAATTTCACCGAGCCCCTCGTTGAGACAACGCCCAGGTCGTTACGCCATTCGTGCGGGTCGGAACTTACCCGACAAGGGATTTCGCTACCTTAGGACCGTTATAGTTACGGCCGCCGTTCACCGGGGCTTCGATTCTGAGCTTTGAACACCGAAGTGTTCGAACAAATCCTCTTAACCTTCCGGCACTGGGCAGGCGTCAGCCCCTATACTTCACCTTTCGGTTTTGCAGAGACCTGTGTTTTTGATAAACAGTCGCCTGGGCCTGTTAATTGAAGCCCACAAAGGCTGATCCGGCATGCGGACTTCACCCCATGGGCACCCTTTATTCCTAAGTTACAGGGTCAAGTTGTCGAGTTCCTTAACGAGGGTTCTCTCGTTCACCTGGGGACATTTACCCCTGCCTACCTGTGTCGGTTTGCGGTACGGTCACCAAAATCTCTTGCAACGAAGCTTTTCTCGACGGCATAGGATCAGCGGAATCCTCCAGGGCTCTGGCCCTAAAGTTTTAGACCCCCTCAGCTCTTGCGCCAGAACGGATTTTCCTATCCTGGCATGGCCTTCAGGGCCCAACGCACCATGTCCGATGGGCACGCTTCGCCTACCTGTCCGTGTCCCTCCTTTGCGTTAAAACGAGAAATCAGTGGTACGGGAATTTTGACCCGTTGTCCATCGCTTTCGCTTGTGCGCTATAGCTTAGGCCCGACTTACCCTACGCTGATCAGCATTGCGTAGGAAACCTTAGGCTTTCGGTGTCCTGGATTCTCACCAGGATTGTCGCTACTCATGCCGGCATTCTCACTTCCCAGCGCTCCACAGGAGTTTACACGCCTGCTTCGACGCCCTGGCAACGCTCCCCTACCGATCCGTCTTGATTTTATCGCGACGAATCCCGCGGCTTCGGTGGTGAACTTTAGCCCCGTTACATTTTCGGCGCAGGACTCCTCGACTAGTGAGCTGTTACGCACTCTTTAAAGGGTGGCTGCTTCTAAGCCAACCTCCTAGCTGTTTTAGGAATCCCACTTCCTTTCACACTTAGTTCACACTTAGGGACCTTAGCCTGCGATCTGGGCTGTTTCCCTCTCGACAATGGAGCTTATCCCCCACTGTCTCACTCCCAAGGACCATATTAAAGGCATTCGTGGTTTGGTTGGAGTTGGCAGGCTCACGCCCCCTAGTCCATCCAGTGCCCTACCTCCCCAATACTACCTTGAGGCTGTACCTAAATACATTTCGGGGAGAACCAGCTATCTCCGAGTTCGATTGGCATTTCACCTCTACCCACAGCTCATCCCAGCATTTTGTACCATACACGGGTTCGGCCCTTCACTCGGATATTATCCGAGCTTCAGCCTGGCCATGGGTAGCTCACCCGGTTTCGGGTCTAATCCAAACAACATCACTGACATAATGGAAACGCTACCGTCGGTCTAGTTCCCGTTCTGCTCCGCGCTTTTTCCGCAGGACCGAAGTCCATTGGTCTGAGTTTGGAACGTCTCGGGCTTTCAACGTTCAGCTTTGCCTCCGACAGTTGCACGCCCTATTCGGACTCGCTTTCGCTTCGGCTCCGGACCTCATGATCCTTAACCAAGCTGCATAGATTAACTCGCCGGCTCATTCTTCAAAAGGCACGCAGTTAGCTGTACGAATACAGCCTTCCACGGCTTGTAAGTCCACGGTTTCAGGTCTATTTCACTCCCCATCTGGGGTACTTTTCACCTTTCCCTCACGGTACTGGTTCACTATCGGTGGCCAAGAGTATTTAGCCTTGGAGGGTGGTCCCCCCAGCTTCCCACAAGATTTCTCGTGTCCCGTGGTACTCAACAATACGCCGAGAGACCGCTCCCTTTCGCCTACAGGACTATCACCTTCTACGGTTGTCCTTTCCAGGAACATTTGGCTAAGGAACGATTTTCTTACTCTCTGCTCACTTTACGAGGTTGGAGCAGGCGTATGTTACAACCCCGACCGGACATAGGACCTCATTCCACTAAGCCCGATCGGTTTGGGCTGTTCCCATTTCGTTCGCCACTACTTTGGGAATCTCGGTTGATTTATTTTCCTCAGGTTACTTAGATGTTTCAGTTCACCCACTTACCCCCCGTCTTGCGACGGGTCTAACGGTATGACCCGTTAGAGGTTTCCCAATTCGGGAATCCTCGGCTAAGCTCACTAGACAGCTGACCGAGGCTTTTCGCAGTCTTGCCACGCCCTTCTTCGGCTCTTGGCCCCAAGGCATCCACCGTGGACCCTTACTAACTTGACCCACAATTGGGCTCATTTATTTCTGTTAGTTAGGACAAAATTCAGTTGTTAATGTGCGATTAAAAAGGCGGCTACAAGTTCCATTGCAACCGCGTAGGAATGTCTTTTTGAGCGCTAGGCCGGGATGATTCTCTCAATCGGGTTTTTGGCCCAGCAGTAATGAATTATATGCATCGGGCGGCGCTGAGTCAAGGGCAATTTAGAGGCTATTTCAAACGCACACATCCAGCGCCGATGCACATTTCGTTAACCCATAATATAATGGTACACCACTTCGACAGGTTTGTATGTGAGGGTTTGATGACGGTACACAATTTTGAGTTGCACCAAGAAGAGACGGTGATGTTTGAGCGGCCTCACGTCGTGGTCACTAACCGGCGATTGCTGGTTGTCAGAGGCATGGCAAAGACCAAAACTGACGCCGTGGTGCCTCTGGGCGAGGTGGGCGCTCCCACAAAACTCAACGGAGGCCAACAGAGCAGGGTTGGGCCCGGCGCAAAATTGTTTGGCGTCGGCGCAGCGATATTCATCGTGCAAATCTTTTTCGAGCAGGTTAGCAATGTCAGTGACAGGGTCGGTTTGATATTGTTCGTGACCGGGTTCATGGCTTTGCTGGTTGGCGGGTACTTTTTGATAGGAAGCTTCTTGGGCGCGAAACCCAATACCTTGATGATCTTCCCGATGGCAGACGGAGAGGAGATCGTTGTCCGATTTCCCGATTGGGACAACCCAGAGGCCGATGAGCTAACCCGCCAGTTCGCACGGGCCAAGCGGGCCATCTGATCGCTCGCAAGCCCTTTGGTCTGCAGGCGCCAGACGGCTAGTCGTCTCCTGACGTGGGGGCCGCTGTTTGCTGATCGGCCTGGAGGTTCGGCGATTTAGCCCTGGTTTCGCCGCGCAACAGCGATAGGGCGGTCGCGCCTGCCATCAATCCTGTCGAGACCATAAACGCTCGCGCCATCCCTTCGATGAATGCCACTCTCGCGCCTTCGTCTCCTCCATCGGTGATGGCCGACAAGCTGGGCTCATACCCCAGCGAACCCATTGTGATCGTCACCATTATGGTCGCAAGCGCGACTCCTGTTACGTTGGCCGACGTGCGGGTCAGGTTCACGAAGGCTGTCACGATTCCGTACTTTTCACGAGGGTGAGCGCCCATGATGGCGCTGGAGTTCGGGGAGCCGAAGCTCGCCATGCCCACGCCCGAAATCATCATGGCGACAACTATCATAAACTCGGGCGTGCTTACGGTCAGTCGCGAGAACAGGAACATCGCGACGGTTGAGCAGACCATCCCGAACACAGCAGGCCATCGAGTGCCGACTTTGTCAGACAATCGCCCCGAAACAGGCCCGAGAATCGCCATCGCGATGGATGTTGGGACCATTATGAGAGCCGCTCTTGAAGGGGAGAGTTGCAAGCCTTGTATCAGGTAGAAGGGCATGAGGAAGTATACGGACGAGCCGCCGAGGAACGACACGAAACGGGCGCTGATCGCCAGCGAAAACACCCGGTTTTTGAACAGACCCAGGTCGAGCATCGGGTCTTTGGCCCTAAGCTCCCACAGTATGAATCCTGCCGCGAGCACAACAGAAAGCGCGATACCGCCGACTATCTGAGGCGAACCCCATCCTAGCCTCCAAGCGTTAGTCATCGCCAACAGAAACGCCACCAGTGAACCAGAAGACAACCCTGCGCCCAGCCAGTCGAATTTCACCCTGGAGCCGGTAGAGGCTTGCTCTGCGGATCGGCCTTTCAGAACCAGCATCGTTGCAATGATGCCTGCAATTCCTACAGGCACTCCTGCGAAGAACACAGACCTCCACCCGAAGGAGCCGACCAGCAACCCCCCGACGATGGGGCCGGTGATGGCGCCAGAGCCGATGATTGCCATATACATTCCCATCGCCTTGCCGCGGTCTCGCTCTGGGAACACTTCCGTTATCAGCGCCATGCCGTTTGCCTGGATTGCAGAGGAAGCGATGCCCTGCAATACTTTGGCGGTGATCAACAGGCTCAAAGATTGAGAGATGCCTCCTAGCACGGCGAACAATATGAAAATGGCTGTGCCTGTCACGTAAACTCGTTTGCGGCCGACCATGTCGGAGAGCCGACCCATGGGCATGATGGCGGCGCTGGTCGCCAGCACGTAGCCTAGAGAGAGCCACTGGACGGTGGGGAGGTCGGCATCGAAGTGTTCAGAGATTTCGGGCAGAGCGATATTGACGCCCGACTGATCCATGACTGTCAGAAACATGCCGATGGCAACGGCGAAGTAAACCCACCAGCGGTAGTTTGGGCTGTTTGTGAACCTTTTCATCGGTCCTGGAGCGGGCAGGGCAGGCAAACGGTTAACTCGGCCTGGACTCAGTGGTTGGTTCCAGGGCGACGTCGAGAATGTCTTCGCGAGCTGGCGCACCAAGGTGCTTGACCCAGGTAGACACGCCTGCCAATCCGATGAACGCTCCCAGGGTTAAGAACGCGAGTCGCAAACCCTGACTGAATGCGGCCTCAACACCCTCGCCGCCGGCTGTCACTGCGTCGAGACTCGGCTCGAAACCCAACGCGCCCATCCTCATGGTCACGATAGTGATTGCCAGCCCGATCCCCGTCACGTTTGCTGTGTTGCGGACCATGTTTGTGAATGCCGTGGCGACGCCGATACGGCTGAGATCCACTGTTGCGAGGACCGAGCTTTGATTGGGCGGGTTGAAAGTGCCCATCCCGACGCCCTGGAAGATCAGCGAAAGCTGTATCACGTACAGAGACGTGGATTCTGAGATCGTTCCGAGGATCAACATGCCAGCCAACAATGATGCCAAACCAAGAAATTCGAAATGTTTGGGGCCGTATTTGTCGGAGAGCCGCCCCGAGATAGGGCCGGTTATCGCGAACAGCACGGCTGTGGGAGCAATAATCAATCCCGTCTGCGCAGGGCTCAGACTGGCAACCCCCTGGAGGTAAAAGGGCATCAACGAGAAAACAGCGGTGCCCGCCAGAAACGTGAAGAAACTCGAAGCCGAACCCAGGGAGAATGCCTTGCTTTCGAAGAGGTCGAGAGCGAGCATCGGCGACGCCGTTCGCCTCTCCCAATATATAAACGTTACGAATAGCAACAACGCTGCTCCAAAAGCGGAGAGGACGATAGGCGAACTCCAGCCAATGCGGTATGCGTTGGTCATGACGAGCAAGAACACCGCGACGGATGTGGCAGAAAGGAATGCTCCCAGCCAGTCGAATTTTTCAGATTTTGGCGCGTCGGCAGCGTGAGATTTGCTGTCTGGATTCAATATCACGATGGCAGAAATCAGCGAAATTATGCCCAGCGGAACGCCCATAAGAAACACGGCTCGCCATCCCAAAAAATCGACGACGACACCGCTGACGACAGGCCCCCCGACGGCTCCCATCCCGACCATAGTCATGAACAGGCCAATCACCTTGCCCCGCTCGCTGGGAGGGAAAGTTGCCAGAGCCATCGCCATGCCGTTGGCTTGGATCATTGCGGCGCCGATACCCTGGAATAGCCGTGCTGCAATTACAGCTCCGAGAGACGGCGATAATCCGGCTAAAAGAGCGCCCGCGATAAAGACGACGAACCCAATGACGTAGACTCGCTTCCGGCCTATGAGGTCTGAGAGTCGTCCCATTGGGATCAACAGCGATCCGGTGACCAGAATGAATCCCAAAGCGACCCATTGGACGACCGGAATTGTCGCGCTGAAATGGGTGGCAAGCTCAGGAAGGGCCAGGCTGACGCCGGTCTGATCGAGAACGGAAACAAACGCGCCTACCGCAATGGTGGCCAAGACGAGGGTTCGGCGGCGGGAAGAGCCTGTGGTCGGCGCGTCGATTGTCAATATGCAGTTATTCTAGCACGATGGACTTCCTATGAGTCGAGCCGTTCCATCAGTGTGTGGCTTCGGTTGGTGGTGAAGGGCCGAACCTCTCCGGGCCAGCGGCCTTCATCGACGCTGTTCGCCCAACCGTCGCTGACCAGGACGTCTGGAGACTCAAGCTCGTACATCGCAGTGTAGGTCGGCTGGTCGCTGACTTCCATCGTTACTTCTTTTCCGCCGATAATCATTGTTAGCTCGCGCTTTTTGAACCTTGCGACGGAGAGAACGCCGGGCACTTCTAACAACATCGGGACGTGTTCCTTATCGTAAACTTCGTTGAAAATGGCGTCCTTGCCGGGTTCCACGTCCATTCGGGCGATGAACAGATATCGGGAGTTGATAGGCATGGTTTCGGTCTCCTTGTGTTGAATTGAGCATTTCCGCTCTTCAGTGCGAAGCAATCATAACTCAATAACCGCCGCGAAACACCGGCCACCCGATTGAATCCGGCATGTTGCATACGTGATGCAAACGTCAAAACGTATCGGCGTAGCACAGATAATTCGGCAAAAGGAAAAGCTCCGCTAGTGGTGGGGCAGCTGCCTTTCAGTTGGTCAAACCCGGCGAGGAGGGCCGCCTGTCGCGTTGTGCAAAAATGCACTGCGTGCTACCGAAAGACCGAGAGCAATAGCGAAGCTCTGCCGAATTTTTATCACGCCTATGCTTAGGCCGCATTGCGGATTTTGGACTCTTTCCCCCTGAATTTCTTGACACGGCGTTGTCGTGGTTTACAATTGTGCACACTGACTTCGACACGACAGCTGAAAGGGAGCGTTACACATGATTACGAAGTTCGGGAGCTTGTTCGCAGGCCACGTTGACCTGGATAACCTTGGCTGGGAGGGGACTCCGGCCAATGATCGACGTTACTCCAACGATCATCTGGCGACCGTGTTCGACAAGACGATCGCGATCGCCACGCTCATGGATCGCGTTGGGTATGACACATTCTGGATGGCTGAGCACCATTTCCAACACGAAGGGTACGAGTGCATTCCCAACATCATGCAGTTGAGCGTTCACATGGCTCATCTGACCGACAACATCAAGTTCGGTTGCGGGTTTAACATCGCCCCCATGTGGCATCCCCTGCGGATGGCCGAAGACTACGCAACTGCCGACATCCTCACGGGAGGTCGGATGATATTCGGCGTCGGTCGTGGCTATCACACTCGCGAGGTTGAGGTTTTCGGAAATCCGATGCTAGACGCTGACGCCAACAGGGACCTGTTCGAGGAGCAGGTCGATGTCATCATGAAGGCGTTTAAGCACGAATCGTTCTCCCATCATGGGAAGAACTACGATATTCCGCCAGACGTGCCGTACCGGGGATATGACCTCAAGGAGATTACACTGGTACCGCGACCGGTCAATCCTGTGGAGACTTGGCAGCCCATCGTGAGCGCCAGCGAGCGTGGGCTGAACTTCATGGCCAAACATGGCATCAAGGGCATAATCGGCGGCGGCGCGGCGGTCGGCGGCGCGGCGTTGACGGTATTGGAGGCGTGGCAGAAGGCACAGGCCGACCACGGAATCGAGACCGAACTTGGCGGCAACGTGATTCTCGGGCTTTCCTACCACATCGCCGAGACCGTAGAGAAAGCCATCGAAGAAGCGCGACCGTTCTACGAAGAGAACATGAAAATGTTCGCTCCCCTCGGGTTCGTTCGCGGCCTGACTGACGATCAATTGGACGCTCTAGGAGACCCCAAACGCGCTCCTCACGCTGGGCTGCCCACCCTTGAGCAAGCAGTCGAATCAGGATCGTGGCTGGTTGGGACTCCTGAATCCATTAAAGAAAAATTGGAGGACATCGGCGAACGACTGCCCGGTCTGGTGGAAGTGAATATGGGCAACCCGGTCGGAACGCCTCAGAGCGTCTTGCTGGAGCAGCTTGAAGCCTTTGGAACCGAGGTGATGCCGCATTTCAAAGGCAGGGTTCCCGCCGAGGCGCCCGCCGACGATTAGCTGTTTGGCAGGATGACAAGACAACACCGAATGCAACCAGGGGCAGGTCTAACAGCCTGCCCCTGATGCCGAAACGACGCATTGCAGAGATTGATCACGTTGACCCATACAAATATATTCGGGAGAACTTGCTGACCTATGGTTGATTCAAATAAGACTGTGCTGGTTGTGACCCCTCATCCTGACGACGCCGAGGGAGGGGCAGGCGGCACGATTGTCAAGTGGGCGAATGAAGGCAACAAGATCGTGCTGTTGGTCTGCACGAATGGGGACAAGGGAACCAGCGACACGAGCATGCCATCTGACAAGCTGGCGGAGATTCGAGAGAAGGAACAGTTGAACGCGGCCAAGGCGTTGGGGGTCTCAGAGGTCGTGTTCCTCCGTGAGCCGGACCAGGGGTTGGAGGACAATGACCGGTTCCGCGAGAAGGTCGTGCGCCAGATTCGGAAGCACAAGCCGGAGATCGTCGTTACCATCGACCCCAACCGGCCTTACATTCGACACAGAGATCATTACTACTGCGGAAGAGTGACGCTGGACGCCGTGTTCCCTTACGCCCGCGACCACAAGGCGTTCCCTGAACATCTCATGGAGGGCCTTGAGCCTCATGAAGTGCAGGAAATGTATATGTTCCGCTCCGAAACGCCGGACTTCTACGTTGACATCACCGACACTTTTGAAGCCAAAATGGACGCCCTTTACTGTCACGTGAGCCAGATGGGACGGCCCCGCGAGGAAGGGCAGGTGCGGTCGAGAGAGCGCGCCGCCGAGACCGGCAAGAAGGCGGGCTACGAGTTGGCCGAAGGGTTCAAGTACATCAACATTGGACGCTAATCGGACGATTCGGTTTTTTGGGCCTCGCGCTCTCGAACGTACTCTTTCCACCAGTCATTGTATTTTGACGTTTCCAACTCGCCAGCCTGGGCGAGTTGGATGATGCTTCGGTACTGATTTCGCACCTGACGTTTGAAGTCATCCTCGGTCCCATTGTTCATCATCACGATGTCGGAGGCGATGGCCCTGTCTTCCCATGATCGCTGGCTGGCGAGTCGCTTTTCGACCTCCTCGGTCGAGAGTTGGTTTCGGGCGGCCAACCGCTGTCGGGCGATGTCTTCGTCGCAGGCGAACAGCCATACCTGATCGCACCATTGGCCGTAGCCAGCCTCGATGAGATTGACGGCCTCCATCAAGGCGACATCATCGGGGCCGAGAGTCTCGCGCCATTCATTCACAACGCCCTTGACCGCGTCGCTGATGCTCCCGATAGCGGTTGTCAGCTTGTTCATCTCTTCGGGTTTCCCGAACACTTTGCCGCCTAGGATTCGGCGATCTATGTATCCATCGTCACCGACGATCTCATTTCCGAAGATGGTTACGATTCGGTCGAAGGCGTCGGTAGATCGGAAGAGCGTCGTGTAGGGAAAGAGTGTAGATCTCGGTGGTCGCCGTATCATTAAAAAAA
>ENA-ORDI01001836-ORDI01001836.1-marine-metagenome-genome-assembly--contig:-NODE-1836-length-11095-cov-2.379561_pt1 | contig 11095 bp, 10 predicted proteins | sample MGYA00248628_ERZ508525 | MGnify/ENA primary metagenome ERZ508525 (study PRJEB26195, sample SAMN05422138) | marine metagenome | isolation source: East of Porto Seguro, South Atlantic Ocean | place...
GCAGTGCTATCCTCAACCATATCAGTTGAACCCAAACGAGACAGTAAAATATACGCCTTGTTAGTAACAGTTTGGTTTGCAGCCCAAGCAGCTGATGTTACATCAATTGCTTCGTCAAATGTGATTGCAATATCAAATGTTCCTACATTAGCAACTGCTGCTTCTGTAAATCCGATTGATACTGGTGTAGCAGAACCAAAAATTTCTGCTAAATTACTAATACAAACCAACACTTCTGGTTGTGCCGCTTTATTATCATTACCCGAAGCTGCTAGGCCAGGGGTTAATCCCCATCCACCGTCAACAGCAATGGCATTTTCTCTCGCTCCAGATGATCCAGCAGCATTTGAATCTACTGGTAGGAACTTGGGTCGGCTTTCCGCCGATGCACTTGATCCCCATAAACCCATTTTATTTCTCCTTATTAAAAGGTGTGTTTATACTATTTATCTTATTTGAAACCTAAACCTTTAAGTTTGTTTATGGTTTTACCTACATTAGTATGTAGAATTCCTATTCCTCCTGCTGCTTCCCATTCTTTTATGTTTTTATCATAATCATCTATCAAAATATTTGGTTTTTCTTCTTTAGTTTTTGCATATGATTTTTTTTGAGATCGTAATACTAAATGAATATTAGCTCTTTTAAATCCTGTATTTTTCTTCACCCATTTCATCTTACCTACTTTAGAAGTAGGATCACGGCCAGTAAAAGCAGAAAGTATATGAGAATCATATTTAATGATAAAATCATGCAACCTTTTTGCATTTGGTTTCCAACCAAGATTTACCCAAAAACCTTTAATTTGATTTAACTTATTCCACCTCTCATCACTAGGCAATTTTACAAAATCACCACCTACAGCAGCATCAGCACCACGAAGAAAATCTACTAGGACTTCATCTAAGTCACAATAAATCTCAGGCAAGTCATCCTTAGATGCCTCTACTAATTCTAAAAGTTCTTTCATCAATCATTAGTCTTTAATTTTGGGTTTAAGATCAATTACAGCAGCTTTCTTACCAGTTGCGGTTTTACCATTCTTTACCATTTCTTTCTCATTTTCCTTTTGAGGACCATATTTCATTTTATATTCATGTTCTCGTTTTTTCTTTAAATCGGCCTGCTTTAATTTTCTTACCCTACTGGAATCCTCCAATTCTCCAAGTTCCACATCTTCCTCATGAGGATGTTTATGAGGTTTGTCACCCTTATGTTCATCAATACCCCAAACTTTTGCAAGAGCAGCCTTCATGGATTGAACTTTGAACTCTCTAACCTGAGACATAGCAGCTTCTGCTTTCTCATTATCACCTTCCCAATTAGCATCTATGTAATCATAGAATTTCTTTTTATTATCTCCCTTTAGTTCTGCGGGAGAATTAACTTTGAACTTCTTGAGTGCAGCATTAAAGAATTTCTTATATGCTTCTTTATCACCAGACTGAGCTTCTGCCATCTGTCCAGGCTCTGGTTCTTTAGCCCGCTTCATTTTCTTTGCAGTTTCCGCACCACCCCTGGCATCAGGTTTCTTATCTAATTCATCACGATCTTTTGGATCAACATGAGTATGTTGTTTTTCATCAAGAGCAGGATTAAATTCGTCTGCTGTAGCTTTATGAATTTTTTTCTTTAACGCCTTACCGCCCTTCTTAATGCCGACTGCTGCAACCTGGCCAGCGGTCTTGACACCTTTTGCAACGGCCCCACCAACACGAGCTAAAGCTCCTACAATTTCATCAACTTCAACTTCTTTTTTAGTCATCTTAGCATTATCTCTAATTGCTTCACCCTCTTCGATTGCAGTCTTCCATACTCCTAGAACGGATGACTCAAGACTGTCTTTCTTAGTATCCAAATATTTCTTACCCATTTTTTCTCTCCTTGAGTTTTCTATCAATCCTATCTAGAATTGTGTTTTCATTGGCCCTTCTAAGTGCATTTGCAACTGGTTCAATTTCAGACAACCCCTTTGCAATTTTTTCAATTACCTTTGCAGCACCTGTCATGTTTCCTTGGACATATCTTTTATCAAATGCAACACCGATTGCCATTTTGATTTGTTGTGATGTATATTTTCTATATCCTTTACTTGTTGCAAGTCGTTCCCAAGCAGCCTTACCTTCTTTTGACTTAGGATTTCCATCTTTATCAAAATGTTTTTTAAGGTGTGATGGAAGTGCTTCATCAAGTTCAACTTCTTCTTCAAGATCAATCTCAAACTTGAATCCAGCATCCTTCCACGCTTTCTTGAGGCGTTGTAACTCTTCTTTGTCACCTTCATAATCAACTTCGGGTCTAGTCCGAGCTTTATCTACTGTGAAATAACGATAACCAAATTCATCATCGGCAAATTTCATAGCTTTCTTAACTTCGGCTGGATTCTTGAAAGTAACTCTAAGAAAACCGTCCTTTGCTTCATCAATTTCAACTTCCTCATTATATCCAGCTTTCAAAACTTTCAACAGGTCTTTATATGACTTTATTGCTTGATTCTGTAATTTTTCCTTATCAGCAGGTTTTCGCATACCTTCATATTTCTTGATAAACGCATTTGCAATAGCTAGTTTAACTTTAACCTTCTTTTTATCAAGAAACTCTACTTCAAACCTTCCACCCAAATTAGATGCCTTTCTCATTTGCGCCAGAATGTTTTTAGATGCCGCCTTTACATCGGCATCCGATGCATCTACATCAACATCAGCAGGGTCTACTTCTTTACCTCTACGCATTGCCTTCATTGCATCAGCACGAGCAGATGCTTCATCAACTTCATCAACTTCACCTGGCGTTAACTTTTCAAGATACTCACGATACTCATCTGTACCAAGTTCATAAGCCTCATTTTCATCTTCTTTTAATGGAGTATTACCTCTAATCTTGGAAAGTTGTTCTGCAACCTGTTCACCAATGCCAAGTTTGTCGTTTGCTTTAATTGCCTTCATAACATCTTTAGGATTATCTTGCGTCCTAAATCCAAGTTTTTCCTGATCTTTAATATTCTTGGCAGTAGCAACAATAACAACTTCTTTACCAGAAGTTTTATGAACCATATTGACTGTTTTTTCTCTGCTTTTCACAGGGCCCTCATCAAGTTCAGCTTCTTCTTTTGTTATTTTATAAAATGCGCCTGTCGTGCCTTGAAATGTGACATCATTTCCTTTTTTAATAGCTTGTATATCACGATTAGAACCACCCTTAGATTTAATAAAACCCATTACCGAATGAGTTGATACAGAGTCTACTCGATTACCACCTTCGGCCGGGGGCATTTTTATTGTCCACGCACCTACTGCTTCATCAAGTTCAACTTCTTCATTATATCCAGCTTTCAATGCAAGAGCTTGAAGTTTCATAATCTGACTTTTCTTGCCAGAATTAATCATTTGTTCCATTGCTTTTTTATTCTTAGGATTTACTTTATCATATACTTGCATGATTCCAGAAGCAGTAAACGAATCCATCTTCAACTTGCCATCTTTCATTTTGATAGTTTGCATTGCACCGCCTGCAGCCTTACGCATTAAGTCCATGTTATCCTCTTGAAGACGCACTTCTGCAAGTGCTTCCATCATTGATTTTGTATATACAGCCATTGTTATAACCCCTCTAAGAGTATTTAGGTTTTAAAACTTTCTTTCTTTGCCATTTTAGTCGCTACTGCCATCTTTACTTCTTTCCAACGACCTCCATATCTTTTTTTGAAATCATCATCTGAAAGGTCTTTTGCAATTTCTTCTCTACGTTTTAGTTCATTGGATGTAAGTTCTCTTTCTTGGATTTGATTTACTAAATCCTTAAAAGACATTTGCTCTGGTACATATTCTGCTTTAAGCTCTTTTGGTAATTTTCCTTTAGCAACTAATGTATTAATATACTTAACAAGTGATCGAGCATCAACACTTTTACTATGTTGTCTAGCAACAGCTCCTGCCCATGCCGATGGATGTTTTCTATGTTTTGGGTCTTTCATACCGATGACATATTGTTTTATAAGTTCAGCCCAACCTTTGGGATGTCTCATCTGACTTATCTTATCCCAAAGATTATTCCACTTACCTTCATCAAGTTCTGGTTTCCCACGCAATCGTGGTTCTCTACGATTCTTGGATGGGTTTTCATTGCGTAGATTCTTGGGATCATTGTTCATTGGATTATTATCTTTATGTCCTACATCCATTCCTATCTTAGTTTTATCTCCCATAATCCTACGAGCTTTGTTCCTTGAAGAACGTCGAGCAATCTGCTCTGGTCGGCCTTGATAATTATCATATTCCTTGCGATAGTTTCTTTCATCAAGAGACTCTACAATCTCGTATCCCTTCTTTAAATATTTGTCAATCTCATCAGTAGGAACATTCATAGTAGTCATTAAACCTTTTTTCTTCATTTTAACCCACTTTACATCTTTATCTTTGAAAATGGGTTTCTTTCCAGCAGCTACGCGGGATTTATCAAAATCTCTTAATTTTTGTAATGAAGACTTTACTTCATCAAGTTCAATATCAGGTTTTCCTGTTTCTGGATTATATACAAAAGTTTTGACTTTCAATCCCTTTTTCTCTAGTTCCTTTTCTTTCTTCTCTAACTGCTTAACCAACTTTTGTAAATGAGGCGGCAAATCTTTTACACCTTCATTGATTTCATACAACCATGCTTTATGAACCTTACCATCCTCACTTACGAATGAGAGATAGTTTGTACCTTTGCGAACCACCTCACCAACATCACCATTTGCTTCTACAACATCTCCAACATTCCAAATCTTTCCTGTAAGATATTGATCTCTGATATATTCAAAGTCCGACATGTCGCCCATATCTTTTTCTTCACGAATGCCCATGTATTTGCGAACATCACGATATAGTTTCTTACCATCAGCAAATCCAGAAGGAAGGCCTTGGGAGAACGAATCAAAATCCCCATCAACTGCAGCAGTTCTCATCTTAGATGCAGACATTCCTTCTACACCCTCTGAGTCTGGATCGCGCTCTCCTGCTGATATTACTTCAATAGTATCAAACTTATAATATCCATGTCGCTTACCCTCAACACCATTATATGTAGAAAGTAAGGAATCAAATTCCTTCACCCGATCAGAACCAGCAATCATCTGAAGATTCTTAAAGCCTTCATCATATAATTTAACAACAATATTGATTACAGTTTTTGCATCCGTATCTGCGATAATATTTCTTTTATATTTCTTAAACATCTTCCTCATATAAGCAATTTTCAGCGCATGAGGAAGCGGGTCTTTTTTAGGATTCTGTGTGAAGGAAGGATAAATTCGCCACGGGTTTGTGCCGGCAACAGAAGCCGTTTTCTGAATCAATTTCTCATGACCAGTTGTGGGCGGATTAAAACGGCCAAACGCAAATACAATTGTAGTCTTGGCTTCTGTTAACTCTTTAAACCTCTTCATTAGGTTTCCTTACCCGCCTTATATGCCGCCTTTGCTTTTTGAACACGCTCACCCTCGGCAGCTTTGAGTTTGGGGATAAGTTTTTTAGTTATTTTTGCAATCTTAACACCGAATTTTTGTTGGACTCTTTGATCAATAACTATCTTCTGCTGTGGACTCATATCTTTATAATCAGGAGCAAACTTCTGCCGATATTTATTTGTAACCTTCTTCTTAGCAACGAGCGCAAGTTTCGCTGTGTCTCTGCGTTTAAGTAAGGTTCGTGTCTTTTTTAATTGAAATCCTTTAGTTTGTACCAATCTAGCCATCCGGCGAGCTTGTTTTTTTCGCTGAACAACGTCAACCTTTTTCTCGTATATATCGGAAAATTTCTTCATTTGTCCCATGCCTTTATAGCTGTAAAGTTATTAAACGAGAACTCCATTCGGTCTACGAGTTTAACAGCTCCACCACTTACTCTATCAATAGCAACATACCCTTCGGGGTTTGTTACCTTAAATCCATTTTTAGTCTTGATGAAAGTATCAGTCAATCCCTTAACACTATTTAGTTTTTTGACGATTAACATCTTTGCTTCAACAAGTAAATTTTGAAACGTAATAATCTGTACCAAATTACCTGTATGTTTGCGTACTTCTCTTACATACTCTTTTTGTATGTTTTCATACTTTTTCTTTCCAGCAGGACTTTTTACCTTATCAACCTGTTTTTGAATAGATATTTCAACCCATTTCTCATAACCCTTTGCATGAGCGCCAGGATTATTAATCTTTTCTCCAGCACGAACCTTACTGTTATTATATGTTTTCAGAGAAGCTCCAGCAAGAGCGCCAGTCATACTTTCTTGAAGTTTAATGAATGACCGTAATTTATTAGCATTAATTCTTTGAAAAGTTTTCCCAACTCGCGATAGTACCCCTGTTACTTTTTCTGTTTCTGTTTCCGTAAATGTAGATTTACCAGCAGTGTCTTTATATGTTGCATCATCCATCCACACAGAAGATGGTTTATTTAACCCCGCAATATTTGCACCGAATGAGGCCTTCATTCCCTGCAAAGTATCACCTGTGTATGTGGTATGCCAGACAATGCCAACCTTTGCTTTCTTGATGACCTTACCTAATACAGAATCGACAGGTACACTATATACAATAGTGTTAGGCTGAAAAGTATAATACTTAACGCCCTCAATAGTCTCTGTTTCCACATCGTCAGTGAACATGAGGTCACCTTGAAGTACGCCCTTGATACCCAATTTTGAAAACTCTTTGAGTGCGACTTTAAACTTTGAATTAAGTGCTCCAGATAAATCGTCATCAATCTCTGCAACTGATTTGTATAACTTGGGAGATACATTAAAGACACTTTTCTTTGCAACAAAGAACTTATCATCTTCGGGGTCTATACCAACAAATACAGCAGGAGCCCCATCCCATTTAACAGTCATGTTAACCGAACTACGACTTGCACCAGCAAGCATATCTCTAAGAGAACGTAGAAAGTTAAGTGCAGCACGCCCACCATCTACACCAAAGTTGATTATCTCATCCTCTAGGTGTTCTAGGTGAAGGTTCTTACCACCTTTATCTTCTGTTAGTTCTCTGAAACTTATCATGTTATACCTTTAAAGTCGTAAAATCACACATCATTCGTGTGGGATAACCATCTTTACCCTGTGTATCACGAATATTGAGTTTGAACTTATAATAAGGAGATTTCATCTCCATGTCAATCCTTTTTCCCTTACCTGATTTACCACCATAATGCACCGTACAAGTTCCAACTTTTGCTGACGCTTTCATTGCTGTTTCATCCATTTTTTTAGATAAAACTTGACCTCTCATTTTATGAATAACATGATATCCATATCCGATACCACTTTCCAATAATTCTTTCATTGCAGCTGCATTTGGTCTTGTCGTAACTTTACCACCATCTGTTTTTACCTTATCATTAAAGATGGTACAAAATCTCTTATTATCAATACCGAATAGGTCTAATAATTTCTTGCCGTCCCTATCTTTAATCTCTCCTTTATCTATTTCTGCTTGACGTAATTTAGTTCTAACACCCACATTAAAAAATGTAGTAGTAGTTTCAAACTTGAGACTCAAATATATTTTTTCTTTATCATCTTTTGTAAGGGTAATATCTGTAACACTATTTCCTATGTCTTTACCTGTACCCTTAGTATTTGTAATATGTATTTTTCCGTCAAAAGATAGAGGTCTTGGTGTATTTGCTCCAGCATCTACATTAACCTTCAACCATTTAGATTCACTTAATTTGTACGTTTTGTCCAAATCTAAAATAGCATCTAAAATTTCACTATCTTCTACTGCATCAACACCTTCAGCAAACCATTTGTTAAGAGATGTTGCAAATTGTGTTTCAAACGCATTTCCTCTATTATTTGCGCCACGATTACCTTTAGAACCATTACCAAATTTTATACGAACAGTATCCAATTTAGCATTAGATTTAATATCACTTATATTATAATCTGCTTTAAAAAGTCTAGATACGTTTATATCTTTTGTCTTCTTTAAGTCTATATTGATGGGGGTTTCGTCACCTTTACCCTTTAAATAATTAAACAATTTAATAACATCAGCCACACTTTCATGCGGCCAGTCGGCAAGGGTATTACTTATTTCTTCCTCAGATGTGGGGAAGAAACTGTATGCTTCAGTTAAAAAATTCTGAACTATATCTACAGGGGGAATATAAGATTCGTTTCGGGGTTTTACTTGCCGAACGTATTGTTGCAAACTCATTCAATATCTCCATGTGTAAAATGTAATTATTACTATTTATATAATGAAGTTAGTGAAGGTTAAAGATAGTGTAGATAACTTCCTACAATGTATTTCGGTTTATCTATCGGAGGCATACCTGTATGCAGCCAAGGCCATAATGATGGAAATAATAACAGGGAACCACGAATACAGAAAGAAACAAATGTGTCATCCTTTGGACTTATAACAGTTTGTCCCTTTTCATTATTATCAAGATATATAAAGGCGACTAGAAATCTCTTTGCAGTTTTATAGTCTATAACATCAACATGTTCTGGAAACCTGTCTTTACCGCCAGGCGTGTATCGTTTAATCTTCGGTGGTTCAAAACCAAATTTTTCTGGCCATTGATTGTCTTTAATATCACAGTCTTTTTTATATTGGTGGGTATAGTTTCCTATAATATTTGATAGATTATTTACTTCATCCTTCCATATTGTATCTGATGAATGTAGGAAATTAATTTGAGTTAGTGTTGCACCACTTCCACAATCTTGAATCTGATGATTTTCTGTGTCTGATTCAAACATCTCAATTAGATGCTGACACTTTTCATCACTTAACACATTTTTATATACCCGAATATAATTATCCATCATTTTTTCTTTACAGTAAAATCAATTCCCAATCTTTTTTTATCTGTGGTGATTTCAGAAGCACAATGTTGCACTCTTGGATCAAAAGCTACAAAATGAGTAGGAACCATAGGAATGGCTTCATCTCCATGCAGAAATAAACCGCCATCGTCTGGGCCCCAATCACTGTTTAACACACCAAGAATTTTTATATAGTCGGTATCATGCTCGTGGTCAACATGGCGATTATCTATTCTATTTTTATCTTTCATACTGATAGAACAATACGAAACCTCTGGAAGAAAGAAATCTTTTCCCCCTTTATCGTATATCTGAATCAACAAACCCATAGCCATACCGGCAAGTATTTCTTCTAGTGGTTCATTTTCAATAATATCCAACTTGAGATGTTTCGGTTCAAGATTTATAGGATATTTCAGATTCCAAGAACTACTGCTCATAGCAGTATGCTTCATCATATCAAGATAAGTTTTTGAGCAACAATTTGTGATAACTTCTAACATTTAATTATATATCTTTCCAAAAATGGGGGAGCCGAAGCTCCCCCAGTTAGAATGTCAAGCGTTACAATTATCAACCCTCTTGAACTTCAGCGATATAGGTATTCTTTGTATCCTCAATTTCATGATCAAGAAAGGTGAAATCAACTTTGAAATCTTTATCATCAATCCAAAACTTTAATTCCATTTTCCAACCATTAGGTCCACCAAAGTTTATATCGAAATCATCTTTAGCATCAGCATCTGGGTGATAAATGAAAACCTTCATTTCAGTGCGTTTCTGACCAGCCTGAGTTGTGTGGTCTTGGAAAAACAAATTTTGAATTCTCTTAGAGTCATACTTACCAGATGACATGTATATTGCAATTCGATTCTCATTATCGGCATTTTTTGCCATAGTGGTCAATTCAGATTTGGTGTAATCTCTCCACTTCTTACCTTTCTTCCCAGCTTTAATATCTGATATAGCTTTACCAATCGCTTTCTTTTGCGAATAACCTTTCAAATTGTAAACTATCTTTAACTGATCTTTTGCAATATCTGATTTTGGATCAACACCAGATTCAGTATGTAAATCTACAAGTAGTTTTGCTCCATCCTTAAACTTTGATTGATATACCAGTTCATCACTATTTTTGTTATCATGACCAGCAAGAGCTCTCAAGAAATACTTTGACTTATCTTTGAGAATTTCATATGGTACACGACAAACTCTTGACTCTAATACTTTCTGTTTATTCATAGCTCGAAGACCATGACGTTTTCCAACAACCACATCTGATCCAGCTGGATGGCCGAACATTTCACCAACACCTTCAAAGATTAGTGTGGGTTTCATTTTAGAAATATTGTTACCTACTACGTTCAACTCAGCTGCAAGTTCATTTACAAAAAAAGTATTATCTTCTGCTCTTGGTTGATAAGTGAACTCCTTCATAAGAGCTTTTACAGATTCAGGCTTATCCTCATCTATCCATATTCCTGACTCCACTTGTTTAGTAAACCAATCCAAATATTCCTCTGATGGTAACGAGTCTTTACCCAAAGGTGGAATTCCATACGAAAGATTGTATGTTGCCGGATTAGTTTTAATATTTGGTACTTCTTGTAGCATTCTATGCTCCTTTAATTGCAAAAATTCATAATCATTACTAAATTGTAATATTTCTAGTTTAAAAAGGGGTTTGTTTCCTTGAACAAGCTTATTGAATTCATCATTCTTTGCAGAACTCCAATAATATTCACCACCATGCTCAGGTAACTTATCCTTTTTAATACCTAAATACCATACTCCATTTTCTACATTAGTAAATTTATACATGTAACATGTATAAGAATCTGTCAACACGGGGCCACCATTATGTCCAATGGAAGGTATTATAACTTTTTCCCTAATACTAGGAGGCAACGTCATTGTCAAGTTTCTTTCTGGAGCGGGGGTCTGATTCGACACAGACATAAGGTGGCTGGAGCCAAGACGTTTTACTTAAACTACCCCACACTATTCTTATATTATACTCTCCTTGTTGGGATTTGTCAATCACCTTTTCAACTCTTTCCAACAATTCTTCAACTCTTTTTTTGTAACCCCACCCTAGCATTGAGGCCTTCTCACCCTGATCATATGGCGGCACCCTGTTTACACTGTGGTATTGTTCAACTGTCAGATCAATCCTGTTATCGTCAATGTCTACACACCACCAATGCCAAATCTCTTCATCATCTTTAGCTCGATATAACTTAATATTTTTTGTACCAAATATCTTCTGTAAGCAA
>ENA-ORDI01001837-ORDI01001837.1-marine-metagenome-genome-assembly--contig:-NODE-1837-length-11094-cov-3.103023_pt1 | contig 11094 bp, 8 predicted proteins | sample MGYA00248628_ERZ508525 | MGnify/ENA primary metagenome ERZ508525 (study PRJEB26195, sample SAMN05422138) | marine metagenome | isolation source: East of Porto Seguro, South Atlantic Ocean | place...
TGTTGGATTGAGTATCTGTTTGCCAGGCCTGGGTTTCATTAATCCATCACCAACGGACGGTGGCAGGACACGGGGTTTGGAGAATGAAGGCAGCCGGAGGTGTTCTGGTGGGCTTATCCGCCGCATGATTGGGTAGGCATAGGAGTGACTCGAACCGTTGGATGTTTGCCCACGCAGGCGCCTGCGATTAAAGCCTTTGTAGGGACAGCTTGGCAGGTGACTAGGTTGGGCGATAAGGCTGCGGTCTATGCGGTGTGGTTGCCCGGTTTCGTGGTCTTCGCGCAGTTGCCTGGTTGTGGAGAAACCGAGTAGCGGTTCAATGTAGCGGAGGCGTGGGTTGTTAAGCGTTCGATTCAGGTGGATAACCGCTTGAAATGGCGCCTCTTTTGGGATCCAGGCTTGAGTGAGGGAAAAACCCATATAACCGTTAGTCAGGTAGGGGAGTATCCAATGCGTCGGGGTATTGTGGAACACCCATGGCATCTGATAGCGTAGCGGTGTTGACGACAACTCAAGATGTTATTTACCGGGAGGATACAAGGAATGAAAAGACGTGATTTTATTAAAAGCGCTGGCGCGGGCGGTGCGGTTGCGGCGGCAACGCTGGCAGCGCCTGCAATCGCTAAAGAGCGTATCGAAATGGTGATGGTAACAACGTGGCCACGCGATTTTCCGGGACTTGGCACGGGTGCGCAGCGCCTCGCTAAAAACCTGGACCTGATGAGTGGTGGCCGAATCCATGTGGAGTACTTTGCAGCCAATGAGCGTGTCAAGGCATTCGATGCGTTTGATGAAGTCGCCTCTGGCAACGCACAGGCCTACCATGCGGCAGACTACTACTGGAAAGGCAAGCACAAGGGCTATGCGTTTTTTGGGTCTGTGCCTTTTGGGTTGACTGTTAACGAAGTCAACACCTGGATCGATTGGGGTGGTGGTCAGGAACTGTGGGATGAGCTCGGTGCCCCGTTCAATATCAAGTGCTTCAAGGCGGGTAACAACGGGGTACAGATGGGGGGTTGGTTTCGCAAGGAGATCAATTCTGCAGATGACTTCAAGGGACTCAAGATGCGTATTCCAGGGATGGGCGGTGACGTACTGGCAAAAATGGGTGCCTCGCCGGTGTCTCTGCCGGGTAGCCAGATCTACGAAGCACTGGTTTCCGGTGCAATTGATGCCACTGAATGGGTGGGTCCCTGGAACGACAGCTTCATGAAGTTCTATGAAGCGGCGAAGTATTACTACTGGCCGGGTTTCCACGAGCCAGGCACCATGGAATCATTTGGAATGAACAAGACCTGGTGGGACGGGTTGTCAAAAGCTGATCAGAAGTTGATCGAGGCGGCCTGTGCGCTTGAGAATAACTTGTTATATTCGGAGTACTGCTGGAACAACGGCTCTTCAATGGTTAAGCTTATCAAAGATCATGGCGTTCTGCTCCGCGAGTTCAGCGACGACATCTTTGATGCAGCCGGCGAAGCGACGGCAGAAGTCTTCGAGGAGTATCGTGCGGACAGCGATCTGACCGCTCGCATTTTAGACAGCATGCTTGCCACACGTCAGTCTGTTGGAAGCTGGATGAACACTTCTGAGGTACCCTACATCACACAACGTAACCGGGTGCTCGGTATCTGATTCATCGCCTGAATCTAAGGATTTAAATAGAACAAGCAGTCGACTGAGGGCGGAGTCCAACGACTCCGCCCTTTTTTTTCTAGTTCTCGGGCCATAGTCGCGGGAGGTCGCCAATCTGTTGCAGCGACTTCGAGCGGGTGACTGCACATTGACTACGAGGGCATCTTGATCAGTTTTTCCAACCGGAGCGCACAAGACCAAAACTCAGCGGCAGGTCATGCTGTGACTTTGTTACTCCGTGCCAGTGCGTGGGCAATGGTTGCGCTCGTGCTGTTGTTTTTATTCAATAATTTTCTGATTTTCTGGAGGGGCTGGCCCGGGGTGCTGGCGTTGTCTGCCCACCAAGGGTGGTTCGGTTTGAACCCGTTGTCTAAACCTTTGATGGATGAGGCCATTACTCTCGGTTGGTTTCAAATCGCCATCTGCCTAGTTGGTTTGGGCGCTGCCGTTGTCTACCCATGGTTAACTCGTGATGTTGGGCTGCGGACAGAAGCTGTTCGGCTGACTGCGTTGGTGACGTATCTCGTGCGGGCTCTTTTTTGGGCGGTCTTGTTGGTCGGTATTGTCGATGCGGTGATTTCATTTCTTCGTGTGGAAGATCTCTTGATTTTCCTGGTCGGGAAACAGATGACCCTGGATCTTGGTCGAACAAGTTATCGGGGCACATACGTGCACTATCCGCTGGTTCTACTGGGTTTTTTGATCGCATTGTGTGTGCGCGGGCTGGGCTTTGTCTGGCTTGCGCTACTGATTGTTGTGGCGGAATTTTCGATCGTTATCACGCGGTTTATTTTTTCATATGAACAGGCCTTTATGGGTGACCTGGTCCGGTTTTGGTACGCAGGGCTTTTCCTTTTTGCCAGTGCTTATGCGTTGATTACCGAGGGTCATGTGCGTGTCGATGTGCTTTACACCCATTTCAGTGCGCGTGGCAAAGCATGGGCGAATGGTATTGGATCTATCTTTATGGGTCTTCCGTTGTGTTGGGTCATATTGACTACCGGTATGTGGGGTAGAGGCAGTAGCCTGAACAGCCCGTTGTTGAGTTTTGAAGTAAGCCAGCAAGGTTATGGCATGTATGTAAAGTACTTGATGGTTGGGTTTCTAGTGACCTTTTCGGTGACGATGGCGGTTCAGTTTACGAGTTATTTCCTGGAAAGCGTCGCCGATCTTCGAGGCGAGCCGAAGTTGTCTGAGGATCGTGACTTAGACCATGGCGAAGAAACCGTGGCCTCTGGGGTGTAATGATGGAACTCGTGTTCCTGGCAGTGCTTTTCCTCCTTATGGTCGGGGCTTTGAGTTCGGGATTTCCGGTGGCGTTTTCTCTACCGGGTTCAGCTATCTTGACTATTGGGTTGGCTGCGCTGTGTGGGTGGTTTTTCGCAGGTGACATGGATGCGTATTTCTCACAGGGAGGTCCAGTGCAATGGTTGAGCGCCGGGGTGACCAATTTTCGCAGCCTGTACTGGGACGTAGAGCGGGATACGCTGATTGCCATTCCGCTGTTTGTCTTCATGGGCATCATGTTGCAGCGCTCTCGCATTGCTGAAGACCTGTTAGTGACGATGGCGCAGTTGTTCGGACCGATTCCCGGTGGACTCGGTATCTCGGTAGTCTTTGTCGGGGCGTTGCTGGCAGCGACAACGGGCATTGTCGGGGCCACCGTCATCGCAATGGGGCTGATCTCACTGCCGGCGATGTTGCGGCACAAGTATTCGCACACCCTTGCTGCCGGAACGGTGTGTGCATCCGGTACGCTGGGACAGATTATCCCGCCGTCCATCGTGCTGATCATCCTGGCCGATCAGTTATCGGGGGCGAGCGACGTTGCTAATGGCATACGTTTTGCCGAGTACAGATTCAGTACCGGTCAGATGTCAATGCCGAGCGAGTATGACGTGACTCCGGCCAGTGCCGGTGACATGTTCATGGGTGCGCTCATCCCCGGATTGATCCTCGTCGCGCTGTACATGGCGTATATCCTGATCGCGTCATTCATTCGCCCGCATATTGCACCACCAGTGCCTTATGAAGGTCAGTTTGATCGACAGTTTGCCAAACGGGTGTTTCTTGCCCTGGTACCACCACTGGTCCTGATTTTCGCCGTTTTGGGATCAATTATTGCGGGCATCGCAACGGTGAATCAGGCTGGCGCGATCGGCGCAATTGGTGCGATGGTCATGGCCGGTTATCGACTGGCTGGAGGCCAGAAGAATACCTATGTCCCAGCCGTATTGGCGACGGGTGCGCTCGTCGCGCTACTGGTGATCCTGAGCATTTATGACCTGAACATAAAATTCATCCGAACTGCTGATGAGGTTATAGGTCTCATACTGGCGCGGTACTCCTCACGGGTGTGGTTTGGAGCGGTTGGCGCACGTTTAAGATCGACAACACCATGCATGGTGTGATGGTAGAGACCGCGAAGACCACATCAATGGTGTTTATCATCTTGATCGGGGCGGCCATGTTGACCTCGGCATTCCGCGCATTTGGTGGTGAAGAACTGGTTCGCAATTTTCTCGGTAGCCTGCCAGGGGGATTCTGGACCCAGTTCATCGTTGTTATGGCGGTCATTTTCTTTCTCGGGTTTTTCCTCGACTTCATCGAGATCGCAGTGGTCGTTGTACCGATCATTGCGCCGATTCTTCTGGCTGACCCGTCAGCCAATATCACGGCAGTTTGGTTGGGCGTGATGATCGGAATCAATATCCAGACTTCTTTTTTGACTCCACCCTTTGGTTTTGCGCTGTTTTACCTGCGGGGCGTTGCGTCGAAAGTGGTTACTACGATTGAAATCTACAAGGGCGCTGTGCCGTTTATCCTCCTCCAACTTGTCGGTCTTGCGATCGCCGGTTATTACCCGAGTCTCGTCAACTACCTGCCCAATCGGATCCACCTCAGTTCAGAAACGGCGCCCCCACCGATGAATCCCCAGTTGCAGGAATGCCTGGAGGAATATGTATTCGCCTATTACGACAGCGAAGGTGAGACCTTGTTGGCTGGTGTGTCCCGTGCGAAAGGCCTTGATATCAGTTATCTACCCGAATCTCAGCAGAAGGCGCTGGTCGCTGGATTTGAGGTGGTAATGGGTGTGTCGGTGTTGGTTGATGATGTTATAGCGGCTGGAAATGCTTTGGACGCGTACATTCCCGAATATCGGCCGCTGCATCGTGAGGTGCGCGGCGTGCAGAAACGGGCGCGCCTCGCTGACAAGCGGCGCGCGGAACTTGAGCGGAGAATTCGAAACTGGGCTGTCGAATATGATGGCCCGGAATCAGAGAAGGTTAAGTTCGAATTAGAATTTGCTGTCTTGAGTGAAGACCGTAGTACCCAACTTTCACAGGTGCCGGCATCGTGGCAGGGTGCACGGGATGGGTTCGTCGAGCGTGCGAAGGTGTTGAAGAAGGCACGGATCCGTTATCGACAGAGCGTTGACAGTGCTTACGACAGTGTGGTGAGGCTACAAGGTCTCATCGCAGATGCCGACAAATTGGCCGCGTTGGATAAAGAACTCACGGACCTAGAGCTGACCGTTCAGCATGCTTCCCCAGAAGCGGCAATGGCTGCGATAAAGGCTGTTGAAAAGAAACTCGGCGCTGTTGCCGGTAGCGGCAAAGTCAAATCCAAGCTCTCAAAGGCTCGACGCGCGCTCAAGAAAAAGACACCCAAGACCGATAAAGCGCTGAAACATTTATCTCAAGGGATAAAGTTGTTTCAGACGGAAGTCGCGTGGCGATCGCGGGCTAAGTCTGAGCTACTTGGGAAGCTGCAGGGTTATGATGACCTTCTAAAAAAGTCAATTGGCCTTCGTCTGCAACGTTACATGACGACGGAACAGGCACAGTACGTTGCTGTTTGCCACTCACACCATAAAGACGTGTCCCTTAATTTTTGAGGCTAGCGGCAAAGTGGCGTTCATGGTTGGCTATGAGTCTTTAAAGGCGTGAAGTTAGAATAGTTCTTGAGTATTGCGAATGGCCCAAACGGAGAGTTGTGATGCCTAAAATCAGCCGCGAGATGTTCGACGAGTTCATGGTGCCCACTTATTCGCCAGGGCAGCAGATTCCTGTGCGCGGTGAGGGTTCTCGACTGTGGGATCAAGAGGGGCGGGAATATGTCGATTTTGCAGGAGGTATCGCGGTTAGCGGTCTCGGGCATGTGCATCCGGTACTGGTTGCTGCGCTGACCGAACAGGCAGGCAAGCTATGGCATGTGTCGAACCTGCTTGCTAATGAACCGGCGATCTCACTCGCACGCAAGTTGTGTGAGGCGACTTTTGCGGAGCGGGTGTTCTTGTGTAATTCAGGCGGTGAGGCCAACGAAGCTGCACTGAAGTTGGTGCGGCGCTATGCTTATGACCACCATGGTGCGGAGAAGGACGAAATCATTGCGTTTGAACAGGGATTTCACGGACGCACATTGTTTACCGTCAGTGTCGGGGGGCAGGCAAACTATCGTGAAGGGTTTGGCCCGTTGCCCGGCGCTATTACCCATTTGCCATTTAACGATGTCGGTGCATTAGAAGAGGCGTTCTCCTCGCGTACGTGCGCGGTGATGGTCGAGGCGATCCAGGGAGAGGGCGGTGTTCGCGATGCAAACCCGGAGTTTCTTGAGGCTATCCGTCGTCTCTGCGATACGCATGATGCATTGATGATTATGGACGAGGTGCAAACGGGTGTTGGGCGGACCGGGTATCTATATGCGTATCAGGCCTACCAGGTTATTCCAGACATTTTGACCACGGCGAAGGCACTAGGCGGTGGCTTTCCCGTCGCCGCCATGCTGTGTCGCGCGGAGGTGGGAAAATCCCTGGGTATCGGAACCCATGGCAGTACTTATGGCGGAAACGCGCTGGCCTGTGCGGTCGCGGGCGCGGCACTAGACTTGATCAATACGCCTGAGGTGCTTAATGGTGTCGAGGAGAGGCGGCAGCGGATTGTTGCCGGACTCGAAGAAATTGATGCGCGTCAAGGTATGGGCCTGTTTAGCGAAATTCGCGGCCGTGGGCTACTGATGGGGTGCGTCCTACGCGAACACTGGGCGGGTCGCGCTCGGGAGTTCCTAAACGCGGCTCAAGCGGAAGGTTTATTGCTATTGGTGGCGGGTGCCGATGTGATTCGTATGGCACCCTCGCTCGTTATCCCGAGCGAGGATATTGACGAGGGCTTGGCGCGCTTCGCACGTGCCGTCGAGTCTGTTGTCGCGTCTAATTAGCGAGTACCGTACAGGCGGTCACCCGCATCGCCGAGTCCAGGCAGGATATATCCATGCTCATTGAGTTGACGGTCGATCGCCGCCGTATAAAGCGGTACCTCAGGGTGTGCCGTGGTAAATGCGGATATCCCTTCAGGGGCAGCCAGTAGGCAAACAAACTTTATTTGTTTGGCTCCGCCTTGCTTTAGACGGTCAACCGCGGCGATGCCGGAGTGCGCTGTGGCCAGCATGGGGTCGACTACGATGACTAATCGGTCCTCAATGTCCTGCGGCACCTTGTAGTAATACTCGATGGCGTTCAGGGTATCGGGGTCGCGATAAATGCCGACGTGGCCCACTCGGGCAGAGGGCAAAAGGTCAAGCATACCTTCCAGTAACCCATTGCCCGCTCGCAGTATAGAAACAAAACACAGTTTTTTGCCCGACAATACGGGTGCCTTCATGACTTCAAGTGGCGTGTGGATCTCTGTGGTCTCCAGAGGTAAATCACGAGTGACTTCGTAGGCGAGCAGCAGGGAGACTTCCCTCATGAGTTGACGAAAACTCGCCGTTGGTTGCGTCTTTTGACGCATTAGGCTGAGCTTGTGCTGAACCAATGGGTGATCTACGAGATGAATCGTGCTATCCATAAATTAAGACTCCGGGTAACAGAAAGACGTTAGCATGAAATGGTTTTCAAGTCGGCGCCGTGATTTATAGACAGACGAAATAACCCCGATGTAGCCATAAATCCGGCTATCTCGACCCTAAAATACGGTGCCGGTCAGTTTGAGCGTGAGTGGGGGTGCGCCATTTTCCCTTTTTTCTTTTGCCAGTCGACGGCCAGCTGACCAAGTTCCGCCTTGCAGCATGCGGGCGAGAGGGAAAGCGGGAGTGTTTACTCCAAGACAGTTTCTCACCAGCGGTGCCAACTCATCGAGGAGCGCAACGGTCAGCGCCCTCCATTCGACGATAGGTTCCGAGTCGGGCGCTAGCGGTTGATGGCAAAGATTCGGGTCGACTGGAAGAATCACGCCACTGTCGATTAGAAGGCCGCCATTGCGATACTCAGCAAGGCCGGTTAGGCCATCCAACTCAGTCACCACAATCCCTCCCCATTCCAGAGGTTCGAGAAGTGAGTACACGAGCCACTGACTGAGCTTGTGAAAGGGCACCAGGCCGCTTGCGAATTGCGCCTGATGTGCTGCTGGGTGGCACCCAACATCGCCCAGTGGTTGGTCGTTGTAATAAAGTCCTTGGGGCCAGATCGAGTTCAGTTTTCCCAATATATGGGACAACAGCTGATCTGCCCGAATAGTATCGCCATCGATACCATTCAAGACTAGGTCGGCGGGTCGTTCCAGAACATCGGCACGTGGGTGGTGGGACAGCGCGTGACCAAGCGCATTTAACAACGTCACTCGCTCGTCAATCCCAGGTAGCGGATTGCCTTCGGTGACTTGCAAACCCGTTTGGAGTTGACTCGCGTCCAGTCGAGACAGTGCAACGCCATCGACGCGATGGCGTTGGCCAGGATCAGACGAAAAAAGGCCGCTGTCAAACATTCGCAGACTGGCAACAGCCAACCCCTCAGAGCGTTCGTATTGTGTTTGGGTGATTTCATCTCGATAGCGCCATGTGCCACCGGCCCCCGCATCAAGCAGTACGCTGACGACACTCAAATCAATAGCGACGCGGCAGTATTCAAGGTCGCCCGGAGCAGGTTTGCCTAGTGTCGTCTTGGTTAAGTCACCCGCGCTCGTCTCGAAATGTCGCCATCGGCTGTGGTAAGGCACGTCAAGGTCCGGGTAATTGGAACGCGTTTCGTTGGCTACTAGCGTGGCACAGGGCTGTAGCGCATCAAGATTGACTCGAAAATGTGTCAGTCCATCAGACCGGGCCGCCTCAAGAACCCAATGGCAGCGCTCACGCACTGCGCTGGCCGACAGAAGTGACAACGCCGCGGCGACTGACTCTGAATCAGTAACTGTCGAGCTGCCGACCACGGGTCTTGGCAAGATCATCGTCTGAGAGGACGTCACCGGAAGTGAAATAACCGGCCGCTTTTTTGGCTTCCATCTCGACTTGAGCGGCATCTGGAATTAAGGCGTCAGGAATCGATACACGCTCGCCCACTTGGATACCTTGAGCCACCAGAGCGTCGTACTTCATATTACTCATAGAGACGAAGCGATCGATCCGAGTGATACCCAACCAGTTCAGAACATCGGGCATGAGTTCCTGGAAACGAACATCCTGAACGCCAGCCACGCACTCGGTGCGTTCGAAATAAGCATCAGCCCGATCACCGCCAATTTGGCGTTTGCGGGCGTTGTAAACGAGGAACTTGGTCACTTCGCCCAATGCGCGTCCTTCCTTACGGTTATAGACCACCAGCCCCACGCCATCCTTTTGTGCTTCGCGGACGCATTCCTCTATACCGTGAACAAGATAGGGGCGACAGGTACAGATATCCGATCCGAACACGTCCGATCCATTGCACTCATCATGGACTCGACAGGTCAGGCGATGTCTGTCATCGACAAGATATTCTGGGTTGCCGAAGATATATACCGTGGCGCCGCCGATGGGAGGTAGAAATACCTTCAGATCATTGCGTGTGACAAGGTCTGAGAACATACCGCCAGTTTGTTCATAAAGAATGCGGCGCAAATCGTGCTCTTCCAGATCAAAACGCGCTGCCACGCCTGGCAGATGCCAGACCGGCTCCAGTGCGACTTTGGTGACGTTGATCTCACCGCTTTCAAGCAGAATACGTCCATCGGGTGCTAAGCCTGATGTGTTTGCATGCATTAGCTCAGGCAAAGAGAGCCGAGCCCGCGTGACGGCAATGCTGGGGCGGATATCCAGGCCATCGCGGAGTTCTTGCTGGAAACATTCCGTGATGAGGTGGCCGTACGGGTCAAGCGAGACGATGCGATGGGGCTTCGACCATTGTCGATGCGGTCCAATCGGTGTAACGGGTGCGGTATTCGTCAGGTCAGGGCGGTGTGATGGATCAAGCGCGCCGGCGGCCACGGCCAGTGCTCGGTAAATTGAATACGAACCAGAATGGGTGCCAATGGCGTTGTGGCGGCCCTCTGCAGTCAGATTGGTGACGACAGGTCCGCGGCTTTTCGGATTGTCAGCGCCCCAGTTAATTGGAATAGGGGACTGTCCCCCGCTGGGATGCGAGTTAAGGACAATATGCCGACGTCGGTTGTGTTTATCAGATGCTTCAGTCGCCATTACCCGTTTACCTGTAGCTCTTACGGTATCAGCAGGGAGAAGCGAGCGCACTCTACGCCCCGATACTCGACAGGTCAACCGGCGGGCTCTGACTGAATGGTGCTAAAGGACTTGCACGGGGGGTACAATCAAACGCAGGCAAGAGCAACTTTAGAGATGAGGAGAACGACATGGTCGCAAGCCGCGCTGCGGTCGCTCACCAGGCGGGTAAGCCGCTTACTATCGAAACGATCGAAGTGCACGGTCCGCGTGAAGGGGAAGTGCTCGTTGAAATTAAGGCAACGGGTATCTGTCATACCGACGCCTTTACCCTTTCTGGAGCGGATCCAGAGGGGCTCTTCCCATCAGTCTTGGGCCATGAAGGGGCCGGAGTTGTTGTAGACACAGGTGCTGGCGTGACCAGCGTCAAGAAGGGTGATCACGTTATTCCACTTTATACCCCGGAGTGCCGCCAGTGCGATTACTGCACATCCGGTCGTACGAATCTGTGCCAGGCCATTCGGGAAACACAGGGCCAAGGGTTGATGCCAGACGAGACCAGTCGTCTGTCACTGAATGGTGATCGGTTATTCCATTACATGGGGACATCGACATTCTCGAACTATACGGTCTTGCCGGAAATTGCAGTGGCAAAGATCAGAGAAGATGCGCCCTTTGACAAGGTTTGCTACATCGGATGTGGTGTAACGACCGGTATCGGCGCTGTGATCAACACGGCCAAAGTCAGGCCCGGCTCAAATGTTGTGGTATTCGGTTTGGGCGGCATCGGGTTGAATGTGGTGCAGGGTGCAAGGATGGTCGGTGCAAACAGGATCGTCGGGGTCGACCTGAATCCCGAGCGTGAGGTATTGGCCCGACAGTTCGGCATGACAGATTTTGTTAATCCGAGTGAACTCGAAGGAGATTTAGTGGCGTATCTCGTTGAGTTGACTGGTGGAGGTGCCGATTACAGTTTTGAGTGCATCGGTAATGTGGAGGTAATGCGTCAGGCACTTGAATGTTGCCACAAGGGGGGGG
>ENA-ORDI01001840-ORDI01001840.1-marine-metagenome-genome-assembly--contig:-NODE-1840-length-11067-cov-2.481893_pt1 | contig 11067 bp, 12 predicted proteins | sample MGYA00248628_ERZ508525 | MGnify/ENA primary metagenome ERZ508525 (study PRJEB26195, sample SAMN05422138) | marine metagenome | isolation source: East of Porto Seguro, South Atlantic Ocean | place...
TGAGACGGTCGGTGATCATGTCAGTGACGGCACCGGCACCCTCTCCCTGGCCCCGGTCTTCGAGGCTGAACTTAACCGTAGAGCCATAGTCGATATATGATTGTGGAGACTGTTCAATGTTCGGCAGGTCTTTCAGCGGTTTCAGCAAGTCCCGAAAATAAATTTTACCCTGGCGGTCAAAGTATTCGCCAAACGTTTCACTGTTCTGCTTTCCGGTTTTATAGTCTTCGAGAGCAAGCTTCATGGCCGCCGGAGCATTTTTAGCCGGAATTTTAATGACCGATGTGCCAAACACCACCTGGTCTTCCGAAACCCTTCCACCGAGAAAAACTTCATAGTGTGGCGTGAGAATCCCATTCAGTTTTTTGGCTCCGCCATGAAAGCCGATGGAGGCAATATGATGCTGTCCGCAGGAGTTCGGGCAACCGCTTGCCTTGATGGTAATATGGTCAAAATCCTTCGAGGTCTCAAATCCACTTTCCATCTCAGTATTGAGTTGTTGCACCAGCCCACGGGAAGCCGTGATACCGAGGTTGCAGGTTTCTGAACCTGGGCAACAGGTAATATCGCGGATCTCTTCGGTTCCGGCTTTATGCAGACCGATTTTTTTGAGCTCGGCAAAGATTGCACCAAAGCCATCTTCTTTTGCCCAGGGAATCATCACGTTCTGGTTGACCGTGCAGATGATGGTCCCGCCGGCATATTTTTCGGCGATATTTGCCAGGGCTTTGGCCTGCGGAACATCGAAATCACCCAGGATCAATTTGATCTGAAGGTTGTAAAATCCTTCTTGTTTTTGCGGCTCAATGTTGCGGCTTTTCCAAAGTATGAACTCTAGGTCGGAGTCAAATTGGTCATTGGGCTGATACTCGGGCGTTTCCGGAATACCCCCTTCCGGCAGTTCAATTGATGGGTAGGCCTTTGTATCAAGCGCCGCATACTCTTCTTCATAGAGTTCTGTGATTTTATCCATGCCAAGTTTATCGACAACAAACTTCAACCTGGCTTTATTGCGGTTTCTTTTGTCGCCGTATTTGTCGAAGACAGAGACAATCGCTTCACACATCCTCAGCATTTTGTCGGCAGGAATGAAATCCACTAAATGTTTTGCGGCATGAGGGAATGAACCCAGCCCACCGCCAATCAGAACGCGGAACCCACGCGCTTCCTTGTCGCCATCTTTCTGGATAACTGCCTTCAGTCCAATATCGTGGATGGGTGCCAGTCCGCATCCGTTACAACCGCCGAAGCTGATCTTGAACTTTCGCGGCAGGTTCTGGGTTAAATCCTTTCGCAGAAGATATTTGGAAACCGCCAGGGCATAAGGGGCTACATCAAATACTTCTGTAGCGCATGTACCGGCTTTGTGGCAAGCGGTTACGTTACGAACGGTGTTGCCACAGGCTTCCCGGGTGGTGATCCCTGCCTGGGCAAGCTCTTCAAGACCTTGGGGAACATTTTGAATGTTTACATAATGCAGTTGGATATCCTGACGTGTGGTGATGTGAAGGATTCCGTGGGAATATTTTTCGGCAAAATCGGCCAGGCCTCGCAATTGATCACTGGTCATTATTCCTGCAGGCAGTTTGGTCCGCACCATTTGTTCCCCATCCTGACGCTGACCATAAATTCCCTGTTGCAGGCGAAACCGTTTGAAGTCGTCATCACCGACTTCGCCCCGGTTCAGGCGTTCTACTTCTGCGGCGAAGGCGTCAATTTCCTGTCTGACTTCGTCCGGAATATCTAGAGCTTTTGTATCCATTAATTTCCTCAGTTTCTATTACTACAGGCCGGTTATGAAAAATAAGGCAACCTTATAAATAACCTGCCAATATGAGCCGTTAAATTCCCAATTTGCGGTGTTGACCGAATGGGTCACAAATTGAGTATACGGGTTGAATATTATACTATCTTATAATAAAACTACCCTGAAAAACAGCAGTATAGCAGATTCACTATAAAGATTCGGCAATGACACGTTTCAGGGGCTCTAGCCGGCCCATTATATGGGGGAGGAGTTGTGGGGATGGAAGCAATTTTCCTGTTAAAGATTAATTTTGCCTTATATTGCGTCGTTTTTGCCGTTTGTTTGACCAAGAATCGCAATTTTAACATTGCTCTGGTCGGGCTCACCTATCTGGCTCCCTTGGTGCCGTTGGGCATGACCGATGCCAATATAGAACGATTCCTGCTCGTTTCCTGCATCAATTTTATTTTCGGAATTATAGAGATGGTCATTTTTGTCCTGACCGAGAGGCCCGAAGACACCACTTTTGATAAACCTTATTTTCAACAGCTCTTTGGGCATGTGTTACCCATTTGCATGGCTTTGGTGGGCATGTCATTTGTTGCCCGTGCCACCGGTATTGCCGTTGGCTTGGGGGAGGGGATGGTGATCGCGGGACTATTTTTCGCCGGCTCGGTATTTCGTATCTGGGCTATAGTTCAGCTGGGGGTGTTGCGCTTTAAGTTCAATATCGCCTTTCGAGAAAAACAGACCCTGAAAACCGACCAGTTGCACGGTCTCATGCGTCACCCCACCTACACAGCAATGATGCTGGTCATACTTGCCTATGCGGTAACGACCCACTCATGGATTGTCGGTGGACTGGGCACATTTTCGGCCTGGTTTGGTTTCCAGTTTAGAATCCATTTTGAAGAACAGGCGCTTGAAGAACAGTTTGGTGAGGAGTATGAAAAGTACCGTTCCGATACCCCCATGTGGTTGCCGTTCAAACCTTAGCTACAGATAAACACGGATGAACAGAGATGGAACAGGTTTAGAATCCCTCTCCCCTGAAGGGAGAGGCTAGGTGAGGGGGATTAATGTGTCACTCTGAGTAAAACATCGAAGGGCCAGCGTGAAACCCCCATGACAAGGGGGCTAGGGGGGGTTGCCGTCATTGCGAGTGTAACGAAGGCGTGATGTTTCACCTAAACTTTCGTGTCCCAAAGGGGTAAATCCAGAAAAAATTCTGGATCGTCACTCAGCTTTCAGCGGCTCGCGATGACGACCCAGTGGATTTATTAATTTCCCCCTGTGAAGGGGGATTGAGGGGGTTTGCAATAGCCAAGGACTTGCTAAACCCTTGAAAGAGTATCTACTCGATTTACCTCTTTATCTACTTTATTTATCTTTATGGGAATCTAAGCTTCCAATGAAAGAGAAAAAATATGGCTCGGAATATGTAAACCGTGAGTTAGGAACCCATATTGAAAAGCAAATGAGGATTTTGGAGGTTTTACTTGTTAAGACTTTACCGAAAGACAAGAAACTTTTGAATGTTATTATTCCACTATTTCATTCCATTTTAGATTCTTGTGATTCTCTAATTTTGTTAAGTCAAAGACCAAAAGGGAAATTCCCAAAAATTAGAGACAGTTTTATAATTAGCCGGACAATTATTGAAACAATCATTAACGTGACTTTTATTTTTGCAAAAGGCGAAGAGGCTTCCAAACAAGCTGAAAAACATTGGCTTCAAAGAACCATAAGGGACCTAGATAGAGGAATCAAGGTTGGCGATCAAATCATAAAACTTAAATGGACAGGAAAATAAAATTTAAAAATTAGCAAAGAAATAGAGGAAGCTTTAAAAAGTTTTACCACCAAGCGTGGAAAAGAAATTACTAAATGGACCCCAGAAACTATTGTGGATCGTTTAGAGCTAATTTCAAGCAAATATGGTCAAGAAATTTCTAAGAATTTGCAGATGGGTTTTTTCGGGATCTACGCAGATGCCTCAGAAATTCCACATGGAACTTTTTATGGTTCAATGATTTTATTAGGGGGAGCCAAGCCAGGGGGAGGGCCAAAAAACCCGCGAGAGATGGAAACTCATTTAAGAAAAACCCTCTCTCATATTTTGCTAATGACTTTTATTTCACTCAACTCACTTATAAAGGTATTAGCCGCCGAGTTAAATAATCAGGAATTAGAAAAAAAATCTAAAGAGATATTAAACTCCCTTTTCAAGGAAAAGTGGGAAAGTTGATTTCAAAGGACCAATAGCTTAGGTCCATATTTGGCTAAGCAAATGGAATTAAATTAAACAACCCGGCTTTCCAAAAATTTACCCACACCTGTGAAGCTCAATTGTTAATGAGCCTCTGTGAAAATTTTGAAGCGTTCTTCAAGAAATGCAGGGTTTGGTTTTAAATATGAAGATCGCGGGGTAAAAATTTTAGTTCCCTGAAAATCCTGCAGACCATGAATAAGTATCGGCCCATCTATTTCTTCAAGGACATCTTTTCTGATTTGAATATGCAGGTCCGGACTAATTCCTAGAATATTTCTATCATATGCCGCATGATGAAGTTTGCAGAGGGCCAACCCGTTGGAAACAACGGGCTCCCCTAACGGGTGTTTGTCGGGAAGAATATGTGCGGCTTCTAATAACTCCCTATGCCGTAGTCGGCAAATTGAGCATTGCTCCTTGTATGCATTCAGCACCCGCTCCCGAAATGATTTTTGATGTAGTCTAATTTTCAGGCTAGAGGTTATATATTGTCTTCTGGCCTCTGAGTCATCCTCCGCGACACAAAACTCTTCTATTTCCACTTCCACCATTTTTGGGTCATCTAACAGCACCTTAAAGGTTAAATTTTTTGTGTTGTCTCCAACAATATAGACAGGCCAGCAAGGTAAATATTTGTTTGGTACCAGACCAAAGAAATAAATCAAAGGAAGTTGTAGTTTCATGGCTTTTCTCAAGCCAACATTATCAGGATGGTTTGGGTCGGTACCTCGGTAACGATATTCTAGGTTTTCCCCATTAAAGTTGTCATCATAGGGTTTTGATTTTTTTTCGTTTGGTGGGACAGTGGTTATAGTCAGAGGAAATTTTAGTATTTTCGGTTTGAAAATACCTTGTGGGCTTATTAGAGGGATGCGGATGTTATCAAATTTAAAGCCTTAAAGAAGAGTGTGGCGGGAGAACACTTCGCCTTTCAGATGCGTGGTTTCCTCCAAGAATCTAAATGCGGCCAATCTGACCCTTGAATCAAGACTGCTGTCGAATTCCATTTAGAGACCCATTGTTGACTACAGTATGAGTTTTCCTCCTGAGGTCGGATTTTACCTGGTTGGTCAGGGAAATGAAAGGGAGCGTTTACAAAATACCCCCCTTGGTAGTATCTTTAATTTATGGACAAGACTGGGCAATACCTTGCAGACCTTAAAAGTGACGATCCTTCCGTTCGGGAGCATGCGACCCGGGAGTTATGGATCCTCTGGCATAGTCAGGCGGGCCCTGAAAGGGAGCGGGAACTGAATGAAGCTACCCGGTTGATGGACCGTCAGCAACACGACCAGGCTCTTGAAATGTTCCAGGCCTTAGTCGAGAAATGCCCCGATTTTGCGGAAGCGCATAACAAACTCGCTACCCTTCTTTTCATGATGGATCAATTCGAGGAATCGGTCATAGAATGCGAGGAAGTGTTACGCCGGATTCCGCACCATTTTGGCGCCTTGAACGGGATGGGATTATGTCTGTTTGATCTTAGACGGTATGAAGAAGCTATCCGGTGTTTTCAAAAAGCCCTCGAAATTCAACCCTACGCCATGAACAACCTCACCTATATCGCCCGCTGTCGCGCCAACCTAAACTAGTCGGGATGGCCCGACAGCCAATGAAATTTAAAACAGAGATCCTTCGACGCGCTCAGGATGACCCCCCATTGTCCCCACGCCGAGTGGCTCCTAGGCGGAGGGCCGACTAACAAAACTGGATCGCCGCGCTCCTTTCCATCGCTCGCAAGGACGGAAAAAACAAATCCCCTGGACCGTTTACTCCCCGGTAGCCGGGGCTAGTGTGGGGAAATATAGTGCTAATGCTATCAGCAGGAAGATATAAGCGTAACTGGCGATATAAAACAGGGCTGGGTTTATTTTGATTTTTTCCCATTTTTCCGGGGTGTTCTGTATCTTGTCCCGTACGCGGAAAAAATTCGCCACCAAAATCAGGGTTCCTAATACAAAAGGTTTGTATTGGAACAGGGCCATTAATCCCGCTGAGGGAATGGCGGCACCGAGCATTGCGGGAATTTTTAGCAGGCTGTTGCGGGTCAGATCATCCAGAACATTGAGCACCGCCATGTAGCAAACCAGATAAAACAATCCGGATAAAGCCAGCCAGGTAAAAAATGAGAAGAGGGGAGTGCCTCCGGGTATGTCTTCGAGTCCAAGAATCATAAGGTTTCCAAAGTTGTGCTTAAACAGGGAATGTTTAACCCTCCTGGCCCCCCTTATCAGGGGGAAGTTTAGGTTTCGGCGGTCGCGCCAGCGTCACCGCCACACTGGTTCCACGCCTAGTGGTTGGCCCTCAAAGCCTTGACGATATCGAGATAAACATTTTTATGCGAGTGGATTTTGAATCCGGCCATCTCGGCATTGTTCACGGTGTCGCGGTCCAGATAGGTTCCTTCCAGATATTCGGTAATGTGCGACATGAATTTCAGGATGAGTGCGTAAACCGGATTTTTGCTCAACACATGTTCAAACATGACCAGTTCGCCATCGGGTTTCAGCACCCGTTTCAGTTCTTTCAGGCAGATCGCCGGTTGTTGCACGCTACAAAGGACACAAACCGTCAATATAGTATCGAAGGTGTTGTCCGGAAACGCGGTGGCCTGGGCATCCATCTGACAACGATGGATTCTGCCATTATAATTTTGCACGCGTGAATGGGAACGGGTGAGCATTGCATAACTTAGGTCCACTGCGGTGATATCCAGTCCCGGTGGGAAATTGACAATTTCCTGTCCGGTTCCTATTCCTATATATAAAACTCTGCCTTTCAGATTTTTGAACAGGGCGCGTTGATCGGGACCCCACCGGCGCATATCTCCACCGCGCATAAAGTCAAAAATCCGGGCAACCCCGTCATAGGATTTTTTGTTTATCTTCATTGGTTTATAAGGTGTTTATTGGAAAAATAGATGAGCATGGCAACGGTGAAGCCGGCCAGGTCGCCCCAGGCAATTACAGCATATCCGGATATGGCAGGAATCGCCGATAACATTCCTGTTGTCATGCCCACTCCCATTCCGATGATGCCCAGAGGGATCATCACCTCAAATGCGCCGACAAAGGGCATGAGGAGAATTGTAAGTGGCATGACCAATACCATTCCTATCAATCCGCCCAGAACCATGGCAATGAGCATGTTGGGCTGGGTGGATAGGACCAGGTACACAACTAGAGCTACCAAACTCCCGGCAAATGTGCCGATAAAAAAATCTGCAATTTTTAAGTTCATTTTATATGCCTTTTCCACCCACCTGTTCCTAGTGGTTACGCCGGTGGATTATACGGATAATTGTTATGGTCCACAAATTGCACCGTAAGGGGACAACTGGGTATTCCGTCACTTTATTGGCATTTAGGGTTGACAAGTTGAGCTGGCGGGGTCATATTAACGGGAGTTATATTAACTTAATCTCTTTAAAAATCAATAACTTATGTCAAGAAAGCTATCGGGTCCAGAAAGAGCCGCAGTGTTGCTGATAACCTTGGGGGAAGAAGTTGCCGCCAAGGTTCTGGCTAACTTGGATGACCGGGAAATTCAGAATATTGGTAACTATATGGCGGCCCTTGGGAATGTAGACATGAGTGTCATGGACTCTATCAATAAAGAGTTCTATGACCTGGCGTTATCGGGGACGGGTGGTTTGGGTCTTGCCGGGATGGATTTTCTAAAAGCCGCTCTTATGCAGGCTTTGGACCCAGCCAAGGCAACAGAAATTTTGAACAATATCACCACGCCGGGTGAAGAAATGGGCGGTGGACTGGAAACGGTCCGGTTGATGGATCCCAAAGTCATTGCTTCGTTTATCACCAACGAACATCCTCAAACTGCGGCGATTATATTGGCTCACCTGGACCCACCGGTTGCCAGTTTGACAATTCGGGAATTGCCGGAAGAAAACCGGATGGAAATTATACATCGCCTGGCAACGCTGGAACGTGTTGCGCCCAGCGTGATCCGCGAGCTTGATGAAGCCTTGCAGGCTGAGTTCAGGACTTCAGGTGCGGTTTCCGGTAATAAACTGGGTGGTGTTGAAATCGCGGCGGAAGTGGTGGGTTCCTTGGATCGGGCTACAGAGACGGCTATTTTAACAGCCATGGATGAGGTAGATCCTGATCTGGCTAAAGAAATTCGTGACCTCCGCTTTACGTTTGAAGATATTCTTAAAATTGACGACGCCGGTATCCAAATGATCATGAAAGAGATCAACATGGAAGATCTCGTGATTGGTTTGAAAACAGCTACCGATGAGTTGAAAGAAAAACTGTTCTCCAATATGTCGGAACGCGCCGCATTGATGATGAAGGAAGACCTTGAATCTCTTGGGCCGAAAAAAATCAGTGAAGTTCAAAAAGCCCAGCAGAAGGTTATTACGGTTTGTAAAAAACTTGAAGAAGAGGGAAAGATTGTTATCGGTGGCGGTGGCGATGAAATGGTTTAACTCTTTTCCCCCGTTTAGAAAATCAGGTGACCTGAGCGTTGATGGGGATCAAGTGGGATTTGATGCCTTTTTCCTTTTCCAGCTTTTCCAAGATTTCATAGAGGGGGTTCAGTCCATTCGAAACGGTGCCTTCGAGATGGATATAATAGGTTCCCGATTCGCCAGCTTCCCCAACATTGGATTCGAGATGTAGAATATTTAATCCGGCCTGAGCGAGCGGGGTAGTAGCATCTTCCACGATTCCCATACGGTCTTCAGCGAACAGGCTGATTCTTACATCCGGCTCGCAATTGTGCTGGGTTCCATCATCCAATTCCACTAAATGGGCGTTGAGTTTAAGGGGATCGCAAATGGAAGCGATGATGGCATTCAATGAACCCTTGCTCCCTTCATGTTCGACCATCAACATGATGGTAAAATATTTTCCCAGTCGGACCATGGAAGAGTCGCCCAGATTGCAATTATTTTTACAAAGTCCCGCACTCAAGCGAGCGACAATGTTGGGTTGGTCGAGTCCTATTAGAGACAGCATGAACCAGTTTTTCATGGATTTAAGCCCACTTTCGCAAGAATAAAGACGAATTGGAAATTATCTGAATATTATGCTATAAGAATAGCATAATTGCTGAAATATATATAGTTAGAGCTGGGGGATCAATAGGGCTCACGAAATCGCAGAAGGTGTTGCTCAAAATGCCCTGCTTCTGGTTTTATTTATAAGAGTGTGTTCATTAGATGTAATAACAGTTGACTTCGAGACTTGGAGGAGAAAATGAAAGTAAAAATGTTTTTTTGCGTTTTGATGTTCATGTTTGTGGTTGCCGGTTGCGCCGGGGTTCAACAGGGTGGTTCAGGCGGTGATTCTAAAAGTTCCAAAGGATGGTCAAATAATGATTTAAGAGATATGGGTGTGGAAGAAACGAAAGGTTCTTATTAGCCTTTTTTTCTAACTGCAATTGCAAATTTAAACCCGGTCCGCTTGAGCGGACCGGGTTTTTTGTCTTGCGGTTATTTTCCGATCTTATCCGGAACATTCATATTTACACATAATTTAGCAAATATGAATGTTCCGGATAAACGAAGGCCTAAGCCAAAAGCCTTTAAGTCAGGATATGTGAGAAGACTAAAAAAGCAACCACGGTTGCCAAAAAGAAACTGAGGCTCCAAAAGATCGTATCTTCAGTTAGCATGATCTAATCCCCCATAAATTAACAATTTTGTTAACTCGTTATCAGCTTTTTTTGTAACAAACTTTAGGGAATCTGTGAAAATAGGTAAATAAACCGTGGGAACTTGTTAAAAGGAGACCTTGGCAAATTACCCCGCCCGGATTGTTTGACCTTGATAACCGCCTTTAATCCCTCAGCCGACTCGGCAATCCTTTGGAAATGCTTCAATCCGTTCCGATGTTGAAAAAACTCTTGCGCCAATTCCAATATTTTGTCAATTTATTTTTGGCCCATCGTGTATTTCCTTAAAAAAAATAAATTCGCGTTTACTTTTTTATCGAAGCCAATGGTGGCCCTTCTTGGTACCTAATTTTTGCAGAAATTATGGTATCTAACAAATTTTTAAATGATTCCGGAACACCCTTTTCTGCCAAGCATATATACTTGTATTTGCCTGGGTATATCCCTTTTCGGCGGCAAGTCGGTACCACTTGACGGCTTCAATGTCGTCTTCTTGAACTCCATATCCAAAGTCATACATAAATCCCATAAAAAATTGCGCTCTGGAATTTCCCTGTTCCGCTTACGGCAACCATAGCCTGTGTGCTGTCTCATAGTCCTTTTTTACATAGGCGCTCCAACCTTCTTGGAAATCATCATAAAACATGACGGATGAAATGGTAAGGAGAGATAGAAAAGTGACAGTGAGCAAGATTATGAATTGTTTAGCATTCATTCCCAGCGATCTCCTATCACAACACTCGGTTCTTTTCGATATTGTGGTCTTTCTCTTGCCGGGGCGGTATGGACTGAAACCGCATAAGTATCTGGTTCCATTTTTAAAACCCCGTTGGATTGAGGGCAACTGAAGAAGGGCGGCCAAGGATGTAGTAGGATAATATGCGAATGGAATCGCATGGTGGGATTGTATCAGAAACCCAAAGATATCACTAACGAGATATGATTTTCAAGTGTTAGCCAGAGTGTGGACCAAAACCAACAAAAGGCTAACTGTTTCCGGCTACTCATAAAGATTAAGGGCCTATGGGAAAACACGTAAGCCCTTATCTATAATGGTCGGGACGAGAGGAATTGAACCGCATAAAAATGAAATTTATTACTCAAAATATTGTCATAATTATAGCGTTGGTTTTGTCATACGCCATCATCCACTCTACGGCTGAATATTTGCCCGATGTGATTCATTGGTTATTTGGTGTGCATGTAGAGGAGGGATTTTTTACTAAGTACAGGTTTCCTGTCGTCATTTTAGCATTTCTAATTTTCCCGATAATACGCTGGCTTAAAAAGAAGTTGGATTTGCAATGGGGATAACGATCACTTTAAAAGCAACTTGTAGTCAAGAGGAAATGGATGAGCTGGAAGTAGTGATTCAGACAAAAAGAAGGGGATAAACTAATGCAAAGTG
>ENA-ORDI01001842-ORDI01001842.1-marine-metagenome-genome-assembly--contig:-NODE-1842-length-11047-cov-2.379763_pt1 | contig 11047 bp, 7 predicted proteins | sample MGYA00248628_ERZ508525 | MGnify/ENA primary metagenome ERZ508525 (study PRJEB26195, sample SAMN05422138) | marine metagenome | isolation source: East of Porto Seguro, South Atlantic Ocean | place...
CGCACCGCAATCGGAAGAGGACGTCGATGCCTTCGTCGCCGTCGCCCGGCACCTGAAGTCCCTCGGCTTCAGCGCCCCGGACATCCTCGCAAAGGACCGCGACAACGGCCTGTTGCTGCTCGAGGATCTGGGCGATGAGACCTATACCCGGGTGCTCGACGCCGGGGGCGGGGACGGCGGCGCGGTCGAGGCCGGTCTTTACGAGCTTGCCGTCGACGTGCTGATCGAGCTGCACCGGATCGACTCCGAGCGCGTCGTGGCGCCGGGGCTGAAGGATTACGACGACGACATGCTCCTGGAAGAGGCGTCGCTGCTCATCGACTGGACATGGCCGGCGGTGTTCGGCGGCCCCCCCGGCGACGACATCCGCGGCCAATACCGTGACGCCTGGCTGGAGGTTTTTCCCGCCGTCCGCACCGGGCCCCGAACCCTGGTGCTGCGCGATTATCACGTCGACAACCTGATGCTGCTCGGCGGGCGGGACGGCGTATCGCGCTGCGGGCTGCTCGACTTCCAGGACGCGGTCCGGGGGCCGGGGGCCTATGACCTGATGTCGCTTCTCGAAGACGCCCGGCGCGACATCGACGAGGGGCTCCGCCGAGCCATGCGCGAGCGCTATTTCGCCGCCTTCCCCGACCTCGACCGGGACGCCTTCGAAACCGCGTTCCGGGTCCTTGCCGCCCAGCGCCACGCCAAGGTCATCGGCATCTTCACCCGGCTGTGCGTCCGCGACTCCAAGCCCGATTACCTCGTCCATATCCCCCGGGTGTGGCGGCTGCTCGAAGCAGCGCTCGAACACCCAGCCCTGGCCCCGGTGGCGGCCTGGTTAGAGGCCCACATGGCGGCCGACAAAAGGACGATCCCGCCCTGCTCGGCGGCCGGGGCCTGAAGACGATGGCCAAGAAAACGCTCAGGCGAGCCATGGTCCTGGCCGCCGGCCTCGGCACCCGCATGAGGCCGGTCACCGACACCCTGCCCAAGCCCCTGATCGAGGTCAACGGCCGCGCCCTCATCGACCATGCCCTCGACCGGCTGCAAGCCGCCGGAGTCACCGACGCCGTCGTCAACACCCATCACCTGGCCGATCAGGTGGAGGCCCACCTGAAGGACCGGACCTCACCGGCGATTAAGCTATCACCGGAAAAAAAGCTGCTGGAAACCGGCGGCGGCATCGCCAACGCCCTGGCGCTGCTGGGGGACGGGCCGTTCTTCACCGTCAACGCCGACACTTTCTGGCTCAACGGGCCTTTAGACGCTCTCGGGCGGCTGGCCGATACCTGGGACGACGCCAACATGGACGGGCTGTTGCTGCTCCATTCCACCGTCGAGGCCTATGGCTATACGGGGCTGGGCGATTTCCGCGCCGCCGGCGACGGGCTCCTGGAACGCAGGCTGGAAGCCGAAGTCTCGCCGTGGCTGTTCACTGGCATTCAGATCCTGCACCCGCGGCTGTTCGAGGACGCGCCCCAAGGGGCCTTTTCCCTCAACCGGCTCTATGACCAGGCGATCGAGGCGGAGCGCCTTTACGGCGTCGTACATGACGGCGAATGGTTCCACGTCGGCACCCCGGAGGGACTGCAAGAAGCCGAAACCTACATGCACCTGCGTTACGCCGGCACCACGCACCGTTGAGGCCGGAAAGAATGAGCCCCCCGCCCCGGAAAAAGCCGCCCAAGAAATCACCCCCCCGGAAACCTCGAGTCTTCACCATCCCGGCGGGACTCCCCTTCGTCGACGTTCTGGCGGCCGGAATCTTCGAACGCGTCAACGGCGATCCGGCGGCCCTGGCCCGCGTCACGGTGCTGGTGCCGCCCCGGCGCGCCCGGCGCAGCCTCGCCGAAGCCTTCCTCCGTCAGGGCGATGGCCGGGCGATGATGTTGCCGCGCACGGTGGCCCTCGGCGACCTGGACGAGGACGAAATTCTTTTCGCCGGCGGTTTCGAGGCTAATGGCGGTCCGGAGGGCGCCCTCGGCGTCGAACCCGCCCTGTCGGGCCTGAAGCGCCAGTTGCTGTTGACGCGGCTGGTGATCGCCGGGCCTGGCGGCCATAGCCCCGACCAGGCCGCCCACTTAGGTCTCGAGCTGGCCCGGCTTGTGGATCAGGTCCACACCGAGCGGCTGACATTCGACGGGCTGCAGGGGCTGGTTCCCGACGCCTTCGCCGAACACTGGCGGCAGACGCTGGAATTCTTGCACGTGCTGACCGAACAATGGCCCGCCGTGCTGGCGGCCGAGGGGGCGCTGGACGCCGCCGAGCGCCGCAACCGGCTGTTCGACGCCCAGACCCGAGCATGGACAAAAAACCCGCCCGCCGATCCGGTCATCGCCGCCGGGTCCACCGGCTCGATCCCCGCCACCGCCGACCTGCTGGCGGTGATTGCCGGGTTGCCGCAAGGCGCGGTGGTGCTGCCCGGCCTCGACCTGGAGGCGGCGCCTGAAGCCTGGGCGGCGCTCGAGGCCCCCCATCCCCAGTATGGCCATCCGCAATTCGGCATGGCGCAGTTACTGACTCGCCTCGGCGTCGAGCGTGAAGACGTCAAGCTCTGGGACGCCCCCGGCGCCCCATCGGGGCCCTCGGCCCCGGCGCGGCTGATCAACGCCGCCCTGACACCGGCCGGCTTCGATGCGCCAAGCCTTAAGGCCAAGGACATCAAGGCGGCGGTGGCGGGAATTACCCGCATCGACAGCCCCGGCTCCCGGGAAGAGGCCGCCGTCATCGCGCTGGTCATGCGCCGCGCCCTCGAAGATAAGGAAAAGACCGCCGCCCTGGTGACGCCGGACCGGGGCTTGGCCCGCCGGGTAGCGGCGGAGCTCGCCCGTTGGGGCATCGATGTCGACGATTCCGCCGGGCTGCCTCTGGCCCAGACCCCGCCCGGGACGTTCCTGCGCCTGACTGCGAGGATGGTCGCCGACGGCCTGGCGCCGGTGGCGTTGCTGGCGGCGCTCAAGCACCCGCTGGCGGCGGGGGGGATGAAGGCGGGCGCATTCCGGGACCGGGTCCGGACCCTTGAGGTCGAGCTTTTGCGCGGCCCGCGCCCGGCGCCCGGGTTCAAAGGGCTGAGGTTGGCGCTGAAGACCAAAAAGAAACTGCCAAAAAAAACCCAAACCGATCTCAAGGCTTTGCTTGATTCCCTGGAAGCCGTGATCGCCCCCCTGGCCGGGCTGATGGCCGGAAAACCGGTGCCGTTCCCGGACCTGCTTCGCGCCCACGTGACCATGGCCGAGGACCTGGCCGCCGGCGACCAGACGCAAGGCTCAGAGCGCCTGTGGGCCGGGGACGCCGGCGAGGCGGCGGCCGGGTTCGTCAACGATCTGCTCAACGCGGGAAACGTTCTCGATGCCGTCACCGGCGCCGATTACCCGGCCCTGCTCGAAACCCTGATGGCCGGCATCTCCGTCCGGCCCCGCTACAGCCGCCACCCGCGGCTGCATATCTGGGGTCTGTTGGAAGCGCGGATGCAGCAGGCCGACGTGATGATCCTGGGCGGCCTCAACGAGGCCACCTGGCCGCCCGAGGTCAAGCCGAGCCCGTGGATGAGCCGCCCGATGCTGAAGGATTTCGGCCTGCCGGCGCCGGAACGGCGCAGCGGCCAGGCGGCGCACGATTTCGCCCAGGCCTTCGCCGTGCCGCGGGTGGTGCTGACCCGGGCGACGCGGGTCGACGGCACCCCCCAGGTGGCCTCGCCGTGGCTGCTCAGGCTCGATAACCTACTGGAGCGCCTGGGCGTAAAGACGGGACTGAAGAAAGGCTTTGAGCCTCCCTTCGCCGCCGCCGAGCCCTGGCTGGCGTGGGCGGAAGCCCTGGACCGGCCGGCCGAAAGCCGCCAGATCACGGAACCGAAGCCGACGCCGCCGGTCAAGAATCGCCCGAGGAAGCTTTCCGTCACCCGCATCGAGACCTGGGTCCGCGACCCCTATGCCATCTACGCCCGTGAAATCCTCCGCCTCAGGCCGCTGGATCTCCTCGACGCCGAGCCGGGGCCGATGGAGCGCGGCATCATCGTCCACGAGGCCCTGGACCGTTTCCAGAAGGCACACCCCGGTGATCTTCCCGATGACGCCGAGCGGCGGCTTTTGGAGATCGGCCGTGGTGTTTTCGACGAAAACCTGGCCCATCCCGGCGTCGAAGCCTTCTGGTGGCCCCGCTTCGAGCGCCTCGCCGCGTGGTACGTGGATTACGAGCGCCGCCGCCGCCAGGCCGGGTTCAGCACCCAGGCCACCGAGGTCCTGGGCCGGTTAACCATAAAAGGCGCCGCCGGGCCGTTTCAACTGACGGCGCGGGCCGACCGCATCGATTTCCACGCTGACATCGGTCTCGCCATCATCGACTACAAGACCGGCGCCGCCCCGTCCAAGCGCCAAGTGGAATCGGGTTTCTCGCCGCAATTGCCGCTCGAGGCGGCGATCGCCGCCCAAGGCGGGTTCGACGGCGTCGACACCGGCCCGGTGGCGCAGCTCGTCTACCTGGAGCTTCCCGGCGGCCGCGAGCCGGGCAGTGAAAAGATCCTCGACCTCGACGTCACTGAGGCCGCCGACGGCGCGGTCGCCGGGCTGACGAAATGGGTGCACGAATTCGACGACCCCAAGACGCCCTATCTTTCCAGCCCCCGGGTGATGTTCCTGAAACACTACGGCGATTACGACCATCTGGCGCGGGTCAAGGAATGGCGCGGCGGCGGGGAGACCGTCCGATGAGCAAAAAACCGACCTTGATGGCGGCCCAGGTCGTCGCCGCCGACCCGACCCAGCCGGTCTGGGTTTCGGCCAACGCCGGCACCGGCAAGACCCATGTGCTGATCGAAAGGATTCTGCGGCTGCTGCTGGGCGGCACGGCGCCGGGAAAGATTCTGTGCCTGACCTACACCAAGGCGGCGGCGGCCGAAGTCGCCACCCGGTTGAGCACTCGCCTCGGCCATTGGGCGGCCGGCGGCGACAAGGCCCTGGCCAAGGACCTGAAAAAACTGCTGGGGAAACCGGCCTCTACGATGCAGACGGAGACCGCCCGCAAACTGTTCGCCGCCACCCTGGAAACACCCGAGGGATTGCGCATCCGCACCATCCATTCGTTTTCGGAATCCCTGCTCGGTCGGTTCCCGGTGGAGGCCAGGCTGGCGCCGCATTTTTCGGTGCTCGACGAACGCCGCGCCCGGGAAATCCGTATCGAGGCCCGGGACCGGCTGTTGGCCGGCGGCGCGGCGGTGGGACCGGCTGGCGAGGCGCTGTCGCGTCTCGCCGGGATGCTCAACGCCGAGGATTTTTTCAAGCTCATGGCGGAGCTCGACAAGGAGCGCGAAAAGCTGAGGCAAGGGATGGCACGGGCCGGCAGCCTCGAAGGACTGATCGCCGAAACCCGCCTCGGCCTCGGCCTGAAACCGGACGACACCCGCACCACGGTTCTCGACGACGCCGCCACCGAAGACGCGTTCGACCGTACGGCGCTAGCGAACGCCGCCACCGCCCTCGACGAGGGTAAACAGTCCGACAAGGACCGGGCCGCCCAAATCCGCGATTGGCTGGACAAGGGGGCGCCCGCAAGGGCCGCGGCCTTGGAGGACGGATACGGGCGCGTCTTCCTCAACAAGGACGGCAGCCCGAGCGCCGAACGCAACCTCATCACTAAGAAACCCCGGCAAGCCCACCCCAAGGCGCTGGACGCGCTGTTGGCCGAACAGGACCGGGTGGCGGCGGTGCTGGAACGCCTGAAGGCGGTAGCCCTGGCCGAGGCGACGGCGGCGCTTCTGGTCGTCGGCATGGCGTTGATCGACGCCTATGAGGCGATCAAGAAGACCCGCGCCCTGCTCGATTACGACAACCTGATCGAAAAGGCCGGCAAGCTGCTGGCAAGCGGAGACGGGGTGTCGTGGGTCCATTACAAGCTCGACGGCGGCATCGACCATATTCTTGTCGACGAGGCCCAGGACACCAGCCCCGCCCAATGGCAGGTGATCAAAAGACTGGCCGGGGACTTCTATGCCGGCGAAGGCGCCGGCGAGGGTGAAAGGCCCCTCAAGCGCACCGTTTTCGCCGTCGGCGACGAGAAGCAGTCCATCTACAGCTTCCAGGACGCCGATCCGGCGTATTTCGGCCTCATGCGCGATCATTTCCGCGCCACCGTGGCCAATGCCGGCGGGCGTTTGCAGGAGGTGGAGCTGGAACTGTCTTACCGTTCCGCCCCGGCGGTGCTTTCCATCATCGACGAGATCTTCGCTTCGGAAACGGCCGCCGACGGCCTGACCTGGGACGCCAAGCCGATCCGCCATCACACCAACCGCCGCAGCCAGGGCGGGCGGGTCGAGCTGTGGCCGGCCATGAGCCCCGAAGACGCACCCGATCCCGTGCCCTGGGACGCGCCGTTGGACCAGATGTCGGCCCAAAGCCCGGAAGCACGGCTGATCGAGAGGATCGCCGATCATATCGCCGGCTGGCTGGAGAGCGGGGAAATCCTGGAATCGGCCGGACGGCCCATCACCCCCGGCGATATCATGATATTGGTCCGCACCCGTGGAAGCTTCGCCGATCGAATGGTCAGCGCCCTGAAACGACGGGGCATCGGCGTCACCGGGCGCGACCGGCTGAAGCTGATGGACCACCTGGCGGTCATGGACCTGGTGGCGGCCGGGCGCTTCGCCCTGCTGCCCGGCGACGACCTGAACACCGCGACCGTGCTCAAGGGGCCGTTCGTCGAATTCGACGACGACGCCCTTTTCGGCCTCGCCCACGACCGCAAGGAGTCCCTCTGGCGAACCCTCGGGAAGCGCCGGGACGAAAAACCGGAATTTGCCTCGGCCTGGGAAACGCTCGACCGCCTTCTCGCCGCCGCCGACAGGACCCCCCCTTACGAGTTCTATGCCGGTCTTTTGGGACCTGGCGGCGGGCGGCGGGACCTCATCGCCCACTTAGGCCCTGAGGTGGGCGAGCCGATCGACGCGTTCTTGAGCCTCGCCCTTGATTTCGAGCACGACCATCAACCGTCCCTCGAAGGCTTCCTGCACTGGCTTGAATCCGGCGAGACGGAGGTCAAGCGCGAGATGGAAAGCGGCCGTGACGAGGTCCGGGTGCTGACCGTCCACGGCGCCAAGGGCCTGGAGGCGCCCATCGTGTTCCTGCCCGACACCTGTACCCTGCCCGGCGAAAGGATGGACCCCCATATCCATTGGGTCGGGCCAGGGGACAGTAACGGCGGCGGGGCCGGGGACGGCAGCGATGAATTCGTGGTGTGGCGACCGTCCAAGAGGGACGAGGAAAAATTATCGGCGGACCTGCACAAGCGTGCGCGGCTCGGGATCGAACAGGAATACCGCCGCCTGCTTTACGTCGCCATGACCCGGGCCCGCGACCGGCTTTACGTCTGCGGTTGGCACACCGGAAAAAACCGCAAGGACGGGTGCTGGTACGACCTTGTCGAACCGGCAATGCGAAAGAAGGGCAAGGAGATCGTCCTCGAAACGGGCGAAACCGTCTGGCGCTATCTGACCCCGCAAAAGACCAAGCCCGACGGCGGCAAGACATCCGCCCTGGCCCCGGACACCGAAGCGCTGCCCGACTGGGCGCTCGTCCCGCCCCGGCCCGAGCCGGAACCGTCCCGTCCCCTAGCGCCGTCCCGGCCGTCCGACGAGGACCCAAGCGTGATCTCGCCTTTAGGCGACGACGACGGCCAGCGGTTCAAGCGCGGGCTTTTGATCCACCGGCTGTTGCAGAGCTTGCCGGACCTTGCCACTGGCGAGCGCCAGGCCCAGGGCAGGGCCTATCTGTCGCGGCCGATCCATGACTTGAGCCCCGGCGAGCAAGAAGAAATCCTGGCCGAGACCCTGGGCGTCCTGACTCACCCAGACCACGCCGGCCTGTTCGGCCCCGGAAGCCTAGCCGAAGTGCCGATCACCGGCATCGTGGCCGGTAAGGACGGCATCCATGTTCTGTCGGCGCAGGTGGACCGGCTGTTGGTCACCGAAGAGGCCGTTTCGGTCATCGACTTCAAGACCAACCGGCCACCGCCGAAAACCGAAGCGCAAGTCGACCCTCGCTACCTTCGCCAGATGGCGGCCTACCGGAACGCGCTTCGGGAAATCTATCCCGACCGGCCGGTCCGCGCCGTTCTCTTGTGGACCCTGGGCCCCAGGCTGATGACATTAAGCGACGCTATTTTAGACGATTCGGCACCTTGACGCCTACGCGGGCGCTGCTTAGATTCATCGGCAACGAAAAACAAAAAAATCCGCAATTCTGGGGCGGATATTTTGTTCTGAGGATTGATAGGATTGATTGAATGCCAAAACACCTCACCGACGACTCCTTTGCCGAAGACGTCCTGAATTCGAAAAGTCCGGTCCTCGTCGATTTCTGGGCCGAATGGTGCGGGCCATGCCTGCAGATCGCGCCGGCGCTCGAGGAACTGGACACCGAGATGGGCGACCGGATGACGGTGGCCAAGCTCAATATCGACGAAAACCCGATGACGCCGTCCAAATACGGGGTCCGGGGAATCCCGACCCTGATTCTGTTTAAGGGCGGCGAGGTGGCGGCGACCAAGATCGGCGCCGTGCCGAAAGGCCAATTGACCAGCTGGCTCGAATCCGTCCTCTGACGGTTTTAAGGTTGAGAATTTAACGGATTTCGGACCCCGCCCCGGTGGCGGGGTTCTTCGTTGGCGCCCGATCGGTTCTAAGCCCGCGCTTCTTCCCGCAATTCTCCCTGGGCCAGGCGCAGGACGGTGACCGAGCTTGAAAGCGCGAGGGCGGCAATGACGGCGCCGACGGCCAAATCCGGCCACCCGGTGCCGGACGCCCAAACGCCGCTCGCCCCCGCGATCACGGCGAGGTTGGCAATGGCGTCGTTGCGGGTGCACAGCCACACTGAACGCATGTTGCTGTCGCCCTTGCGGTGGCGGAAAAGGATCACCGCAGACAACAGGTTAGTGGCCAGGGCCAGGATACCGACGCTGCCCATGATTGCGGCGCTGGGCAGCGACCCCTGGATGAAGTGATACCCCATCATGCCAATGACCCAGAACCCGAAACCGCCCATGGCCAGCCCCTTGATCATCGCCGCTCCGGCCCGCCAGCGGATGCTCATCCCCAGCACCATCAGGGTCATGGCGTAGGTGGCGGAATCGCCCAGGAAATCCAACGCATCGGCCTGCAAGGCCACCGACTTTCCCCATATCCCGGCGGTCAACTCGGCGACGAACATGGCGGCGTTGATGGCCAGCACCGCCCACAAAGCGCGACGGGTGGCGCCAAGTGGCCTGTCTTCGTCCTGTTTCCCATGATCGTGACAGCAATCGACGGACATCTCAGGGGGCCTCGCGGTGTTGCTCCGCAACATGGTCCATCATATCCTTCAGGACCTTTTGCACGTGCTCGTCCGCCGCGACGTAGAAGACCTGCTTGCCGCGGCGGTCGGCGCGGACCAAACGCGTCGCCTTCAAAAGCCGCAGGTGGTGGCTGACCAGGGAAGCGGAAACACCGACGGTTTCGGCGATCTCGCCCACGTTGCGAGGTTCCTCCAGGCAACAGGTAACGATTCGGAGCCGCGTCGGGTCCCCGAGCAGATGGAATATTTCGGCAATTTCGATGGCTTGGTCCTCGACCACGCATGCCTCCTTATATAGCAACAAACGATTGAACATATATTCAATCACTTGTCTGCCGCGATATGAAGAGAACCGGCGGGGACGATGACCGGGTCGGGGGCCGGGTGGGGAGAAGGCAGCCTACCAATCGTTGCGGAGCAACCGGAGCTTGATGAACACCGTTTTCGGGTCGGGGTCTTCGGGCAGGTCGTCGAAAATTTCCCGGAGCGCCGCGATCACCGACGGGCTGTGCAGGCGGAAGAAGGTGTTGATCTCCTTCTCCAGGGCGAGCGTCGACACCAGGGCGCTGTCCGGATCCTGGTCCCCAACTTCGGCCAGCAGCGTTTTGGCGCGCGCGTTGTCGGGTTCGCGGTCGAGGGTGAATTCAAGGTTGTGGGTGATGTAGTCGTGGCCGGGATAGATCAGCGTCTCGTCCGGCAGCTTCGACAGTTGCGTGGCGAAGGTTTGGTAAAGCTCTTCCGGGTGGCCGCCGCCGTGGCAGTTGCCGGCGCCGGCGTTGAACAGGGTGTCGCCGCAAAAAAGCGACGGTTGGTCGGTGCGCGACAGCAGGCAGACGTGGCTCATGGTGTGACCGGGGGTGTCCAGGCATTTCAGCTCCACCGTTTTTCCGACCTCGATCACGTCGCCGGCGTCGAGCCCCCGGTCGATGCCCGGGATACGCCCCTTGGCGCCGGCGTGGGCCAGCAGCTTGGCGCCGGTCGCCTTAATCACCGCCTCGTTGCCGCCGGTGTGATCGCCGTGTTCGTGGGTGTTCAGCACCTGGGTGATGGACCAGCCACGATCCTTGGCCAGGCCAAGGCATTTTTGATGATCGAGGGGATCGACGGCCAGGGCCTCGCCGGTTTGCGGACAGACGATCAGGTAATTGAAGTTGCGGTACGCGTTTCCGGTCCAGATTTGCTCGACGATCATGGTCGCCTCCGTTGTTGCGCGGCTCCGAATTTACGCGTTCCCACCGCTGTCCGCCAGCACCAACCCGGCCAGATAGAGCGAGCCGGCGATCAACACCCGGGCCGGGCCGGGCTCGTCCCGGGCGATTTCGCCGAGCGCCTCTTTCAGGCCAACGGCCGGGGTGGCGTCGAACCCCGAACTGTTGACAATATCGGCCAGTTCATCGGCGCCGAAGGCGGCCTCGGTGCCGGAGATATCAACCGTTCGCAGGGAATAGAGATACGGCCTAAGCGGTTCCAGGTAAGCCGCCGGGTCCTTAGTGTTCAACATGCCGAGGATTAGGTGCAGCGGCATCCGGTCGCGTTCCGCCAGCCACGACGCCAGGGCCTCGGCGGCCGCCTCGTTGTGGCCGCCGTCCAGCCACAGGGCCAATTTTTCGCCCAACGGAGCGTGCAGCCGCCCGTCCCGAATCCGTTGCAGCCGCGCCGGCCATTCGGCATTCCTGAAGCCTTCGGAAATGGCGGCATCGGAGAGCGTGATCCCAGGCAGTTGTTCCAGCCCCGCCACC
>ENA-ORDI01001850-ORDI01001850.1-marine-metagenome-genome-assembly--contig:-NODE-1850-length-10993-cov-2.538109_pt1 | contig 10993 bp, 8 predicted proteins | sample MGYA00248628_ERZ508525 | MGnify/ENA primary metagenome ERZ508525 (study PRJEB26195, sample SAMN05422138) | marine metagenome | isolation source: East of Porto Seguro, South Atlantic Ocean | place...
CCACACACAGAACTATCACCTGCCTTTTAAATGAAGTCTCCAAATCACCCCCTATTAAATTATTAATGGAACGATCTTAACCTGTTCGGCGACGGGGAGGAGATGTTTTTTATTTTCTACTTATTAGAGGGATTGGGAGGGGTTCAGGCGTGAGAGGCCAACGAAACTCACGTCTTTAACCGCACGCCTGGTGGCTAATGGGCGGCGAGGATTTCGTTGATTTTGAGGGTGGAGACGATGTGTTTGTTCATGCCCAGCTCATCAGGGGAATAACCCAGGGCCAGGGCAACAAGTTGAGGCAGGTGCAAAACAGGGATGGAGTTGTTGGTCTTTTGCAGGATTTCAATTTCCGGCTGATAAGAATCAAGGCTAAGGTGGCAGAGTGGGCACCCGGTCGCTATGACATCGGCGCCATGTTCAATGGCATCCAGCAGGGCGTTGCCCGACATATCCAGCGAAGCGGTTTTATTCATCATGACAATGGGAAAGCCACAGCATTTGACGCGGCTGGGGTAATACACCGGTGTGGCACCCAACGCCGCAAAAATATCTTCCATACCGGTGGGGTTATCCGGATTGTCGAAGTCCGAGCGTTCTGAGGGACGCAGGACGTAACAACCATAAAACGCCGCAACTTTCAGTCCGGTCAGGGGCCGTTTGATGCGTTCCTTCAATCTTGCCATGCCCTCTTCGGTTGCGAGGATGTTGGCGAAGTGTTTGATGCGCGTCTTGCCGCTATACTGGTGTCCGCCTTCCTTGAGGATATCGTTGACCTTCTTTTTATATTCGGCATCTTCATTGAGGTGAGCTTCGGTTTTTTTCAAGGTACCCTGGCAGGTGGAGCAGATGGTGACTATATCGAGCCCCTGTTTTTCAGCGATGGAAAACGAACGTGCGTTGAGCGCATCGGCGAGCAGGGGGCTTTTTTCGGAGACCACCCCGGCACCACAGCAGGAAGCACTTTTCATTTCTACAAAGTCAAAGCAGAGACCTTCGGCGGCCTTGTGGGTAGAGAGCATCAGTTCCCGAGTCGCCCCTTTGGCAACGCATCCGGTAAACAGGGCAAACTTCATTGATCCAACTCCTTAAAAATTCGTTTAACGTCATCCACTTCTTCAATAGAATGATGAATGACCGGGGGAACCTTGCCTTTGAGAAACATTCTGACTCCTATCGGAAGCAGACTAAGCAGTCCGGGAATATTGAAAATTCCCATTGACTCAACGGGTATCCGGTTTTCATTCAGGTTACCGCTTCTTTTAACGGAATTAAAAAAAGACAGCGCGTGCCGGGCTCCGGTATTGTTGTGCACGCCTTGCTCCAGCGCCACGGTCATGATTTCCTTGATGCGCTCAAACGGACGGGCCGGTTTCGGGCAACGCTCACTACATTCGCCGCAATGGGTACAGTCCCAGATGCCACCTGGTTCACTGAGTTCTTTGACCCGTTCGAGGGTTTGCGAATCGCGGGAATCGCCGACAAACCTCTGGGCCTTGGCAAGGGCCGCAGGACCGAGGAAGTTGTCATCCACCTCCAGGGTATTGCAGTCGGAGTAACAGGCACCGCACATGATACAGGTGCTCGCATCATCAATCACCAGGAAGGCTTCCTGGGATTGGTGCCGTTCTTTTTCCGGCGGGGCTTCTTTGGGTTGTAGATAAGGTTTGACCTTGTTGACCTTGTCCCAGAACGGGGTGAAGTCGACCACCAGGTCTTTTATTGGCTTCATGTTGCCCAAAGGTTCCAGCGTGATGGTATCGTTGTCATCTACAAGGTGTTCCGCCTGACGCTGGCAAGCCAGCAGGGCGTGGCCATTTGACTTGACCGCACAGGACCCGCATATCGCACTGCGGCAGGACATCCGGTAAGTCAAACTACCATCCAAAGTCCACTTGATCTGGTTCATGCAATCCAGAAGCGTTGCCGCCGGTGGAATGTCCAACTGGAATTCCTCGTAATAAGGTTCCGGTTGTTTTTCTGGATTGAAACGCTTGATCCTGAAAGTCGCCATTAATAAGTTCTTTCTGCGGGTGGGTATTTAGTGATCACAACCCGTTTTGGTTTGACTACCGGGCCATCCGGGGTGTTGTAGACCAATGAATGATGGAGAAAGTTTTCGTCATCACGTTTCGGGAAATCTGTGCGGAAATGCCCACCCCGGCTTTCCTTCCTTAGCAGGGCGCCGTTAGCGATTAGCTGGGCAATGCTCAGCATGTTTCCCAATTCCATAATTTCATAAATTTCGGTATTGAAAAGCTTGCCCTTATCGGTCACTTTACCTTTTTTGAACCTTTCTTGCAGTCCTTTCAAGGTTTCAATACAGACTTTGAGTTTTTCCTCATTGCGGAAAACACCGCAATGGGTCATCATAATTTCTTTCATTTCATCACGGATGGTGTTGTAGCTTTCCGATCCATCTCTTTGAAAAATATCCTCAAACTTTTTCAAGATCCGGGCTTTTTCCTGTCCTTCCTTCACGTTTCCGTAGTCAATGCCCGCAGTATATTCGAGAACAGACTTTCCCGCACGTTCTCCAAACACCACAGCTTCCAGAAGGGAATTTGTTCCCAGCCTGTTTCCACCATGAACAGAGACACAAGAACATTCGCCAGCGGCGAAAAACCCTTTCATTCGGGTGCCCTCTGCATCAAGAATCACGTGGGAATTTATATCGGTCGGAATACCGCCCATCGAATAATGCGCGGTAGGCTGAATGGGCAGACACTCTGTAACACAGTCCACATCGAGGAAGTCGATACCCAGTTGCCTGATTTGCGGCAGGCGTTCCATAATGCGGGCCTCACCTAGATGGCGCAGGTCAAGATGAATGCAGTCTTTGCCATCCACACCGCGGCCGGCATCCATTTCGCTTTGCTCGGCCCGGGCCACAATATCACGGGGAGCCAGTTCCATACGGGACGGAGCATACTCTTGCATGAAGCGTTCGCCTTTTCCGTTCAGGAGATAAGCTCCTTCTCCTCGCGCCGCTTCCGAAAATAAAATTCCCTGACGATACAAACCTGATGGATGAAACTGGACAAACTCCAGGTCTTCCAGGGGAATCCCTACATCGTACGCGGCCATGACTCCATCGGCAGTGCTGGCAAACGCGTTGGAAGTAATTTTAAAAACCCTGCCATATCCCCCGGTGCAAAATATCACCGCTTTGGCTTGTATTACTTCCACCTCTCCGGTCTGGATATTGCTCACCACCACACCGTTACAACGGTCGCCATCGACAATCAGGGCGTGCATGTACCACTCGTTATAAATTTTTACGGATTTCGCATTCTTCATGAGCTGTTCATGAAGGGCATGCAAAATGGCATGGCCGGTGCGGTCGGCAGAAAAACAAGCACGCGGTTTCGAATGCCCGCCAAAACTGCGTTGGGCAATTTTCCCATCTGGTGTGCGGCTGAAAACACAACCGAAATGTTCTAATTCATAGATGATTCTTGGAGCGGCTTTGACATACACTTCCACCGCATCCTGATCGCTGAGAAAGTCACCGCCCTTGACGGTGTCGTACATATGCTCTTCCCAACTATCCGGCTCCGAGTTCCCCAGTGAAGCGGCAATACCCCCCTGCGCAGCACCGGAATGCGACCGGGAGGGATACACTTTGGTCAACATGCCAACATCCAGCTCCTTGCATACTTCCAAAGCGGAACGCATCCCCGCAAGACCAGCACCGACAACCACTACATCATGTTGAATCACAAAATCACCTTATCCAAGTTTCCGGTTAGCCCCTTTAGCAATTAAAACCATTGAACATCAAAGGGAAATTCTTTGGGATCAAGACCAGGCGGGCTTACTATCGGGGCTGCTACCAGAATAAAAATTGAACGTGATTTAACCATTTTGCCGCTTGCAAAGTCAAGTAAAATGAGATTTGAGTTGCAAATCAAGGACAAGCCCCTCATAATGACCCCGATCATCAATGATGATTTTTAACCATCTGAAAATAAAGGCTCTAACTCCCACACACCGATGTGAGAAGTACCCGCCTGGAGCATCTTTTGGAACTTTTGACTTTTGAATCCCTACCCTTGCCTGAACAGGTCTTAAAAGGTATTCGCGATGCGAATTTCGAAACCTGCACACCTATCCAGAGCAAGTCCTTGCCGATCACTCTTAGGAACAAGGACCTCGCCGGACAGGCTCAGACCGGAACGGGAAAAACCGCAGCATTTTTAATTACCCTGTTCACCCGACTGTTAGAAAATAACACCCAACCTTTGCCTAAAGGAAAGGTTGGGCCCCGGGCATTGATCATTGCCCCTACTCGCGAACTCGCAAGGCAAATCGAAAAAGATGCCCTGCTCCTGGGCAAACATTGCCAGTTCCGCACGGTTTGTGTAATCGGAGGGGTGGATTATGAAAAACAGAAAAACCAGATCAAGGCGGGGGTAGATATCCTTGTCGCCACACCGGGCCGATTGATCGATTTCTATAAGCAGAAATTCTTCAGTTTGAAAATGGTGGAAGTCCTAGTCGTGGATGAAGCCGACCGCATGTTTGATATGGGCTTCATTGCCGACCTGCGTTATTTATTCCGGGCCTGTCCTCCCTACGACAAACGCCAATCCATGCTGTTTTCAGCAACCCTCAACCACCGGGTTATGGAATTGTGTTACGAGCATATGAACAATCCGGTCAGGGTGGCCATTGAGCCGGAAAAGGCGGTGGTGGACGAGGTCACCCAGATCCTCTATCACGTTGGACAACATGAAAAGTTTAACCTTCTTCTGGGTTTGATGAAACAAGAGGCAGGAGAAAAAGTCCTGATTTTTTCCAATACCAAAGTTGAATGCGAAATTCTTGAGTGGAAATTGAACCATAACGGATTCAACGCCGGACAAATCAGTGGCGACCTTCACCAGAGAGCCCGAATCAAGGTATTGGAAAAGTTTCAAGAGGGCGAACTGGATATCCTCATCGCCACCGATGTAGCCTCCCGAGGACTGCACATCGACAATATCACGCATGTCATCAATTATGATTTACCCCAGGACGCGGAAGACTATGTCCACCGTATAGGCAGAACCGCACGGGCGGGAAATAAGGGTACGGCGATCACCCTTTGCTGTGAAAACTTTGCCCAGCATTTGGACCGGGTCGAGGATTATCTGAAAAACAAAATTCCCGTAGCCTGGCCTGAGGAAGAATTATTTTTGGAAGAACGGGAAGGCAAACCCCCTCCCAGAAAGCGACGGGGTCCACCACCCAAATCGAAACTTAAAAAAAATGATGGCAGAAGGCCTCACGACCTGAGACGTCCGCCACGCAGACGACCCCCCTCCCGTGGGAGGGAACTGGCAAGGACTCGTTGAGCCGAGAACATCATTGCTAGCCAGATAAAGCCATTGCCAGTTGTACCCCTGCGGGGCAGGCGTGATGCCCTCTTCATTAACCTTCATGCCCCGTGGTATTTTACCTTAACTTTCGTGCCCCGTAGGGGCAGCAAGGGTAAAAGCTGAGGAAGAATATCACCGCCACACGGCTAGTGGCCACTCTCCATTAATTTTTGCAACGCTTCTTCATCTAATATCTGGATACCGAGTTGGCGGGCTTTTTCCAGTTTCGATCCGGCTGAGGTTCCCGCCACCAAATAATCGGTATTTTTGGAAACCGTTGCGGTGACTCGCCCTCCAAGGGATTGTATTTTCGTCTTGGCTTCCTCACGGGTGAACCGGGACAAGGTTCCCGTAAGAACAAACTGCCTGCCTTCGAGCACCCCCCCACTTTCGGAAGGGTCTCCCTGTTCTTCCATAAGGATGCCCCGTTCCCGCAAACGCTTAATTTCCTGCCGATTGGTGTCCCGATCCAAAAACGCTCTCAGGCTTTCGGCAATGACAGGCCCTATTTCATCAATCCTTTCCAGTTCGTCATAGGTGGTCTCTTGCAATTTATTAAGGGATCGAAACCTCCGGGCCAGAATGATTGCCGTGCGTTGCCCCACATGGCGCACTCCCAAGGCATGCAGGAACCGTGGAAGTCCAGCGGGCTTGCTCTTTTCAATCTCTTCGATCAGGTTCTGCGCCGACTTATCCGCCATACGCTCCAAAGCAGCCACATCATCCTTTTTCAAAATATAGAGGTCAGAAAAGTTTTTGACTCGCCCGGAATCAACCAATTGCTCAATCACTGCCGGGCCAAGATGGTCAATGTCCATCGCCTTGCGGGAAGCAAAATACTTAAGTCTTTCTTTTAACTGCGCAGGACAAGCACTGTTCACGCAACGCCAAACCGCTTCACTCTCCGCACGGTAAATGGGAGCCTGGCATTCGGGGCAAACTGCGGGCATCTTAAAGGGTCTTCCCCTCTTACCTGTCTTCTCGGAAAATTCGATTACCCGGACCACTTTGGGAATAATTTCACCGGCTTTTTCAATCACCACCTTATCGCCAACGCGGATGTCTTTGCGTTTAATTTCATCTTCGTTGTGCAAGGTCGCCCTGCTAACAGTGGACCCCGAAACAAACACGGGGTGTAACTCGGCGACAGGAGTGATAGAGCCTGTCCTGCCCACCTGACAAACAATATCCAAAATTTCGGTCATGGCCTGTTCCGCTTCATACTTGTAGGCTACCGCCCAGCGGGGAAACTTGGAAGTCGCCCCCAGCTTTTTGCGGTGAGCCAGTGAATTCAGCTGAATGACCAGGCCATCCACTTCATAATCGAGCTCTTTCCGCTTGTCCCGAAACTCCTCAATCAAGGCAAGCGCCGATTCAAAGTTTTTACATAGCCGGTTGTGTTCATTGACCGGAAATCTTAATGCGGATAGTTTTTCCTGCAATTCATAATGGGTCTGAAAAGGATTGGCATCGAGAAAACCCACGCCATAAATAAATATGTCGAGCCTGCGTTGGGCTGTGACAGCAGGGTCAAGCAGGCGCAACGCTCCGGCGGCGGCGTTTCTGGGGTTGGCAAAGGGCATTTCCCCTTCCGCCTCCCGCTGGGCGTTAATGCGTTCAAACTCCTTTTTCGGCATAAAAACTTCACCCCGTACTTCTATGCGATGGAACGGTTCCGTATCAATTTTTAAAGGAATTGAACGGATAGTTCTTAAATTTGCAGTAATGTCTTCTCCTTGTAGACCATCGCCACGGGTGGCTCCACTTACCAGCAAACCGTCTTCATAGGTAAGCGCCACTGCCAGGCCATCGAACTTCAGCTCCACCACATATTCAATAGTATGAACATCTGGGAGGCCCCGAAGCACTCTCTGATGAAACGCCCGTACCTCATCCACATTGTAGGTGTTGTCGAGACTGAGCATGGGAACCGGATGCACAACCGCTTTAAACCGCTCATCCACTTTGCCGCCCACTCTCTGTGTGGGAGAGTCAGGAGTGACGTATTTTGGGTGGGCTGCTTCCAGTTCTTTCAAACGGCGAAGAAGCGCATCATATTCCTGGTCAGAAACGGTTGGAGAGTTTTTAACGTAATAGAGGTGATCGTACTGATGGATCTCTTGTTTGAGGGTCTCGATTTCCTGTTTTACCGTCATAAAAAAAGAAGGAAATATTTTTTCAAGGTTCCAGGGTCACATAATACCCCTGCCGTCCGCGCTGGACCAAAAGTAAAATACGATCCGGATTATTCATATCCGCAACAGCCTTATTATAATCCTCTTCATTGTCCACACGCTTCTGGTTCATTTGCCGAATGATATCACCAGGGTTGATACCGATTTTTCCGGCCGCACTGTTTGGAATTACCTCCATGACAACCATTCCCTTGGAAGTCACCAGCCTGTTGGCTCGGGCAAAGGGCTCGCTATTCTCCTGGACGCGTAACCCGAACCAGTTTCGGGTGAATTCCTTGACATAGCCTTTGGGGATGGATGTCACATGGACTCTCCGTTCCATCATTTTCCCATCCCGCAAGATAGAAAACCGGATGGAACTTCCCATGGTATAAGAAGCCATACGGCCCCGAAAGTCCGATTTGTCCCTCACCTCATGATCGTCAATCGCAATGATGATATCCCCGCGTTTCAAACCCGCTTTTCCAGCCGAGCTTCTATCGGCAACCCTCACAACCAGAACCCCTTTTTGCCTATCCAACTGAAAAAGGCGCAAAAGTTGGGCATCCAACTCCTGCACGGAAACTCCCAACCAGCCACGCCGGACCTTACCATAACGGATCAGTTCATCAACAATCCGCCTGGCATGGTCGATGGGAATGGCAAAACCAATTCCTTCGGCTTTTTGGAAGATGGCCGTATTGATTCCTATCAAGGAGCCATTGATATTCAGTAAAGGCCCACCGCTGTTTCCCGGATTGATCGAGGCATCGACCTGAATGAAGTCGCTGTATACCATATTTTTCCCAGCCCGAATATTGCGGTTCAGGGCGCTGATGATTCCAGTCGTGACCGTATGTTGCAAACCAAAAGGATTTCCAATGGCCAGCACTTGTTCACCGATCATTAAATCATCGGACCTCCCCATTTCAACATAGGGCAGGGACTTGCCTGAGTTGATCTTGATGATTGCCAAATCAGATTTGATATCCGCGCCAATGACGCTGGCAACAAACTCCTGTTTGTCACTCAAGACGACATGGATCTTCGCGGCTTTGGCGATTACATGTTCGTTGGTAAGAATAAATCCTTCATCATTGATAATAATCCCTGAACCCAGACTGCGCTTTTGGCTTTTAGTGGGAGGAAGAAAATTCTTGAAGAACTGGTCAAACAGGTTATTGCCGAAATTTCTGAAGGGATTCCGTGCCGACCGGAAAATTTCTGTTGTGTAAATATTTACAACAGCCGGGCTGACTTTCTCTACAGTCCGGACAAGAGGGGTCCTGCGATTATAGCGTTCATCCGCAAAAGCCAGGGATTGCCCCGGGCCCATCACGGCAAACACAAAAAAAATCCAGAACCATGTTGAGGAAATGCGCACGCTGAAAGGATGAATAGGTGAAAACGATAAAGAGGCCTGGTTCTTAGAAAACCGTCACCCCTTACTCAAAAAGACTTTTGCACAACCCGAGATTGCCCATTGTGGGCACAAGAGCTTAGGTAAAGTATCACATCTTTGCAAAACCCTCTTTCTCAGAAAGCCTGTCAAATTCTAAGGCTAAAACCACGCTCTATCCGACTTTGACAGCAATATATATGGTACTTCCTCCCCGTTTGATTAGAAATAGGACAGACGAGCCCTTTTCCACAGAGGCCAGGAGATTCTGGTAATCCCGCATGTCTTTGACAGTGGAGCGGTTCATTTCCGAAATGACATCACCTCTACGGATACCTGCTTCCGAGGCAGCATTGCCGGCAGTCACATCGGAAACCAGTACCCCTTCCGAACCTTCCAATTTCAGGTTTTTCGCCAACTCCTCGGTGATATCCTGAACCTGAAGGCCCAGAAGATCGGCCTTGGCCACAACGGTGTCCTGCAAATCTTCTAATAATTCTATGCTGATGCGGAGCGTTAATTGGGAACCTTCACGAATTACCTCAACATCTACCACGGAGTTCGGTATTGTTGCGGCAACAATTTTGGGAAGGTCTTCCATATCCTTGACCTGCTGACCGTCAAACCGGACAATAACATCCCCACGTTTTATCCCTCCTTTGGCGGCTGGGCCATCCGGAATCACATCGCCGACAAGAGCTCCCTCACTTTGGCTGAGTCCAAACGATTTTGCTAACTCAGGGGTGATTTTTTGAACCATGACTCCCAACCAGCCACGGGTAACCGTTCCTCTTTCTTTCAGGTCCTTTAAAATTCCCTTGGCGATATTAATGGGAATCGCAAACCCGATTCCCACATTTCCACCGGTATTCCCTGAAATGATAGCAGTGTTGATCCCAATCACTTCCCCCTCGATATTGATAAGTGGCCCACCACTGTTACCCGGGTTGATCGAAGCGTCCGTCTGAATGAATTCATCATAGGGACCCGCACCAATGCTTCTCCCCAACGCACTCACCACACCCACCGTAACGGTGTGGCTGAGACCGAAAGGATTACCAATGGCCACCACCCATTCCCCCACCTCCAGGTTTTCGGAACTTCCCAGTTTCAAAAAAGGGAAGTCCTTATTGTCCCCCGATTCGCGATTGATTTTAATCAAGGCAATATCGGTTTTGGGATCTGAACCCACCAAGGTAGCGGAGTATTCTTTTTCAGTCCCGTTGTCATCAAGAATCACCACAATTTCATCTGCCCCTTCTATCACATGATAGTTGGTCAGGATATGACCCTCCTTGTCAATCACGAATCCGGAACCCATACCGCTACCGCGTTTTGGCCTTTGGTTCGGGCGCTCGCCGAAGAAACGGTCATAAAAATCACGAAAGCGATCGGGAGACCGGTTCTGCCCAGGGCCAGGCCGGGGAACACGAAAATTCCTATGTGCGGTTTCGGACTTGGCCTTCACGTTAACCACAGCAGGGTTTTGCTTTTTTGCAATTTCAACAAATATATTACTCGCAAGTGGCTGGGTATGGCTGCTTAACGCAAAAAGGGTCTCTGGAGAAACAACCAGCCCAAAAGGAAGTAAAAATACAAAAACCAATGCAGTTTTACGAGCGCGGTGGACAAAAGATCTAAACATATTTTTTAATCCTCATTTGACGAACGACCAAAAATAATTTTATAGAAAAGGAGTCCCAAGGGAAATCCCAGACTCATAAAAACAGAGCGGTAAAATATAATTAACCTTAATACTTTAACGATTAAATTTTAGTTAAACAAAAATTAAATTTTATTAATTTTAGCGGAGAACATCCACCCACTAGCCGTGGAGGCAAATCCCATAAAGCCGAGAGCAGGTTTGCCTGCAAAATAATAATATTGTAATTTTCCAGCGGAGGCTCTCCGCCCAAAAGGCATGAGCCTGTGATACTTCTTCATTAGCCTTCATGCCCCAGAGGGGTATGGCCCGGCAGCTAGTGGAAGGAAAAATAATTCTTGATAATTATATAATGCTTTCTCCTTTATTTACAACCTCAAAACCCTTGGGTAGAACC
>ENA-ORDI01001852-ORDI01001852.1-marine-metagenome-genome-assembly--contig:-NODE-1852-length-10985-cov-3.007334_pt1 | contig 10985 bp, 10 predicted proteins | sample MGYA00248628_ERZ508525 | MGnify/ENA primary metagenome ERZ508525 (study PRJEB26195, sample SAMN05422138) | marine metagenome | isolation source: East of Porto Seguro, South Atlantic Ocean | place...
TCTGAGATGGGTTTTGAAATAACTGCTACTTTTGGGACAGCACGAGAATTGAATCGAAACGGGATCCCCGCTCACCAGATTTTCAAAGTGGGGGAAGGTAGGCCAAATGTTGTGGATGGTATCAAGAATGGAGAAATTCAATTGGTGATCAATACACCCCTTGGGGAGCAATCCCGATACGACGAAGAAGCTATCGGACGGACGTGTATTCAGAAAGGGATCATGGTGATTACAACACTTTCTGCTGCAGAAGCTGCAGTAAGGGGAATCAGGACACAACAACAAAGAGGGTTAGAGGTAAAAAGCCTTCAAGATTATTTCAGACACAGTGAGTAAATATAAACTCTCATCCAGAATTAGTAGAGAGGCAGGACATTACCCAATATATATCCTATTACTATCCCCACTAAAACTGACAGTGTCAACACGCGAGAATTTACAACTTGCCGTGTGTAGCCTTTTTTGATAGCAAGTATTGATACAAAGTAACCCAGTGAGTTCACAAGCCAGAAAAAGGGGATGGATAGAACTTTTACAACGAGAGGTCCAATGATGGGAATCATGGCAATCAGTGCAGCAAATCCTGCAAATGCTTTAGTCAGAAGGCCCAGGACTAAAGTGACGAATGCTACTATCTCTTTCGGTACTCCTAAGTAAACAAGGAGTGGAATCAAGAGCAGAACAAGAATCAATGCAATAAACATTCCTTTTCGTTTTCTGGGTTTCTTTCTGTTTTTGTTTTGAGTTTTCTGTTCCATAAAAATCTCCTATTAATAAAATATCAATTCCTCAAGTTGAAGCACTCATTTCTAGCTAAGATCTTTTTGAGATATTCCTTTCCATTGAACGGGAAGTAGTGGACCTAAAGCACCGAAAATTACAACATACGAACTGTGCCATATTTCAGCCATAAAAAATGAAACCGGTGAAAATTGTCGTTTCATGAGCCGGCTTGAGAGACCTAGTAAAATCCCGTCAGCCATCATCTTGATAAACCAAGGTAATAACCATTCTGCCCTGAAAGTCCATATAGCTATCACTTGTCCAGTTAAGACGGACAGGTTAACGGCCCAGAGAAAAGGGAGCATCATCCGGAATATAAGATTTGTATCCGGCATTCCGTAATAAAGTAGTCCCTTGGATGCAAATCGAAGCCGCTGTTTGACAAAAGCCCCAAGCGTAGATGGCGGAGGGCTCGTGACCATTGATTCCGGAATTAGAATGTTCTTAATTTTCCAACCATTTCCTGCTAACCTGTGCATGAGGAGATCATCATCTCCAGATAATATGTCCTTTGTATCTTTATAACCGCCAACAGCATCGAAAGCTTTACGTCGGATTGCGAGATTCCGCCCGCTGCAGGAAAGAGGAATTCCTCTTGATATAGCTCCTGCAGCAAGAGCATCTTGTGCCATGGAGTCCAGGAGCAACATATCCCCTAGAATTCCGGAGCTGGTTGATTTAAGCGGGCTGGGGCCTGCGACCATTCCGACTTTCTTATCATAGAAACTTGAAATCATCGTGGTAATCCACGATTTTTCTACACTGCAGTCTCCATCTGTGAACAGCAGAATTTCTCCGTTGGATGCTTCGACAGCACTGTTGAGAGCCCATTTTTTGGGAGCCCAACCTGTAGGAACACGATCAATTGTAATACAATTAATACGTTTATCCCTTCCGCACTGTTCTGAAATTATAGCGCCGGTGGAATCAGTTGATCTGTCGTTCACTACAATAATCTCATACTTATCTTCAGGATAATCCTGATGTTTCAATTGATCTAGTAGTTCACCCAAGTTCTTTTCTTCATTTCGTACTGCCATTAATACAGAGACATCTGGAGCCCCAAGATTTTTCTGTTCGTGTTTAATTTTGTTATCATTCAGCAGCCCCATGGCAAACCAAATTAATAAAATGAAATAGAGTATAATAATAATGGTCAGCAAAATCATCGATTCTGTTTTCCTCCCCATGGTAGAAAATTGCCAAAGAAACTGAGGAGTCCCATAAAAGTAATGTAAGGAATCTGCAGCAAGAACCACAATAGATAGACAGATCTAAGTTCTTGACGATTGAAGAAAGAAGTTCCTTTCAGCATAACTGCACCTTCAACAGCGAATTTTGCACATAGTCCATAACAGACAATAGGTATTAATAGAGGGTTATTAAAGAGCATGAAGGGAAAAGTTAACGAAAGTAGATTAGCCAAGAATGTCACCACGATAATTCCAAAAAAAAGAGGATCTGTTTTCCATACTTGGAGTGTGTCTGTTGCCCAGCGGATCCGCTGTGTTATAAAACCCCATGCTGTCTCCTGAGGTGTACTTTTCACAAAACTGTCAGGATCTGGGGAAAACACAATTTCCCACGATGTTTGCCGCTTAATCTGTTGCATTAAAAGTGTATCGTCTCCGCCAACCTGAGAAGCGAATGCAGAAAAGCCTTCCACTGCATCGAATGCCTGACGTCGGTAGGCAAGATTTTGTCCGGTACAGGCGTAAGGATCTCCGAGAGCGGCAGATCCTCGAGCGGCACTCAAGAGCATTAGGAAGTCCAATGCTTCCAATTTCTGAGTAATTGTGCGAACCGGGGAAGCTTCCGAGTAACCGATTACCATCCCCACATTCTCCGTAAAAGAGGACACCATTGCCGCAATCCAGTTGGAAGAAACAGTACAATCCGCATCGGTTAAGAGAAGTATTTCTCCTTGAGATTTACGGATGCCAAGATTGAGAGGATGTTTCTTATATCGAAGAGAAGACTCAACTCCTGCTGTACTCAAAAGCTGGAGATTAGAGATATTGCCCATGAAATCATTGACGATCGTTGCCGTATAATCTTGGGATTTATCATCAACTACGATTACCTCAAATAGATCTTCCGGGTATGTTTGCTGCGAAAGATTATTCAGGATATTGACAATATTCTTTGCCTCATTCTTTGCAGGAATAACAATTGAAACAAAGGGTTTTAAAACTGATTGTCTTCCTCCTTTTTTGAACAAACCCGCAAAAAAGAACAGAAGGGTAGCACAGTAAAGGCCGATGATAACTAGGAATATTGTTCCCAGCAAATTTCTCTAGAGTGTCTGAAGTAGTGAGTTAGCGATGATGAAATAGAGTAGGATACCGAGCACATCTGTTGAAGTAGTAACAAAAGGTCCTGAAGCGATGGCAGGATCTATATTGAGCCTTCTCAGGAATATGGGAACCAGTGTTCCGATAGATGTAGCAATTAGCATGGAAGCAAAAATGGCAAATCCAACTACCAGTCCCAGTCTAATTGGTTCACCTATATCGATGAATTTAAGATATGCGACAATTCCGAGAAGGATTCCGTAGAAAACTCCCAGTAGAACACCCACTCGTATTTCCTTGAGGATTATCTTTCCCACCTGAGCAAGCTGTACTCTTCCGGTGGCAAATCCGCGTATGATGATTGTGGAGGATTGGGTGCCGATGTTACCACCCATCCCCACGATTACGGGAATGAAAGCCACCAGCGCAACCATACTCATGAGCATATCCTGATACCAACCTATGATGTAAGCTGCGGCGGTCCCGCCGATCCAGCTGGCGAAAAGCCACGGCAGACGCAGTCGGGCGTTTTCCCATGTGGATTTCATCAAAATCTCTCGATCCTTCCCGATACCGGCCATCTTGAGAAAGTCTTCTGTTGCTTCCTCTCGGATGACATCCACAACATCATCCACCGTAACAATTCCTAAGAGTGTATTATCAGCATCTACTACAGGTATAGCCAGCAAGTTGTATTGTGATACCTGCCGGGCAACCTCTTCCTGATCAGTATCAGTTGTAACTGAAACCACATTGGATTGCATGATTGATCCCAGTGTTTTACCTGATGTTGCGACAACAAGATCACGGAGGGAGACTACGCCTGTCAATTTTTCATTTTCGTCAGTGACATAAAGATAAAATACCATTTCAGCATCTTCGGATGATTGGATATGAGTAACAGCCTCTGTTGCGGTAGTACTTTCTGGTAAGAAAAAAGGATCGACAGACATAATTCCTCCCGCAGTATCGGGAGCATATGACATGAGTTCTTCGAGTTCTTCTGATTCCTCTCTGTCGAATGCCTTAAGTATGGCACTTGCCTTCTCTTCAGGAAGTAGGTTTAAAATATCCGCCCTGTCGTCAGAACTTACTTCTTCGAGGAGGACAGCCACTCGTTCAGCTTCGAGAGGTTCCAGAAGTGTCTGCACAATGGATTCATCTAATTCAGTCAGAAATTCGCCGACTATATCAGTTTTCTGGATAATGATAAATACTTGTAGCCGCTCTTCATCAGAAAAGTGGCGGAAGAGAAGTGCAAGGTCAGCCGGATGAGTTTTTAGTGCCAGTTTTTCCAAGTTTGTACGAGCCCGTCTACGGAGAAGTCTTCTGAAGGTGACTAGTAAAACATTTACTTCAGCGTGAAGCATCTCAGACCTATTACCCTTAATCGTATTCATGACAGTGGCTCCAACTGTCTGGATGATTGCTTTACAGCACTATCAAAACGACTGTATCCATAGAATATCAGGCCGATAGCTAAAAGGAGGATTATTGGATGAACATGTCCATTCCAGCTATACCATGGTTCAGCCATATAACCCCAATTTGCAAAAATCATAGCTAAAGCATTGTTAATTGCGTGAAGTATCATGCCGGGGAAAACAGAATTAGTTTTCCATGCAAAATATCCAAGAAGAACACCAAGAAAATAGATTTGGATTGTCCACCATAAATTAAAGTGGATAACAGCGAAAAAGAGAGCAGTTACCAGAACGGCCTTGGTTACATCTCCCCATATTTTTTCTAGAAGCTGCTGCAGGAATCCTCGAAAAATCATTTCTTCAACAATAGCGGCTACAGCAACTCCCCCGACGAATAAAATGAACAGCGCTAACGGATTTTCCATCTGGACATTATCTATCAAGCCTGAGTAGAAATCCGGAGGAGGAAGGATAATGCCTATTAACCGATCCAGTTCATCCACAACAAAAGTAATTCCGAAAGAGAGTATAATGGTAGCTTGAATGACGGAAGAGGAAATCGGTTTGAGCCTGAAGACATCTCGCATGTTCGCCTGTTTGCCATTGAGAAAGATAAAAACAGGAAGGAAAAGGAAAGCCTCGCCGAGAAAAATAGCAAGAGATGTAATTAATTCTGTATCTGGTTTGATAACCAGAGTCAATGTACTGTCATTATCTGACATCGTTATAGCATAAGTAATGGATTCCGGAGCGTCTTCAGGAGAACCGAGTTCGCCTCCGTTGTATGCCTTTGGAAGTCCTAAATAGGCACCTACCCCATTAAGCGTAATAGTGCCTGCACCTTCATCCCATGTGGCTGCATTTGAACCGTCATGAGGATAAACAGGTGTTCCACACTGGTCATATTCTGCACCCTGCCAAGTTTCAAGCCAGGTGTCATCACCAAGAACATTATTAAACGAACCATCTGCATTGAAAACATAATCATCATCGAAATAGCACGCTCTTGTAACAACATCCTCTTCAGAGTTTGCCGACCATGTATTACCATCATAATCCCCTACATGCAACGCACCTGCTTCTGGAGCCATTTTCCATGTTCCTGCTAGAACTGGTTCTGCCTCATCTGCTACACGTTTAAAGGTCCAGACCCTGGGTTGTGGTTGTAAACCGAAGAGCAAAATGGCAGCCACTAATCCGGACACCAGTAGCGACAAAATTACAATGCCGAAGGCTGTTCCGACTTTGATCTGCGGGTTCAAGGTTTTCCTGCTCCTGTATCATCTCATGTTATTTCAGAATAAGTTGAAAATTACGGTTTACTCGGTGGAAAACCAAACGGGGAGCTTCATGGGCAATCAAGCAAAGTAAACAGGAGAATCCCCGTGGCAACAGCAACATTGAGAGAGTCTGCTCCAGAATGACCCGGAATCGAAACGATTTCGTTGGCCACAGCTCGGGAGTTTTCCGAGATTCCGTTGGCTTCACTCCCAATAACAAGACAAAATGGATTGTCAATTTTCTGGATTGACTCTAGCGGTTCTCCGTTTTGATCTGCTGCCACGATTTTGTGTCCAAGATTTGCTATCTTTTCCAGTTTCGCTTGGGTGTAGATGGAAAGGTTAAAATGGGCTCCCATGCCTGCTCTTACTACTTTAGGATTATATGGGTCAACACATTGAGGTGATAGAGCAATATGTTTTATCCCAAACCACCACCCAGTCCGGAGAATGGTTCCGAGATTCCCGGGATCACGGATTTCCTCTAGATAGAGAAGCGATTCACCCATAGATAAGCCAAGTTCAGAAGATTCAGGAAGAGTCGCTTCACCAATAACACCCTGATGGTGAACTGTATCGGAAACTTTCAGTAGTATGCCAGCTGTTGTCTCTTCTATAGGAATACCTATGTGTGCCGCTGAGAGGATGAGGCTTTTTTGTAAATCATTTAGCTCATGATCAGGCAGATGCCACAGCTTGGAGATATTGATCTTGGCAGACAAAGCCTCCTCTAGAAGTCGCACCCCCTCAAGGAGGTATTGTCCGTGAAGCATACGATATTTTCGCTGCCGTAAACTGGTAAGACGTTTCAATTCTGCCTTGGATATCATGATGGTAAATCTAACTTTAATAATTGCCACAAAAAGAACAAAATAATTCATTGAAAGCGCTGATGTCCCCTCCTAAATTCCGTAATCAGTTTCACGCAAGAATATGTCTAAAGGTGTCACATCCAAAAAAGAAGATTTTGCCCGTTGGTACACGGACATAATTACAAAAGCCGAGCTGGCGGATTATGGTCCTGTGAAAGGGACGATGGTCATTCGCCCTTACGGCTACTCCATCTGGACCAGTTTGAAAGAAGCCTTTGATCGTCGCTTCCAGGAAACAGGGCATGTCAATGCGTACTTCCCGCTACTTATCCCTAAGTCGTTTCTGAGTAAAGAGGCTGAACACGTAAAAGGTTTTGCCAAGGAGTGTGCTGTAGTCACACATCATCGGTTGATGGCAAATCCCAATGGTGAAGGACTCGTCGTTGACCCGGATTCAAAGCTGGAGGAGGAAGTTATAATCCGGCCTACATCAGAGACGGTCATTTGGTCAATGTACAAAAAATGGATTCAGTCTTATCGTGATCTTCCCATTCTCATAAATCAGTGGGCCAATGTGGTTCGATGGGAGATGAGGACACGTCTCTTCCTAAGAACGACAGAATTTTTATGGCAGGAAGGCCACACAGCGCACGCGACTCCCGAGGAAGCCGAAGAGGAAGCCAGGAAGATACTAGATATTTATCGAGAGGTTTTGGAGGATGTAATGGCAATTCCTGTGCTCACTGGATTAAAGACGGAAGCTGAAAAGTTTGCCGGCGCTGTGCATACCTACTGTATTGAAACGATGATGGGCGATAAACGGGCTCTCCAAGCCGGCACCAGCCATAACCTTGGTCAAAATTTTGCCAAAGCGTTTGATGTAACTTTCCAAACTGAAGGTAATAAGCTGGAGCATGTTTACGCCACGAGTTGGGGAGTCAGTACACGGCTTATAGGAGCACTGATCATGGTGCATGGCGATGAAAAAGGGCTTCGCCTTCCTCCGGCTATTGCCCCCCATCAAGTTGTCGTGGTACCTATCGGAAAGAACGACGAAGATTTTTCAGCCATCAAGGACTATTTGGCTACTGCTTTGACAGCTTTGAATAATGACGGCATACGAGTTCACGTTGACGATCGTTTGACCGTTTCTGCTGGATTCAAGTTTCATGAGTGGGAGATGAAAGGTGCGCCGCTCCGCCTTGAGGTTGGGGCTCGTGATATGGAAAAGGGGAGTGCAGTTATCGTTAGGCGAGATACCGGAGAAAAGAGTTTTATTCAGCGTGACAATCTAGTGCAAGAAGTCCCTAAACTACTGGAAGAAATTCAGTCCGGACTTTTTCAGCAGGCAGTTACTTTCCGGAAAGAAAATACAACAACTGTAGAAAATTACGATGAGTTCAAAAAGCAGATTTCTACTGAGGGTGGGTTTATCCGCTGCGGTTGGGATGGTGACCCTGAAACTGAAGCAGCCATTCGGGAAGAGACCAAAGCTTCTATCCGTCTTATTCCCTTTGATGAGAAACCTGAGGGTATAAGCTGTATCTACTCCGGCAAGCCGGCAAAACACGAAGTGATTTTCGCTAAGGCGTACTAAGCTTGCCTCCTTTCATTGACTTCACCAACTTTCTGACAGCATGGCCCTCGAAATAACCGATACCATTATTCTCAAGAGTTTTCCTTATGGAGAAACCAGCAAAATTGCCAGATGTTATACAAGGGATTTTGGTAAAGTATCTTTGATTGGAAAAGGAGTACGAAAGGGGAAAACCCTTCGCAGTGGATACTTAGAGCCGTTGAATCATTTATCGTTGTCGTTCTATAAAAATCCTAGACGTGAGCTTCAGATATTCTCGAAAGCTGAGTTTAAAAATGTCTTGTCAGCACTTAAGGGGGATGTAAAGAAAATCACTTATGGATTTGCAATTGTGGAATTGGTGGATAAAGGTGTAACCGGTGAAGAGCCTCACGAGGAACTTTTCGATCTCTTAGTTGATACACTTAATGCGATAAACAGCGCTACAGGTAATATCAATGTGATTTTCTGGTACTTTGAAATGAAATTTCTTTCACTACTCGGCTTTCGTCCAAACCTATCCACATGTCCTGATTGTGAAAGTATTCTGGATGGCGCTGTTTTCTCTCATGAACGTGGTGAACTTGTCTGCTCAAATTGCCTGATAAATGGTGAAAGAAAAGTTTCATCCAGGACAATAACTTTTCTCAAGACACTGAAACATGGGTCTGTCATTGATGCAATTAATCTTAAATTAAAACCAGGAGATCGAAGCGAGATCGGTGGATTCCTTGACCGATACCTTCGCCATCATATAGATACTATTAGAAACATTAAATCACTAAAAATCATGGAAAGGGTATTAGCATGATAGATTCCCAGCGGAAAATAAGCGGGGAAGGTTTCCGTTACGATGCCGATGGTCAAATGGCATGCTATATTATCCACGGTTTTACCGGCAGCACCTACGAAATGAATGAGTTGGGAAAGTACATGGCATCTCAAGGTATCACAGCTGTGGCTGATACTCTTCCCGGTCACGGGACATCACCTGAAGATTGCAATACAAAGGTCTATCAAGATTGGATTGATTCTGTACAAACAGGTTTTGATCGTTTGTCTGCAGAGAAGGAAGAAGTGTTCGTCGTAGGGTTCAGCTTGGGCGGAGCATTGACGCTGAAACTTGCCATGGAAAGAGATATACCGGGGATTGTATTATATGCTCCCATCATCAAACATAAAAAATGGACAGTTTACCTGACACCTTTCGTAGCACCTTTTAAGGAGTTTGAAGAAAAAAAGAAATTTTATCGTAAAGAAAATAAGTTACAAACATTTTACGGTTATTCTGTCTACCCCATGAAAGCTGCTGCTGAAGTGGTTAAACTCACCTTGCTGGTAAGGATGAAATTGGGACAAGTCAAGTGCCCGACCCTCATAATGCACTCTAAAGCCGATATTACTGTACCTTATGAAAACGGCCAGTACGTTTATGACTGGATTAAATCTGAAGACAAACAGTTAATTTCATACGATAATTCCCCTCATGCCCTTATGGCAGGTTGCGATAAGGAAACTGTGTGGAAGGAAACAGCTAAGTTTATTATAAGTTATTCTGGAGCGAAGTTGAGTGAGGTTTAATTACCAAAGACAGCAGTGGAAACAAAATCCATTGAGTCCCTCTCTTTTCACAGACGCAATTAAGTTTATTATCTCAATTAACTTTTTGATTTTCATCCTGCAGTATCTTTCCGGTATGGAAGATGAACTCTTTACGGTTTTCGGGATTGTTCCCAGTAAAACTTTCGGAGAGCTGATGTTGTGGCAGCCGTTTACGTATCTTTTTTTCCACGGAGGTATTTGGCATGTTTTAATCAATATGTTTGTACTCTGGATGTTCGGATCCGAATTAGAAAAATTCTGGGGTAAGAAAGAGTTTTTGAGGTTCTTTTTTATTACCGGAATCGGATCAGGCTTAATCACTATTCTATTCAGTTTAAGCTCAACCAATCCGGTCGTTGGAGCCAGTGGAGCCATCTACGGCGTATTGCTGGCATACGGTCTCCTGTTCCCGAACCGGCTTGTCTATCTCTACTTTCTAATTCCCATTAAAGTTAAATATCTTGTAATGCTTATCGGTGCCATAGCATTCTTTTCCAGTCTCAATCCGGGAAATTCGAACATAAGTCATTTAACCCACTTATCAGGGATGGTCATTGGATTCATTTACCTACGATCGAGCATCAATTGGAATACCATTAACCATTTTGTGATACACCGGAAGGATGAAATAAAGCGCCATTACGAAGAGAAGAAGAATGAACAACGTGAGGCTCTAAAGCTCCAAGTGGATGCCATTCTTGATAAGATTAATGACGTGGGATACGATAACCTCTCAGAGTCGGAGCGGGAATTTCTTTTTAAAGCCAGTAAGAATCTGTCAGAGGACGAAGCAAAGAACTGATTACACAACCGTTTCCTTTTTCAGGCAAGGGCAGTCTTACGTATGGCCAGCAGTAAGAAGCTATCACAGAGTCCAGAAAATTATTTGCCTTATAATTTAGTGTTCTTTAAACTGGTCCTTACCTGACAAATAAAAGGAGCTATCATGAAAAAAACCGCGATTGTTTTTCTAACTCTTTCCCTATGTTTTGCCACAGATGATGTGTCAAAGGAAGTACAAAGGATACTTAAGGCTACGCGGCAAGAGGTCAGCCAAATGAAGGCCTCCTTACAAAACATCCAACCTTCAGCCAACTCCCATCAGAACCAAGCCCGATCATCTCGAGATCCGGAAGATCTCTATGGAACTTGGTATAATGAAAGTTTTGATGCGTCCCTTTACGTTATATCGGGAACCGATCAAACCTTTCCAG
>ENA-ORDI01001857-ORDI01001857.1-marine-metagenome-genome-assembly--contig:-NODE-1857-length-10959-cov-2.989616_pt1 | contig 10959 bp, 9 predicted proteins | sample MGYA00248628_ERZ508525 | MGnify/ENA primary metagenome ERZ508525 (study PRJEB26195, sample SAMN05422138) | marine metagenome | isolation source: East of Porto Seguro, South Atlantic Ocean | place...
CATGGTTCCAGCAGCGGCACTTGGTTTAAGAACTTTATTAAAGGTGATGGTCCAGGTCATGACTATTTTTTCACCACGTCACCAAGCACGCCCATCAGTCAGGTAGTCAGACCGAGAACCAGCCCCTTGCTCCGTGAAACAGAAACTCATGATGGCACTCAATATGTCTGGTGCACTTTCAGTCATACTCAGGTAGATTTTGATTTCCGTAACCCTGAAGTGTTAAAAGAATTTATTAATATCGTTCGCTTTTATCTGGATAAAGGGGTGCATATTTTCCGGCTGGATGCGGTGGCTTTCTTGTGGAAAAAAATCGGTACAAACTGCCTCAATCTTCCAGAAACACATGAAGTAGTCCGGTTGATGCGAAGTTTGATTCAACACGTGGATCCAAATGCCATCATTATCACTGAAACTAATATCCCAAACAGAGAAAACCTGAGTTATTTTGGTAATGCTAATGAAGCTCACTGTATCTACAATTTTTCGCTGCCGCCTCTTTTGGTCAATACGCTAGTCACTGGAGACTGTTTTTATTTAAAACAGTGGTTGATGAGCATGCCGCCAGCACAACATGGGACAGCATACTTTAACTTTATTGCTTCGCATGACGGCATAGGCCTGAGGCCGGCTGAAGGCTTATTAAGTGAAGCTGAGATTGCTTCTTTAATCAGTACTATGCAGCAATTTGGTGGACGTATTTCCTGGCGGGAAGGCGAAAATGGTGTGAAAAAACCTTATGAAATCAATATCTCACTGTTTGATGCACTTCAAGGCACAACATCAGGTAAAGATGAGTGGAATATTGACCGTTTTATCTGTGCTCACGCCATCATGCTGGCTTTAGAAGGTATTCCTGGCATTTATATTCATAGCTTGCTCGCTACCAGTAATGATTTGGAAAAGCTGGAACACACGGAACAAAACCGTTCGATTAATCGTCATGAATGGGATGAAGCTGCCTTGATGAGCGAATTATCAACGCCATCATCTCAACATGCACAAGTTTCAGAATTACTTAAGAAGCTGATACATCTAAGAAAACAACAGCGGGCTTTTCATCCGAATGCCACTCAGTTTACACTGCACCTTGGTGAAAAACTGTTTGGGTTTTGGCGACAAAGTATGGACAGAAGACAAAGTATCTTCTGCATTTACAATATCAGCGATACCGAACAACCACTTCGTATTGCCAACCTCAATCTGGTTGTTACAGACCGATGGTGGGACCTGATAAGTGGTGTTATTCTAGATGGTTCATCTGACATGATTACAGTTGCGCCATACCAAGTACTATGGATTACAAATGGCTAAGGTATTGTCATCAGACTTTCATACCATTTAGCTAAGCTATATAAAAAATAAGGATTAATGAATGCAATCAGTAAAAAAAATTCGTAAATGTCTTTTCCCTGTAGCTGGTTATGGCACGCGATTCCTGCCTGCCACCAAAGCCATGCCTAAAGAGATGTTACCTGTCGTTAACAAGCCTCTTATTCAATATGGTGTCGAAGAAGCCATTGAGGCTGGCGTCACTGAAGTAGGTTTCATCACTGGTCGAGGTAAACGTGCGATTGCTGATCATTTCGACACCAGTTACGAATTAGAACACCAAATCCGTGGTACCAGTAAAGAGAAACACCTGGAAGATATTCGTGAAGTGATGGATACCTGTAACTTCATCTTTATGAGACAACGTGAAATGCTCGGTTTGGGTCATGCGATTCTAACTGGTCAACCTATTATTGGTGACGAACCATTTGCCGTTATCCTGGCTGACGACTTATGCGCCCGTACAGATGAAGATGTAAGCAAACGTGCATTAGGGCAGCTGGTAGAAATATACGAAAAATATAACTGTAGTGTTATTGCTATTGAAGAAGTACCCGGCGATAACATCAGCAGCTATGGTGTCATCTCTGGCCGTGAAATCGAAGATGGTCTATTTGAAGTCGATGACATGGTAGAAAAACCAAAACCTGAAGATGCGCCAAGTCAGCTAGGTATTATTGGTCGTTACGTATTAACGCCTGATATCTTTGAATACATTGAAAAAACAGCGCCTGGTGCCAATGGTGAAGTACAAATCACTGATGCTATCCGTACTCTGGCAAAAGAAAAACGCGTTTTGGCACTCAAATTTAAAGGTCACCGTTTTGACTGCGGTAGTATTGATGGCTTTGTTGAAGCGACCAACTACTACTACCAGCGTGATCATGCTAAAAAGTAAACACTGATTCGCTCTTCAAAAAGCCGGCTTCCCCGCCGGCTTTTTTATATGGTTTTTCGATGGCCTTTGGGTTTCCAGGCGGGTGCAATAACATTGGGCATAGTAGACTTCTGTAAAAGTCTGGCAGGCGCCAAAGTCAGCTCACCATACCGGTAATTGACTTTATCAACGGTCTGGTTGATATGTTCTCTTTGTAAATCAGGTTGCTCGAATAAATCTAATTGTTTTCCTTGTTGAGGTGATAAGGCTGTCACCTGTACCTGCCAAACACCTTGTCCCGCCCAATAAAAATCAACAAACGCTTTACATAACTGATAAATGACGTGTCCATCATCGGTATAGATACCTGCATGGGCTTTGGTTTTAAGCCATCCGCGCTCTGTTTTTAAACCAATAAAAAAACACTCAGCCTGATAATGAAAACAACGCATCCTGGCTGCCACTTTCTCTGCCATATGCTGTAAATAGATCAAGACCGTATTTTTTTGATGGGTGCCAGGCGGGAGTACCTTGCCATGACCAATGGTTTTAGGTGCTTTCACATTAAACGTCAGGCGCTCCGGATCTTGTCCTTGTGCCATGAGCCATATACGCCGACCTAAATGACCAAACCGTTTTGATAACAGGCTCATCGGTATGTTTTTCATTTCACCACAGCGTTCCACTCCATAATGCGCTAAAAAACGACCAATCCCCTTATTAATCCCACTCAGCGCCGTGACAGGTTCGGGAGCCAGCGCGTCAGCAGCCTCTTCCGGATGAATCACGGTCATGCCATCAGGCTTTTCCTTTTTGGCAGCGAATTTAGCTGTAGTTTTGTCTCCACTCACTCCAACAGAACAGCGTAAACCTGAAACCTGCCAGACTCTTCTCTTAATGAGATAAGCAATATTCATTGCGCCTTTGTATAAAGTCTGACAACGCGTCAAATCCAAAAAAGCTTCGTCTACGCTGAACACTTCCACATCCGGCGTAATGTCGATTAAGCCTTCCATGATGCGTGTTGATAACTCAGCATAGCGATATGGCCGTGAAGGCGCATGGATCAGGCCAGGACATAACTGTCTGGCCTGTTTCAAACGCATTCCGGTATGTACGCCAAATGCTCGGGCTTCGTAGGAACAGGTAATAATCGTCGTTCCCTGAAGACCATTGGTTACGGCTACCGGCTTTTTGAACCAATCAGCATTATCCATCTGCTCTACTTGGGCAAAAAAACAATCCATATCCACTAAGGCGATCATGCGTGGCCATGGTGATAAGGCATCAACAGTCATTATTTAAGGATAGGTACGTAACTGACCGACCACCACACCTTGGACCCGTACACGGCTGGCAGGCAAGGTAACAGGTTCATAATTGGCGTTAGCAGGCATTAATGTCACGGTGCCATCGTTATTAATTAACAGCGTTTTCAGGGTGGCATCAAACCCATCCACCAAGGCAACAACAATATCACCATGACGTGCTGTTGGCTGGGATTGCACCACGACATAATCACCCGACATAATCGCCTTATCAATCATCGAGTCACCGTTTACTTTCAGTACAAACCGTCCCTTTCCAGTAAACATATCGCTCAAATCAATTTCAGACTCATCAGCAATGGCTTCCACTAAGCGGCCAGCGGCGATTTTTCCTTTTACTGGCAAAGTGACGGCTGTCAGCAGAGCAGGGTCAGGCTGCTCGGTTAAGTGCAGTCCTCGTGTTCTTCCGACATGTCGCTCTAGAAGTCCGGCATCCACCAATGCCTGGATATAACGATGGGTTGTGCCTTGAGACTTTATCCCTAAGCCCTTGGCAATCTCAGAAACCAACGGTGAACGTCCCTGTTCATCTATGTATTGACGAATAAAATTCAATGTATCTTGTTCACGTTCGGTCAGCATCATCTCTTCCTTTTAGAGAAAATATTGAGAAGAGAAAATATAGAGAATTTATTCCATTTCAGCAAGTATTATTTTCAATCACATCCACATTAACAAGGTGGCCTTATATCTTTGTTATTAAAGAAGTAAATTCAAGGGACAACTAGACTTAATGCCGTGTTTCAGCGATAATTGTCGCCTTTTCAAGCCTTTCCCATCGAAGGCTTACCTCTCATGACTCAGTCAAAATCAAAATAAATTACCGCTAGCGCCTTGCTATGTATGGTGTGTATGAGTCATAGCTCGGTTTGGTTTATAAAGGGATCCTATGTTTAATCTGTTACTGAAACGCCCACAAAACATAAAGAATGATGTGTTATCTGGACTGACTGTTGCCTTAGCGCTTGTGCCAGAAGCGGTGGCTTTTGCCTTTGTAGCTGGTGTTGAGCCTTTAGTCGGGTTATATGCCGCATTTCTTGTCGGACTCATCACCGCGGCGATTGGTGGCCGGCCAGGTATGATTTCCGGTGCGACAGGCGCGTTAGCTGTTGTTATGGTGGCATTGGTGGCACAACACGGTGTGGAATATTTATTTGCCACTGTCGTGTTAATGGGCATTCTGCAAATCCTGGCCGGGGTATTCCGGCTGGGTAAATTTATTCGCATTGTCCCACTTCCGGTTATGTTGGGGTTTGTAAATGGGTTGGCCATGGTCATCTTTCTGGCCCAACTCAAAGCATTTAAAGTCACCGGTGAAAATGGCGAAGAACAATGGCTGTCAGGTGAGCCATTATGGTGGATGTTAGGTCTGGTCGCTTTAACCATGGCGATTAGCTATTTCTTGCCTAAGTTAACTAAAGCTTTCCCATCCTCTTTGGCCGCTATTATTGTCGTTACTCTAGTGGCAATTGGCCTGCATCTTGATATTCGTAATGTAGGTGATATTGCTTCTATTGCCGGCGGTCTTCCAGAGTTCAGTATTCCGGTGGTTCCCTTCAATCTGGAAACATTACTGATTATCGCGCCCTACTCCTTTATCTTAGCGTTTATTGGTTTAACAGAGTCCTTACTAACCCTCACTCTCATTGATGAAATCACAGAAACAACAGGCCGCCCAAATAAAGAATGTATTGGTCAAGGTGTAGCTAACACCGTAACAGGCTTTTTTGGCGGCATGGGCGGTTGTGCCATGATTGGTCAAAGTATGATCAATATTAACTCGGGTGGTCGCGGTAGATTATCTGGTATCTCGGCAGCCTTATTCTTACTTTGTTTTATTTTATTTGCATCACCACTGATTGAAATCATCCCTATTGCGGCTTTGACAGGCGTCATGTTTATGGTGGTATTAGGTACGTTTGAATGGGCCAGTTTCCGTTTGCTTGGACGTATCCCATTACCTGATGCCATTATCGGTATTTCCGTCGCGGTTATTACTGTCTTTACCGATCTGGCTATCGCAGTGATTACTGGCATTATCATGTCGGCGCTGGTATTTGCATGGCAACACGCCAAACACATTTATCTGAAAAGTTATAAAAATGAACAAGGTTCAATCGTTCATGAATTAAACGGGCCATTATTCTTTAGCTCAGTCCGTAACTTCAATGACTTATTTGATCCGAAAAATGATGATGCGGATGACGTCATTCTCGATTTCAAAAACTCGCGGGTTTATGACCATTCCGCTATTGAAGCTATTGATTCGTTGGCAGATCGTTATATCAAAGCTGGAAAAACACTGCATTTGAGACATTTAAGTGAAGAGTGTAAACAATTACTGAACAATGCAGCGGATCTTATTGAAGTCAATGTGATGGAAGATCCGCATTATCATATTGCTGATGACAAGCTGGCATAAAAGCCAAATAACTGCTATCTTTAGCGCCATAATAATAAGTTTAAAATTGTATAACCTATTGAACTACGAGAAAAAAACATGTTAAAAAAAATCGATAAATTGCTGATAGAAAAGTTTCCACATATTATTCTGGGCTTTACTGCATTTTGGCTGTTACTCATTGCTTACGGCCTTTATCACAACTAAGCCAATCAGCGTATTATTAAAAGGCCAGTCTTAGACTGGCTTTTTTTATGCCTATAAATTAGCATCGATTCAGCAAGTGATTGATTTTTGATCTAGGTCAATGCCCGATATCCACAGTAGATAAATAATAACCTCACGCTGTTTAGACAGCAGACTATTTTCAGAGGGGAGAACTATTATGGAAAAAATCGAACACTATATTCACGATAACTTTGCCGCATTAATCTGCGTGATGTCTGTTGCATGGCTAGCACTTGTTGCTTACGGCCTAATTATGTCCTAATCCAGTTGCATCAATAACTCAAAGCTTACCCGGGCAACACACTGGCCGTTTAATAAACACTCAACCTCATGTGTGCCCGGGTAATATTGTCTTGTCGAAATCTTCTTCAAGCTATGTCGTTTTTCGAGCTGAAAATATTGTCCTTCACTTAAGTGAATATTTTTCCATTTAAACACTTTTTCTCTGCTTATTTTCCCGCCCGCACCAACAAAGCGAATTTTATAATCTAATACAAGGTATTGAGTCTGTTTGCTCAGCATTCCCAGTTCCAGCACGAGTGTTTCTCCAAGCTGTAATACTGACTGAGAAAGCCGAAGCTGTGCTTGTTCAATGTTAACCGAGTGACTAAAACCTAAAAGCGGATAGACATCTGTTATACCTTGTTTAACTAGACTTCTCATCGCATGGCGAATCACCCAACGCGTATTCTCAGAAGCATTTTTTTGCCATTGAGAACAGACATCAATGACCCATTGAGGATGGTCTTTACTGATATCGTTGATATTATTGGCAACGGAACGTCTGACATACTGACTCGGGTCATTTTTTAACTTTTCAAGAAGTAGCCATATCGGTGTCGGATCGTGGCGTAGTTCAGTGAGTTGCGGTGCCCAGGGTAAACGCGGGCGAATGCCTTCAGAAGCTAATCTTCGTACGTGCTCGTCATCATGTTCAGCCCATAACAGCATTTGCTGATAGGTTTCATCAAAGTGAGCCTTCAGAAAAAAACGAATAGCAAACTCAGCTGTAAATAATGAAGTGAGTTTTTCGAGCGCAGCAAAAGAAACGCTGCGATGTTCCAGACCATATAAAGCAACATAATCAATTAATGGCCAAGCTAAATAGTGCGCCCAACCAGAAAAATGTTCATCTCTGAGAGACTCAGCCGCCTCTAATAAGATATTTATCGCATCAATATAATCGTGAGGTAGATAAACATGCAAACTCTTCGCAAGATAATCTGCACGCGCCTTGAGCTCCAGAGTATCTAGTTTAAGTGATGCTGTCTCAATAAACTCAGTCACAGCAAAATCTGGCCACACTGAATGAATCAGTGAGCCTAGCTCATTAACTGCTGAGATATTGAGTTTATTTTTGAGTTGTTCAGCCATAAAAAAAGCCGCGATGGAATCGCGGCTTTTATCATACGGTATTCTGTCTTAGCTTAGGCAGTTTTTTTACGTCTGCGCATCGCTGTAAAGCCCATCAGACCAGAACCAAATAACCATAATGCAGCAGGCACTGGCACTTCGCTAACAGGTGGGCAATATTCGCCATTGACAGTTAACTGAGCCCAGAAAACATCTTCTTTTATTTTATCAAATACGGCTGTGAAGCTAATGCCAGCAAGAATTTCATCAAATAAGTTTGAACTTAGTTGAAATACATCAACACCACCATCTAATTTACCAACGTATGTCAGGTATGGAAAATGATTATCCAGTGTCCATAAGCCATCAGAGAACCATGAACCATCGGCATTTGATTTAACTGATAAAGTAGCCGAAGTAATTTCTAAAGTAGGCTCATTGATGGCTTCAAAGCTCATATACGCCTCTGAAGAGTCCCAGAAAGTTCCCCAGTAATCATGATCTTCGTTAGTTACTTTAGCGTTTAATGTCGTTGAATAAGCTTGAGGGTTATCACATGTTGAACCATCATTACCACAACCTCCATGATGATGCCCACCATGATAAAACGTTGCTGAAGCAACACTTGAAAAACCTAGCAACATAGCAGCTACTAACATAGCCGATTTGTAAAATTTCATAGAATTATCCTTGTTTACTATGCAGCCCGGCCATCTTTAAAAAAAGACCCGTGGCTTTCCGTCACATGGCTCACACCAAGGTTGGCTAATCTGTTTATTATGCAATCACTATCTGCAAGATAGATATTAGTGAGTTGTAATGTGCCAAACAATTGTACTTTGGTACTAAAAAGTAAAATAAATCAGCTTATTACGGCTCTATTTATCCGATAACTTCACTGTTAACGGATAAATAAGTCCGACTCAACTTATTCCGGACGATTGCATAATATGAGGATATCTATGTTGGAACAATTGTACTTTGGTACAGTTTTTAATCTTTTTTAACGTTTCTTTACAAATACAGCAATAGACTCGACATGGGTGGTATGGGGGAACATATCCATAATGCCTGCCGACTCCATGATATAACCATGCTGGTTCACCAGTTCGCCAGCATCACGTGCGAGCGTTGCAGGATTACATGAGACATATACCAATCGCTCAGCACCTAATGCAGCTAATTGATGCAACACTTCAAATGCTCCACTTCTGGGTGGATCCAGTAAAATCTTATTAAACCCTTTTTGTGACCAAGGATAATCTTTCAATTCTGTTTGGGTGAGATCCGCTTGCTCAAACTCGGCATTAGATAGGGCATTAAGTGCGGCATTATTTTTGGCGTGTTGTACCAGTGCAGCATCACCTTCAACGCCAACGACCTCTGTCACTCGTTTAGCTAAAGGCAAAGTAAAGTTGCCAAGCCCGCAGAACAAATCAAGAATACGATCTCCATCCTGAACATCCAGCAGCGTCATGGCCCGTTGAATCATTTTTTCGTTAATACCGGCATTCACCTGCGTAAAGTCGCTCGGATCAAACTGTAAGTTCAACCCTGCTTCCGGCGCGTAACTCAGCTGAGCTGACTCAGGCCATAATAAGGAAACGGTATCAGGCCCACCTGGTTGCTGATAAATCCATAAATTATTGTTTTGTCCAAAGTTAATCAGTGCATTTTTATCAGTCTCGGATAATTCATCCAGATTACGAAACACCAATGCGACATGTTCATCATCCATTGCCACTTCAATCTGAGCGATGCGGTTATAGGCCTCCAATCCACCAATTAATGAAGCTAAATCCGTTAAACGATGTCCCACACGTGGATCTAACACCTCACATTGTTCAAGCATGGCAATGTACGGCGATGACTTTTCTCTAAAGCCCACTAAAACCTGTTCTTTTTTAGCGACGTATTTAACGCCGAGGCGAGCTTTACGACGATATCCCCATAATGGACCGGTTAAAGGTTCCAACCACTGTTCAGGGCTTAAGTTACCAAAATGAGTAAAGTGTTCAGCCAATGTGGCCTGTTTATGAGCCAACTGTGCTTCAGGTGACATATGCATCAAACTACAGCCGCCACAAATACTAAAATGCTGACATTTTGCCTCTACCCGATCATCAGCAGCAGACAAGACTTCTACCGTGCGCGCTTCATCATATTTTTTATGAACCCGACTATATTGAAAGTTCACTTTTTCTCCGGCTAATGCGCCATCTACAAAAACAGTTTTGCCTTCGATGCGAGCAATTCCCCTGCCATCATGTGATAATGACTCAATCTCTGCTGTCACAAGCTCTTGCGGTATTCTTTGTCTGCGGCTACGTCTTGCCATTGTTATCTCTTATCTCTGAAAAATAAAAATCCAGTGGTGTTTTCACACCACTGGATATCGTTATTATAATCAATCTGATGTAATTATTTTTGTTTCCAGCTGCCGCCTTGTTGATACCACCAGCCATTAGCAGCATTACTAATCCAACGTTGTGCAAATGTTTGCTGGATATCATTCTGCCATTCTGGATGACCATTGGCTCTGGCGATTTCAGCATATAACGCTTTACGATCATTATTTTCAGCGGCAATCAAGCTGTTTAACTGATTACGGTCTTTTAACGGTACCGACTTAGCATCACGCAATGTAATAAAACCATCATCAGTTAAACCTATTGCGCCACTATTATAGAAAGGCTTCAGGCTTTCATGGCGTGATTTCATATTCGACTGTAATGCATTGATAGCGGGTGAATTGATATTAATATCCGCGCCCGCCGCTTCAGCTTTCGGTACCATCCAGTTCAATACCGACATTGCCAGCGGCAACTTGGCATCTGATACTGAAGACTGCTTATCCTGATCATCAGATTTAGTCGTATCAGCGGGGTTTGTATCTGGTCCCCATACATCTTCAATAATTCTATCTGCCGCTTTTTCAGCTGCCGCTGCTGGGAAGTAGATATTTATAGTCACGCACGAGACCAACATTAATCCCGACACCGTCCCCGTTAACCATTTCATGATTTGCATAACATCTCCTTACTCAATTATCGGTCCAGAACTATTTTGTACCGCTTTGATACGCTCTAATAAATCTGCCCAGTCCACTCTTCGTGTATAACCAATCACATCAATCCATGGTGGTAAACCGCCACCACCTTTCACAATATAGTAACCCTGATCAGCATCTTCGATGCCAGCCATTTCACAGACATCATTTCGTAAATAACAGGACAGTCCTAAACGTTTATAAGAAAAGTCATCAAAAAAACGTAAAAAACTTCTGGATATCATGCCTGTTGCACCACCGCCAACCTGCGTTAAATTATCTACGGCACGCTGACTGATAACACGTTTTCCTGGATTATCTTCAGACGTTTCTAATGTGGCATCAAACTGGACCGGTTTCCAATCAGACAATCGTAAGTTATGAACAGCTC